>OGPS01002264.1_pt1 | contig 12440 bp, 9 predicted proteins | sample 1552931 | NCBI WGS metagenome assembly OGPS01 (sample SAMEA2580252, study PRJEB22360) | human gut metagenome | biome: human gut; feature: human-associated habitat; material: faeces | place: Denmark | collected 2008/2010 | reverse complement strand
TGCTACGGATTCGATGATGCGTATTCGCAGGACCACGATTTCGGCCCGCGCTTCTGCCTGTGGCTTACGGATGAGGATTACGCGGCGATCGGCGAGCAACTTGAGGTCGATTACGAGGCACTGCCGCGCAAGTTCAGCGTGGATGCGCAAGGCCGCGTGACGTTCGAGGCGCATGCCAGGTCCGATGCTTCCGGAGCATTCCCCTCCGCAGGTGCAGGCTCCACCGTCATACCCGATGCGGCAAACGCACCCACCCCCGGCACCGCTACGCACGATACCGCCACTGCCGAGTCAGGCGCGGCGTCCTCTGATGTGGCGGAAGCGATGACGACTCCGATTGATGCACCGCTCTCCCCCGTCACGCCGCGCGTACAGGGCGCGAATCGCCGTGACGGCGTGTTCCGCATCGGTGACTTCTTTGAGTCGATCACCGGGTATCACACTGCGCCGGCGCAGACCGCGCCGCATGAGTGGCTAATGCTTCAGGAATCGACCTTGGCCGCCGCCACCAATGGCGAGGTGTTCGCCGATCCCACCGGTCTGTTTTCCAAGACGCGCCAAGGGTTCAAGAACATGCCCGACGATGTGCGGCTCGCGCTGATCTCCAAGCGACTCGGCATGATCGCCCAGGCCGGTCAATATAATCTGCCGCGTTCGTTGAAGCGCGGCGACGGCGCGGCCGCATGGCTGTCCATCCACGAGTTCGTGCAGGCCACCGCCTCGTTGGTGTTCCTGGTTAACGTGCCGATGGTGGTGGGCTATATGCCGTATTACAAGTGGCAGTTCGCAGCATTGCGCAAGCTGTCTGGCTCGATGTTCGCGCTGTTGCCGAACGTGGGCGAACAGTTGGAAACCGTGATGCGATTGAGTTCGGCAGCCTGCTATGGCGGGGCCGGATTTGGCGAAGGCGGCAAGGGCGCGGCTCCAGCAATCGAGAAAATCAACGATATTGTGGAGCAGATTGCGGTGGATATCGTCAAGGAACTCAAACGCGAACACCTGACCACGTCCGGCGAGACCTTCCTCGAATGGCAGCGCCCGTATGTCGAGGACCACATCGCCTCTGATGATCCGGTGCTTAAAAGTTTGTAGATTCAAGCTCCCTCTGCCACGGCTTCGCCGTGCCACCTCCCTCATCAGAGGGAGGTATCAGTGAAAGGAACGTCGATGACCAACGAACTGACTGATGATGAACTGCGCGAGGCTATTGTGCGTCATGAATGGGATCAGTTCCAGCGCACCAACAATGAGGGTGGACGCGCGGTATGCCAAGGCAACTGGCCGGTGTTCCACCAGATGCGGTTGGCCCAGTTCCTCACATGGGAGCGGCCATTACTCACCAGCTATGCCGCTGATCTTGACGCGGCCGACCACGTGGGCCGCAACCTCGTGACCGAAAAATACGGCCGCATGATGGCCTCCACCGCACCGGAAAATTTCACGAAGAACATAGAGCCGTATATTCCGCGTCTCTCTGAAGAGCGCGCGGCCCGTCAGGAACAGGTCATCGCCCAGCAGGTCGCCTGGGCCAAGGATTTCCGCGAGCGCTACCCCAAGCTCGGCGAGGCGATGCGCGCACTCACCACCACTGAAGACACACCATCTGCCACCTCATTCGAAACCTATCTGCGCGGCGAGCTTGGTACGTATTCCGACCAGACCTTCGAACGTTACGAAGCGATGATTGGCGAGCGCGCCGCAGCCAGCCCGCAACGCAATATCACTGAGGAAACCTTGTTGCACACAGTCCAGCTCGGCGGTTTCGACACCTTAGAGGAGGCCGAAGCCTCCCAAGCGTAATACTCAGCCATTCACTGTGTATCGGACACCCCGACTGATGTACGTCGGCCGGCCATACCCAGGCCAACGCAATCTGCCGATCGCCCCACACCCAGACCACCAACGCAGCCTGCCCGCCAGGCCCCATTTACCAGCGCACATCGGCAGAATTACAGCGAGAATAGGCCCCAAAATGCCAGTGTCATCAGTGTGGCGAGAGTGCCGAGCGCTACCATCACGCATATGACGCGCCGCACACCGACGATATCGGCGCGGCAATACCAGACACGTTCCATTTCCCAAGCAAACAGCACCACCAACAGCATGGTCGCTATTCGCAGCACCACCCATCCGACGGCAAACAGCCGCGGTTGAGGCATAACCAATACAGCCGATACGCCTACGGCGCTCATATAGCCGTACAACAGCCCAGTAATCACCATCACCGCTGTGCCGATACCGGCAGATAAGCCGGCAATGCCGTGCAACGTACGCTGTTGGGCGGCTCCCAGCCCACTCGGCGTCGCATGCATGGCCCGCACAGTCGCCACACTACGTCGCCCGGCCAGCAACGTCTGTAGCCAAGAAAACACAGTCAAGCCAATACCTAATATCGCCGCCATCACGATCAGCACGGGCCCTGCCACCATCAGACCGGCCAGCACGCCGAGCGAGCCGACGATACCGGATCTGGTACGTTGCGGCGCGGCGAAGCGCTGGTGAGGTGTCGCACCGGCGACTTGGGGCGTTGCCCATCCATCGGCTTTGGTTCCGGCAGTCACACCGTTCACCCAATTTTCCAGCGCTTGCGTATAGCCTTCGGCCAATGGCAGGTTCGGGGTGAATAAGCCCTCACCAGCCCGCATCTGATGGTTGCCGGCGAAATAGCGTACGGTGACGTTCTCGTTGCCGGACTTGTTGGCCGTGGCGATGATCCGCTGCGCCCCCTGTTCGATGGGCATGGCCGTATCGTAGGTGCCGTAGTTCACCAGCACCGGCATGGTGAGGGATTTCAGATACCGGTCGGCATCAAAGTCAGCATAGGCCAGATCGAATGGCGCGTAGTCCAGCGACATCAATTTGGCCATGTCTTTGACCACGGGCTTGGGCGCGCCGGCCTCATGCGTATAGGCGCTGACAGCCATGGCCATTTGCTCACGTCCATTGAACACCGGTGCGGATGTAAGTATGGCAAAGGCAATGTCTTGCCGTTTCGAGGTTAGAATCGTGGCGATCCAGGTGCCTTCGGATTCGGCGTAGATGCCGGTTTTGGCGGGGTCCACGCCGCTTATGCCACGCAGCACGTCGAGCGAACGCCCGTATTCGCGAGCAAAACGCGGGTAGTCGCGATGCAGCACGGTGTAGTTGTCGTTGCGCTTGGCCGGCACCAAGGTCACGATGCCGGCAGAGGCCATGGCGTTGGCGATATCGCCGAAATCCTCGGCACCACTGGTACCGGACCCGTGAATGAACAGACAAGCCGGGCGTGGCCCGGGAGCGCCGACCGGTTCACGTAGTACGGCGGGTAGCGTGACGCCGTCGCCGGTCTTGATGGATAGTCGGGTTTCACGCGTACGATATCGCCCCTCGTGGGGAATGTTCGCATGGGCAGGGGTGATGGTGGTGTCGGCAGAAGCGATAACGATGTGCTTGGTGTAGGGCCGTGTGTTCCATTGCGGCATCATCGCCCAGCCAAGTGTGGCGAATACCAGCGTCATCGCCATCGCGGTGACGATGACGCTCGCTACCCGCCGCACCGAAATCCGCTTCATAGTTACTATGCCTCCCCCCCCATCAGCATAGAACGGTCGGCTCTTATCGGTCGGCTCCCGTCATAATGTGCTTCTACTGGGACCGTAATGCAATGGTTTGTAACGCTATTTTCTCTTCTTGACGGCACCGACTATGGCCCATACAACGGCCACTATTACCAGAATCAGTCCCACTACGGCGCAAATAACAGCCGTCAGCAATTGCGGATTCGGCGAGAACAACGAAATCATCCGATCCGGAGATATGTACCCGAAAACCAGCGCGATCACGCCGATAATCACGCCTAATAGTCCGAATACCACAGTAGGCGCGCTGGTGCTCTGTTTCTGGATGTTCTTGGCACTCTTGACATCCTTAGCATTCTGGACGTTCTTGGCGCTCTGGACGTTCTTGGCGCTCCCCCCAGGCTGGCATGGTTTGCCGGCGGTCTGAGACTGCCCATAGGGAGGTCGTGCTGAAGATGCTGCGTACATCGGCACATCATCGGCAGATGGAATCGGCCCACCATCTCCCTCCACGGCATCGGCAACTGTTTCCAGGGCAATCCGATCTGTGGTTGGTTCGATGGGCGATGGAGAGGCAGCTGTTGCCTGCGTATCCACATCCGAGACCGACGCATCCGCATGATTGTCGGGGACGGGCAGCACAGCCGTTTCGTCATCATCCGCTGCGGATGGCAGCACCGTGGTATCGGTTCGGTCATCGACGGTCACCATGGTTGTGGTCGCGGTGGTCGCGTCGGTTTCGGAAGGTATGGCCGTGGTCGGTGTCGCATCCTCAATGGAGGCGAATTCCTTGGTTTCATCAGTCATGATTCCATCTCCTAGTTGCAACGGCTTGATCATTCCGATTGTTCGGTTGTGTTCTTGCTTGTACTGTTGCCGTCGTATATATCGGCAAGCGGCTGGAACGTAGAGCCTTCCCAATCGGAGGCGTACACCACGTTGACACGTGCTTCCACCACATAGGGAATATTGATTTTTAATTCTGGGCCGTTGTCCGGCATGGCGGATTCCTTATACAACCATTCGTGATCAGGCCCATTGGTGGCACTTTCAGCTTCGAAGAAAACAAAGCTTGGACCCATGTAGTTGTTGTATACCATCTCGTATTTGCCGCCAACGTCACTCGAAGTGGAGTAGTAGGAGTCGGCGGTGCCGAAGGCGTAAGTGCAGGAATCCGGCAGAACGATATGCACTTGCGCCTGTGTTGCGGCTATGGTGATGGTACCGACCGGGCAATTACTGATGGAAGTTTTGCCATCCAGCATCTTCACCGTGTGCGGTCCATGTGTCTTGTCCCAATCGGACCAATCAATGATTGCCTGATCGGTGTTGTAGTTTTCACCGCTGAACGCCACACCTTGCTGCAATGTTTCAAACGTGGCATCGCTGGCATCGGCAACGAAGATGCCATCCTTTTGCACATCGTTCATGCCGTCGCTGTTTCTCGCACTGACAGATTGGCTCAGTGAAACAACAGTATTGATGCCGCTGGCACCAAGATCACGGTAGTACACGCCATACGTGCCTGAAACGATGGTCATGCAGAGCGCGCATCCACCGGCAACCAGTCCGAGAGGAATCAGACCACCGGTACGCCGTCCTCTGAATCCGAGAATGATGACCACCAGCCCCATCACTATGCATACTGCGGCAATCCAGATGGTGCCCAGACGCATAATGCCGATAATGCCCATGTCGTTTACCCAAATCAGTCCCATCAGACCGGCAAAGGAGAGGAAGGTAAGGCCCAGTATGCTCAAGACCACGATTGGGCCCGCCGGCTTGCGGCGCTTGGACTCGGTGGGGGCATAGGCCGTCGCATTCATACGGTCGGGGGCAAACGGCCCGTTGGGTACTGTGCCGGGCATCGCGCCGGGCACAGTACCCGGCATCACGCTGGGCATCGACTGATAGACAGGCTGTGAAACAGGCTGTGAAACACTAGGCGCGGTTTGTGAAACAGGTTGTGAAACAGGTTGTGGAAAAGGTTGCGGAGCTGAATACAAAGGAGATTGAGGTACTGGTTGCGCGGCTGGATATGAGACAGGCCGTGGAGCTGGATATGACACAGGCTGTGAAACCGATCGCGGCGCAGATGCCCCGAATCCGTACCCTTCCTGCTGGCGAATGCCGCTTTTGGCCAACAGCCATAGCGCTAAGGCGGCGAGCGCAATACAACCCCACCCCGCACCTGGAATCACGATTGCCACGGCGAGGAACAGGAAGCATCCCAGACAATTCCAGTCCCATTGGCCGGCAATGAGGTCCTCGGCCAAGATGTGCCCATCGCGTACATCCGGCATCAGAAACCAGCCGAGTGCGTACAGAGCTGCGCCAAAACCGAAGAACAATGTACATACAATCACCAACGCACGTACTAATGTGGGGCTCCAGCCAAGCCGTAAAGCGATGCCGCTGCATACGCCGCCGATCCACCGGTCGTCGCCGCGAACCAGTCCACTGGATCGCACCCAAGTGAAGAAGCGTCGCGATGTCTTGTTTTTTTGCGGACCAGGCTGCGGCTGCGGCTGATATGGATTCGCGTTTGGATTGCTCATGATTCCATTACACCGCCCGACCACTGCCACAACGCTCGGGGAACACCCTGATTGTTCCCTGAACACCGGGTAAAACCCCGGCCGCAACGCCCTGAGCGCGGCACAATAGGAGTATGACGTCATCTCCCGAACCATTGCTGCCCGCGCGCATGCCGTTGATGCGCCCCCGGCAGGGCCGTTGGCTCACCGGCGTGTGCAAGGGCATCGCCCTGCACTTGGGCATCGGCGTGGCATGGGTTCGGATTGCGTTCATCGCACTGACCGTCCTCTACGGCGCAGGCATCATCGCTTATGTATTCCTGTGGGTGTTCATGCCTGCCGGAGACCCGGTGGCGGCTGCGGCTCGCACAGTGCCCGTTAATCAGGCGCCGCTTGCGCGAGGCAATCAGCCACTTGCCGCTCATGACGACGAATCGGCTGCCGCACCGGAATCATTGTCCGAGGCCATCCAACGTGCTCCGAAACCGGCCGTCGTGGCATTGGCCGGTTTCGCGTTGATGTCCACTGGACTGTTGCTCACCAGCACCGGTGCGGATGTCCAGATTGTGTTTCCGCTGCTGGTAGGGTTGGGCGGCATCGCACTGGCATGGATGGATCTTAGTCCGCGAGGCACGCAGCTGTTGTCTATGTTGGGCGGCATCGCACTGATTTTCATGGGATGGGCATTGTATGTGCATAATGTCAGCATTCCTGGGTGGGGCACCTCTCCTCGACGCATTGTTGCCAGCGGATTCGTGATGATCGTCGGTATCGTGGTGGCGGTGATGCCGTGGGCGAACGCGATGCTGCAACGACTCACCCACGAGCAGGCATTGAAGGAGCGCGAAGAGGAGCGCGCGGACATGACCGCCCATCTGCATGATGGCGTGCTGCAAACGTTGGCGCTGATTCAGCTGAACTCCGAGGAACCGACCACCGTATTCGCCCTGGCGCGTAGCCAAGAGCGCGAGCTGCGCGAATGGCTGTATCAGGAACGTTCCACATCGGATCGTTCGGTGGGAGCCGGATTGAAGCAGATCGCCGCCGAGGTGGAGGACGAGCACGGCAAGCCGATTGAGGTGGTCACCGTGGGCGACGCGCGGCCGAGCGCCCAGACCGATGCGCTGCTGGACGCCACCCGTCAGGCGTTGGTCAATGCGGTCACGCATGGCGGCGAGCCGGTGTCTTTGTATTGCGAGGCCAGCGACACGATGGTTGAAGTGTTCGTGCGCGACCATGGCGAAGGCTTCGATATGGACGCCATTCCGCCCGACCGGCTGGGCATCCGCGAATCGATTATCGGCCGCATCAAACGGCGCGGCGGTACAGTGGAGATAGTGTCCAGGGCCGGCTGGGGCACCGAGGTCAGAATGCATATGCCGATCGCGCTGAAAGCGGCGCAGGGAGAACATCGATGAGCGAGAACGAGACAGCCAAGATTCGTGTGGCCATGGTCGATGACCATGAGATGTTCCGTGCGGGCGTAATCGCCACGTTGCGCGATTCCTTCGATATCGTCGGCCAAGCGGCGGACGTGCCCGGTTCGGTGGCGATGATCGCACAGACCAAGCCGCAGGTGGTGTTGCTGGATGTGCATGTGCCCGGCGGCGAGGGTGGCGGCGGTGCCGAGATCCTCGCCAAATCGCGGCCCTACTCCCCCACTACCGTGTTTCTGGCATTGTCGGTTTCGGATGCGCCGCAGGATGTGGGGTCGGTGATTCGCGCCGGCGCCCAGGGCTATGTAACCAAGACGATTACCGGCGCTGATTTGATTTCATCCATCAAGCAGGTGCATGAGGGCTATGCCGTGTTCTCGCCAAAACTGGCCGGTTTTGTACTTTCGACCTTCCAGGGTGTGCCGGCGGCGGGGTCTGATGGCGGCGCTGATGGTGCGGCACGGGCTCATGATGAGGAGCTGGACCGGCTGTCCGCCCGCGAGCAGGAGGTCATGCGGCTGATCGCGCGTGGTTACACGTATAAAGAGGTGGCGGCCGAACTGTTCATTTCGATCAAGACGGTCGAAACGCACGTGAGCTCGGTGTTGCGAAAGCTTCAGCTTTCGAATCGCACCGAGCTCACCCGCTGGGCCGCCGATAGGCGCATTGTGTGATGAAACGACAATGAGCTCCCTCATCAGAGGGAGCTCATCTGCTCATATCACTCCGCGTCGCGGAAACCGTTGGGGTTCTTGGTCTGCCAGTTGAGGGAGGAGGCGGCCATGTCGTCGATGGTCAGCTCGGCCTTCCAGCCAAGCTCCTTCTCCGCCTTGGAAGCGTCGGCGTAGCAGGCGGCGATGTCACCGGGGCGACGCGGCTTGATCGCGTACGGAATCGGATGACCGGCGGCCTTCTCGTAAGCCTTGATAACCTCAAGCACGGAGTAGCCGTGGCCAGTACCCAGGTTGTAGACGAACACGCCTTCCTTGTCGATGTGGTCAATGACGGCCACGTGGCCCTTGGCCAGGTCGACCACGTGGATGTAGTCACGCACACCAGTGCCGTCGGGCGTGTCGTAGTCGTCGCCGTAGACCTGGACTTCCTTGAGCTCGCCGACCGCGACCTTGGCCACGTACGGGGTGAGGTTCGCCGGAATACCCTTCGGGTCTTCGCCCAGCAGGCCGGACTCGTGCGCGCCGACCGGGTTGAAGTAGCGCAGCAGCACGATGGTCCAGGACGGATCGGCCACATGCACGTCGCGCAGAATCTGCTCCTGGAACAGCTTGGAGGTGCCGTACGGGTTGGTGGTGCCGCCGGTCGGCGTCTCCTCGGTGATCGGCAGTTCCTTCGGCGTGCCGTACACGGTGGCGGAGGATGAGAAGATGATCTTCTTGACGTTGTGCTTCTTCATCACCTTGAGCAGCACAAGCGTGGAGTACAGGTTGTTGTCGTAGTATTCGATCGGCTTGGCCACGGACTCGCCCACGGCCTTGAGACCGGCGAAGTGGATGACCCAGTCGATGTTGTTTTCAGCGAAGACGCGTTCCATGAGCGCCTCATCGCGCACGTCGCCGTCATAACGCTTGACCGGCTTGCCGGTGATTTGCTCGACGCGCTCAAGCGCCACGGGCGACGAGTTGCCGTAGTTATCTACGGAAATAACGTCGTAGCCCTTGTTGAGCAGTTCGATGTCGGTGTGGGTGGCGATGAATCCAGCACCGCCCGTAACCAGAACAGTAGTCATATTCCCTCCTTTGGAAGGACTTGCCTTCGGTTTTTCCTTCAGTATTGAGCTTACTTCACTTGACCTGTTTCACCTAGCGGCAAAACCAAGGCTTTCGAGGAATGTTTGCGTGGTGGCTTTCTGCTTGAAGACGGCCGTGTTGCCGAGGATGCGGTAGCAGACGCTGCCGAGCTCGTCGTGTACGGCTTGGCGGATGGCCTCGCGGTCGTGGTTTCCGGCCAACGTTTCAGCGAGTTCGCCCCATTCGAGACTGAATTCGCTGACTTCATCGGGCAAATCGCGGCCTTCGGCGAGCGCCTCTTCGACAATGCCGAGCTGGTCGACGAGCCGTCCGGGCAGAATGAACAAGCCTTGGGCCTCGATCAGTCCGATCGGCTCCTGCTTGACCGGCCAGTATTCGGGGTGTGCATGGAAAATACCTTCCGGGTACTCGTCGCTGATCGCATTGTTGCGGAAGATGAGACTCATCTCATAGCCGCGTTCGGTGATGATCGCGCTGGGCGAGAGGGCGGATTGGCGGTTGCCATCCGCGTCATGGCTGGCGATGCCGTTCGCCGCGTCGTCATAACCGACCCATGCCTCGCGGATGATGTCGGATACGTCGATGATGCTCTGGCGACTCTTCGACACCACGCGCACGGCGGTGCCGGGCCAGTCAAGGATTTCAACCACGGCGTCCGGATAGTCGGCAAGTGTGAAGGCGGCCCAAGTGGCGGCCTTGTGCATCGGCAGCAGTTCGCCGCCGCCCTGGTAATGGTCATGGGCGAGCACCGAGCCGCCGATGCGAGGCAGCGCGGCGTTGCATCCGAGGAAGTATCCGGGGAAACGGTCCACGAAGTCGAGCAGATGGCCGAAGGTGTCGCGGTCCACATGCATCGGCGTGTGGTCGGTGTTCACGCAGATGCCGTGCTGGTCGAAGTAGCCGTAGGGCGAGAACTGCCAGAACCATGACTCGCCGCCGAGCGTGACCGGCAAGGTGCGCAGCGTGCGCTTGTCACGTCCGGCGAAGCCCTCGTTCTCATGGCAGATCGTGCACTTCGGGTAGCCGCCGGCCACGGCGTTGCCGGCCGCCGCCTTCTTCATGTTCTTGAATTCGGGTTTGGCGAGGTTGATGGTCACCGTCAGCCCGTGCGAGTCGAAGCGCGGGTTCCGGTCGAGCTGGGCACGCTTGACATAATTGTTGGCCACACAGTAGTCGTAGAACCATTGCATGGCGGCCATGCCGCCATCCCGGTGCTCGACGAGCAGGAATCGGTCGTCGAGATCAGCGGGGTTGGCGGAGAGGATGCCCATGATGGTGTCGGCGTAGGCCGGGCCTTCCTCCGGCTTGAAAAGGCCGGCGGTTGTGGCGGCGGCGCGGAAGGCGGCGAGCAGGGGGTCGGGGGTCTTTTCGCCATAGGGGGCCTGGCTTCGGCTGCCAACAATGTCTTGGACTACGTCTGACACTGACGCCGCCGACGTTGTGGTTTTGGGTCCGGGGTAGGAATCTAGGCGGAAGAGGGCGAAGATTTGGTTGCGGGTCCAGTCTGCGTTGCGTGGGTCAAGGTCAAGATGGGCCAAGGCATAATCGATCAGGGCGTCGATGCTGGCGTATACCTCGGTCAGCTGATCGTTCATTGCTCTGCCTCCATCATGCTGGTTCGGGTATGGTTCGGCTGACGGCTCACCTGGCAGCCTCCATGATGTCGGCTACGATGGCGCGGGTTTCGCTGGCCTTCTGCTCCATCTCCTGCACGAGTTTGATCTGGGTGCGGGTGCGCACCAGATTATGCTCGGGGTACTTGGTGGCAAAGTAGATATCGCCTTCCAAGTAGTCGGCGAGAAAGCGCATGCCGCATTCCATGGTGAGCAGGTTGCCGCTGAACGGCAGCAGTTCGGCCTCGCGCGCGGTGATGCTGCCGCGTAGTTCGCCCACGAAGCCTTCCGTGTAGGCGCGGAACAGCTCGGTGCTGAAATGCACCTTGCTGAGGTCCTTTTCGTCTTCCAGAGCAGTGGACGCACCAAAGCGTATGGAATCGCCGAAGTCGAACAGCATGGAGCCGGGCATGATGGTGTCGAGATCGATGATCGCACGCGCCTTGCCGGTGGTGGCGTCCATGAGGATGTTGTTGAGCTTGGTGTCATTGTGGGTCACGCGCAGCGGAATCGAACCGTCCCTGAGCCCATCCATCACGACGGCATACTGGTCGGCGTGACTCAGATAGAAGTCGATTTCCGGCTGGCATGCGGCGGCGCGGCCGAGCTTGTCCGCGGCGAGGGCGGCCTTGAAGTCCTCGAAACGATGCGGGGTGTCGTGGAAGTGGGCGATGGTTTCGGTCAGCTGGCTGGCGTCGAATTCGGACAGGAAGTTCTGGAAGTCGCCGAATGCGCTGCCGGCTTCGCGGAACACGTCCGGGTTCGGCACGAGGTTGTAGGACACGGTGTGTTCGATGAACTTGTAGACGCGCCATGCGCCGCCATCGATCTCGGCCCAGGTGGCGCCTGAGGTGGTGGGCACAATGTCCAGCGTCTCTTTGCCCTGAGCCTTGAGAGTGGAGGTGACCAGTTCGACATTGCGCATCAGATTCACCGTATCGGGGAAGATGCTGGTGTTCATCTGCTGGAGGATGTAGCGGGGGCCGTCCGTGGTCACCAGATAGGTGGTGTTGATGTGGCCGTCTCCGTAAGGTTCGATACCGGTCACGGCACCTTCCAGCGCAAAATGCGAGGCGATGCCGAATAAAACTTCATTGCTTTCAGTCATGATGGGTCCGTTCTCCAAAACGTGGGATCAGGCTTCACGCCAGGCGATACCGCTGTCAGGCAGGTCGAAGTCCTCGGTGGTGCCGTCGGCCAAAGTCACCGTGGTCTTCTGCGGCTGATCGGTGTTGTTGATTACGCAATACAGCCCTTGCTCGGGGAAGTGTGCCACTTCGCATTCCGGATTGGACGAGCTCCAGGCCGCATACTTGTCTTCGTTGTGGGAAGCGTAGAACAGCACGCGTTCCAGCAGTCGGGCGTTGGCCGCCGAATAGGGCAGGCCGGAGATGTACACGCCGCGGCCCTTGCCATAATCGTTGGTCGCGAGCTGTACCTGGCCGCCGTCCGCGCGCAGCAGGGTCACGTTTTCATTGACCGGATACGTGTTGAGCACGGGTTCGCCGAAATCGATGCCGCCCAACGGCTT
>OGPS01002250.1_pt1 | contig 12511 bp, 24 predicted proteins | sample 1552931 | NCBI WGS metagenome assembly OGPS01 (sample SAMEA2580252, study PRJEB22360) | human gut metagenome | biome: human gut; feature: human-associated habitat; material: faeces | place: Denmark | collected 2008/2010 | reverse complement strand
CGGCGCCAAGGGCATCAAGTGCTGCTGCACCGGTCGTCTCGGCGGCCGCGAGATCGCGGGCGTTGAGCACTATCACGAGGGCACCATTCCCCTGCAGACCATCCGTGCCGACATCGACTACGGCTTCGCTGAGGCTGCCACCACCTTCGGCCGCATCGGCGTCAAGGTCTGGATCTACAAGGGCGAGGTCCTCACCCAGACCCTGCGCACCACTCCCCGCACGCTGGACACCACCAAGCCTTACGAGGAGCGCCGCGAGCGTCGTCCCCGTCGTGACGGCGACCGTCGTCCCCGTCGTGACGGCCAGGGCTTCCAGCGCCGCGATGGCCAGAACGGCTTCAACCGCAATGGCGGCCGTCCCCAGGGCGATCGTCCCCAGGGCGGCTTCCGCAAGCCCGCAGAGAATAAGGAAGGAGGGGCTCACTAATGCTTCTGCCGAAGAGAGTAAAGTATCGTCGCGTGCAGCGCGGCCGTATGACCGGTAAGGCCATGCGCGGCAACACCGTCACCTACGGTGAATTCGGTCTTGTCGCCACTGAGCCCGCCTGGATCACCAGCAATCAGATCGAGGCCGCCCGTATCGCCATGACCCGTTACACCAAGCGTGGCGGTCAGGTCTGGATCAAGATCTTCCCCGACAAGCCGGTCACGCAGAAGCCGGCCGAGACCCGCATGGGTTCCGGTAAAGGTTCTCCTGAGTACTGGGTTGCCGTCGTGAAGCCCGGCAGAGTTCTGTTTGAGATTGCTGGCGTGTCGGAAGAGGCTGCCCGTGAGGCGCTGCGTCTGGCCAGCCACAAGCTTCCCTGCAAGACGAAGATCGTCAAGAAGGAAGAGACTGAGATTGGTGGTGAATAAGATGAAAGCTAGTGAAATTCGCTCCATGTCCGCCGCTGAGCTGGAAAGCAAGCTGGTCGAACTGAAGAAGGACCTGTTCATGCTCCGTATGCAGCACGCTACCAATCATCTTGACAACCCCGTTAAGATTTCTGCTGTGCGTCGCGACATTGCCCGAGTCAAAACCGTGCTCCGCGAAAAGCAGCTCGAGCAGTGAGGAGGTAAGTGAGAATGAACGAAATGAGAACGACTTCCCGCAAGACCCGCGTCGGCAAAGTGGTGTCCGACAAAATGGACAAGACCGTTGTCGTCATCGTGGAGGACCACGTTGCGCACAAGGTTTATAAAAAGATCATCGGCCAGACCTATCGCCTGAAGGCACACGACGAGAACAACGAGTGCCATGTCGGTGATATCGTCCGCGTGATGGAGACCCGCCCCCTGTCCAAGGACAAGAGATGGCGCGTGGTCGAGATCGTTGAAAAGGCGAAGTAAGGAGGCAACAACATGATTCAGCAGGAAAGTTATCTGAAGGTTGCCGACAATACCGGCGCCAAGGAAATCAAGTGCATCCGCGTTCTCGGCGGATCCAAGCGTAAATACGCCAGCATCGGCGACGTGATCGTCGCTTCCGTGCGCAAGGCAGCTCCGGGCGGCTCCGTCAAGAAGGGCGACGTCGTCAAGGCTGTTGTTGTCCGCACCGCGAAGCCGGTCCGCCGCGCGGACGGCACCTATGTGCGTTTCGATGAGAACGCCGCCGTCCTGATCAATGGCGAGGATAAGAACCCCCGCGGCACCCGTATCTTTGGGCCCGTCGCCCGTGAGCTCCGCGACAGTGACTTCACGAAGATCCTGTCTCTGGCTCCCGAAGTTATTTGAGGAGGGCGCAGAACATGAACATCAAAAAAGACGATAAAGTCGTTGTCCTGTCCGGTAAGAACAAGGGCAAGGAAGGCAAAGTCCTGTCTGCTGACCCGAAGGGCGGCAAGGTCATCGTGGAGGGCGTGAACGTCGCCACGAAGCACCAGAAGCCGAAAAACCAGCGGGATCAGGGCGGCATCATCAAGACCGAAACCCCGATCTATGCCTGCAAGGTCATGGTCGTCTGCCCGAAGTGCGGCAAGCCGACCCGCGTTGCGCACAAGATCACGGACGGCAAGAAGGCCCGCATCTGCAAGAAGTGCGGCGCCGAACTGTAAAGGAGGGAGCAACGAACTATGGCAACAATGCCTTCTATGAAGAAGAAGTATGTGGAGGAAGTCGCTCCCGCTCTGATGACGAAGTTCCAGTACGAGAGCGTTATGCAGATCCCGAAGATCGAGAAGATCGTCGTCAGCGTCGGCTGCGGCGACTGCAAGGATAACGCCAAGGCGCTCGACGCCGTCATCAAGGACATCACCGCGATCACCGGTCAGAAGGCCGTCGCGACCGTCGCCAAGAAGAGCGTCGCGAACTTCAAGCTGCGTGAGGGTATGCACGTCGGCGTGAAGGTCACGCTGCGTCAGGACCGCATGTGGGAGTTCCTGGACCGCCTGTTCAACATCGCGCTGCCCCGTGTCCGCGACTTCCGCGGCATCTCGGCCGACGCGTTTGACGGCCGCGGCAACTACAGCCTCGGCCTTAAGGAGCAGATCATCTTCCCCGAGATCGAGTACGATAAGATCGAGAAGCTCCGCGGCATGAACATCGCCATCATCACCACCGCCAAGACCGACGAGGAAGCACGCGAGCTGCTCAAGCTTATGGGCGCTCCGTTCGTCACCAAAGCATAAGGGAGGAGCGACACAATGGCTAAGAAATCTATGATCCTCAAGCAGCAGGCGCCTGCGAAGTTCTCCACCCGCCAGTACAACCGCTGCAAGATCTGCGGCCGTCCCCACGCTTACCTGCGCAACTACGGCATCTGCCGTATCTGCTTCCGTGAGCTGGCGTACAAGGGCCAGATCCCCGGCGTCCGCAAAGCCAGCTGGTAAAATTCTGCCGCTTGGCATCGTGAGCTGTGCTTGCTGTATACCAGATACAGCTGCGCACAGCGCCCTTCGCCAATCAACAGAATTCTGCCGCTTGACATCGGCTATCTGCCGATTTGCTGAACATTCCGTTCAGCCCTAACTTCCGTAAGTTCGCCCCGCACAGCCGCAGCTGGATCTGCGGCTGTCGGTGCGCACTGAAATACGGTGCCGGTGCTTATGATCTGAGTTCCGGTGCCGCACCCCGCACTGCCTGTGCGTTTGACCCGGCGCGCAGGTACGCAGTCACCGCTTTTGTGCCGTCCGGCACCGCGGCCGTGCCGCTGCCATCCGGCAGCGACATGAAAATGGACCGCGCGTCACAAAAGCAAGCTTTTGCCCTTCGCTGAAAGGGCAGGGATGACGAAAGGCCGCAGGGAATCATGTATTCATGCGGAACCTCGCCGCCCAAACCGTATCATCGGTAACTTCTAACTAAGGAGGAAACAAACAATGCAGATCACCGATCCCATCGCCGATATGCTGACCCGCATCCGCAACGCTGGCAGCGCTCGGCACGAAACCGTGGACATCCCGAATTCCAAGATGAAGAAGGCCATCGCCGAAATTCTTCTCGAGGAAGGCTACATCAAGAGCTTCCAGCTCATTGATGACGGCACGCAGGGCGTTATCCGCGTCACCCTGAAGTATCTCCCCGGCAAAGAGAAGGCCATCCAGGGCCTCCGCAGAGTCTCCAAGCCCGGACTGCGTGTGTACGCCGGCGCTGACGAGCTGCCGCAGGTCCTGCGCGGCCTCGGCATCGCGATCATCTCCACCTCGAAGGGCATCATGACCGACAAGAAGGCGCGTGCGCAGCACGTCGGCGGCGAAGTCCTCGCGTTTGTGTGGTAAGGGAGGTACAGAACAATGTCTAGAATTGGTAGAGCTCCCATTGAGATCCCCGCAGGCGTTGAAGTCACCTGCAATGGCAACGTTGTCACCGTCAAGGGCCCGAAGGGCACCCTGACGCACAACGTGCATCCGGACATGACCGTCACGGTCGAAGGCAACACCATCCACGTCACCCGCCCGAGCGATGACAAACTGCACCGCTCCCTGCACGGCCTGACCCGCACGCTGATCCACAACATGGTCATCGGCGTGACCGAGGGCTTCAGCAAGACGCTGGAGATCAACGGTGTCGGCTACAGAGCCGCAAAGGAAGGACAGAACCTTGTCATGCACCTGGGCTTCTCGCACACGGTCACCATGTCCGAGAATGCGGACATCCAGATCGAAGTTCCGAACCCGAACCAGGTCATCATCAAGGGTATCGACAAGGAAAAGGTCGGCCAGTTTGCAGCAGAAGTGCGCGCCAAGCGTCCGCCCGAGCCGTACAAGGGCAAGGGCATCAAGTACGACTATGAGCACGTCCGCCGCAAAGAAGGCAAGACCGGCGCGAAGTAATTGGAGGTGTGCCTGAATGATTAAGAGACCGAATACGAAAGCGCAGCGCGTTCGCCGTCACCAGAGAGTGCGCGGCAAGGTTTCCGGCACGGCCGAGAGACCGCGTCTGAGCGTGTTCCGCAGCGAAAACAACATTTATGCCCAGATCATCGACGATGTCGCCGGTAAGACGCTCTGCAGCGCCTCCACCGTGGAAAAGGGCTTTGAAGGCAATGGCGGCAACTGCGAAGCGGCAGCCAAGATCGGCAAGCTCGTCGGCGAGCGCGCCGTGGCAGCCGGCATCACCGAGGTCGTGTTCGACCGCGGCGGCAACGTGTACCATGGCCGTGTCAAGGCTCTGGCAGAAGGCGCCCGTGAGGGCGGCCTGAAGTTCTAACGGGAGGAGGAAACGAAATGGCATATAACAATGACAGACGGGACAATCGCCGCAGCCGCAGCGATGAGCCCCAGGAATTCACCGAAAAAGTCGTTGCCCTCAACCGCGTTTCCAAGACCGTTAAGGGCGGCCGCGTCGCAAAGTTCTCTGCACTCGTCGTCGTGGGTGACGGCAAGGGCCGTGTGGGCTTCGGCCTCGGCAAAGCAGCCGAAGTCTCCGAAGCGATCCGCAAGGGGCTGGAGGACGCTAAGAAGAACCTGACCACCGTGACCCTGCAGGGCACGACGATCCCGCACGAGGTCATCGGCGCGTTCGGCGCCGGCCGCGTGCTGCTCAAGCCCGCTGCTCCCGGTACCGGCGTGATCGCCGGCGGCGCTGTGCGTGCTGTGGTCGAGGCTGCCGGCATCAAGGACATCCGTACCAAGTGCCTGCGTTCGAACAACCCGGCAAACGTCGTCGCTGCGACGATGGAAGGTCTGAAATCTCTGCGCAACGCCCAGCAGGTCGCTGCTTACAGAGGCAAGACCGCCGAAGAGATTCTGGGTTAAGGAGGGGCTGAGACATGGCAAATCTGAAGATCAAGCTCGTCAAGAGCCTCAGCGGCCGCAATGTCAAGCACATTGCCACCGCCAACTCCCTCGGCCTGCACAAGATCGGCAACGAGACCGTGCAGCCCGATAACCCCCAGACCCGCGGCAAGATCGCCAAGATCGGCTATCTCGTCGCCGTCACTGAAGAAGAATAAGGAGGGCCCCAAACATGAATATCCACGAACTTTCTCCCGTTGTGGGCTCCACCCATGTCGGCAAGCGCAAGGGCCGCGGCCACGCGACCGGCAACGGCAAGACCGCCGGCCGCGGTCATAAGGGTCAGAAGGCCCGCAGCGGCGGCGGCGTCCGCATCGGCTTCGAAGGCGGCCAGATGCCTCTGGCGCGCCGCATCCCGAAGCGCGGCTTCCACAACATCTTCGCCAAACCGCTCGAGAGCGTGAACGTCTCCGCTCTGGAGAAGTTTGAAGACGGCGCAGTCGTCGACGCGAAGGTTCTGCTTGACGCCGGTGTGTTGAGCAAGTGCACCTACGGCGTGAAGATTCTCGGCAACGGCGAAATCACCAAGAAGCTGACTGTGAAGGCTTCTGCGTTCTCCGAATCCGCGAAAGCGAAGATCGAGGCAGCAGGAGGAAAGGCAGAGGTGGTGTAAGGTGCTCCAGACATTTCGTAACGCATGGCGCATTGAAGAGCTGCGCAAGAAAATTCTTTTCACGCTGCTGATTGTCCTGCTTTACCGTCTCGGCAATGCCGTACCCGTACCTTTCGTCGACACCAAAGCACTGGCCGACTACTTCCAGGCAAGCGGCCTGCAGAACACGATCCTGGGCCTGTTCAACGTCATGTCCGGCGGCGCGTTCTCACAGGCAACGATCTTTGCGCTGTCCATCCAGCCGTACATCAACGCTTCCATCATCATTCAGCTCCTGTGCATTGCGATCCCCGCGCTGGAGCGTCTGCAGAAGGAAGGCGGCGAGGAAGGCAAGAAGAAGATCGCCAGCATCACCCGCTACAGCACGGTCGCCATCGGCCTGCTGCAGGGCTTTGCGTATTATATGATGATGCGCAACTACGGCCTCATGAACGCCGACTTTGCCGGCAACATCTGGGCTGCCATCGTCATCATCCTGACCTTTACGTCCGGTTCCGCCCTCATCATGTGGCTTGGTGAGCAGATCACCGAGTTCGGCATCGGCAACGGTATCTCGATCATCCTGTTCGTGAGCATCGTCGCCCGCTTCCCGAACTCCATCATCCGCCAGATCAACAACGTCGCCAACGGCGACCTCGCCTGGTGGGTGCTGGTGCTGATGTACCTCGGCGCTCTGCTGCTGATCGTCATGATCGTGCTCGTCAACGATGCCGAGCGCCGTCTGCCGGTGCAGTATTCCAAGCGCGTCGTCGGCCGCAAGATGTACGGCGGCCAGAGCGCGCACCTGCCGCTGAAGGTGAACATGAGCGGCGTCCTGCCGATCATCTTTGCCCAGTCGATCGCGTCTCTGCCGGCCACCATCTGCGCCTTCGTTCCGAAGTGGCAGAGCAGCTGGATCATGAAGCATGTCTTTGATACGACCACCTGGCCGTATATCGTCCTCTACTTCCTGCTCATCATCTTCTTCAGCTATTTCTACTCCACGATCCAGTTCAACCCGATCGAGGTCGCGAACAACCTGAAGAAGAACGGCGGATTCATCCCGGGCTTCCGTGCAGGCAAGCCGACGAGCGAATTCATCCAGAAGGTGCTCAACAAGATCACGCTCTTCGGCGCGATCTACCTGAGCGTCATCGCGATCACGCCGCTGATCATCAGCGCGTGCTCGCAGGCGGAGCAGCTCACCGGCATCTCCCTGGGCGGCACGTCCATCATCATCGTTGTCGGTGTTGCACTTGAGACCGTCCGCGCACTTGAGGCGCAGATGCTCATGCGCAACTATAAGGGTTTCCTGAGCTGATAGGAGGATTCATAGTATGAAACTCGTTTTGTTAGGTGCCCCCGGTGCAGGCAAGGGAACGCAGGCTGAGATCCTCAGCCGCAAGCTGAACATTCCCACCATTTCCACCGGCAACATCCTGCGTGCGGCCATGAAAAACGGCACGCCCGTGGGTCTGAAAGCAAAATCCTATGTGGAAAGCGGCAAGCTCGTTCCGGACGACGTCATCATCGGCATCGTCTGCGAGCGTCTGGCCGAGCCCGACTGTGCCAATGGTTATATCCTCGACGGCATGCCGCGCACCATCCCCCAGGCGGAAGCACTGGAGCAGCACGGCATCGACGTCGACACCGCCCTCTCGATCGAGATCGCGGATGAGACCATCATCGAGCGCATGTCCGGCCGCCGGACCTGCAAGGACTGCAGCGCCACGTTCCACATCGTCTCCAACCCTCCCAAGGTGGAAGGCAAGTGCGACTTGTGCGGCGGCGAGCTGACCATCCGCAAGGATGACGCTCCCGAAACCGTCAAGGCGCGTCTGGATGTCTACCATGCCGAGACCGAGCCGCTCAAGGACTTCTACGCCCAGCGCGGCAAGCTCGTCTCCGTGGACAACCAGCCGACCATCGAGGCCACGACCGCTGCGATCGAGAAAGCTCTGGGTCTGGAATGATCATCATCAAATCCGATCCCGAGATTGATATCATGCGGCAGGCCGGCCGGATCACCGCTGGCGCGCGCACCGTCGCGCGTCAGATGGTGGAGCCGGGCGTGACCACCCGCCAGATCAACCGCGAAGTGCACAAGTTCATCACGAAGTCCGGCGCGACGCCGTGCTTCATGACCGACGGCGGCTTTCCGACGGCGGCGTGCATCTCCGTCAATGACGAGATCATCCACGGCATTCCCGGCGACCGCGTCCTGCATGAGGGCGATATCGTCAGTGTCGACGTCGGTGCCCGCTACCGCGGCTTCAACGGCGACTGTGCGGGCACGTTCCCGTGCGGCCAGTGCTCGGCTGAGGCGCTGCGCCTGATCCGCATCACGCGCCAGAGCTTTTTTGAGGGCATCCGGTTTGCCCGCGTCGGCTACCGCATCTCCGATATCGGCCACGCCATTCAGGATTATGCCGAGAGCTATGGCTATTCGCTCGTGCGCGAGTATGTCGGCCACGGCGTCGGCGCCGGCCTGCATGAAGCGCCGGAGATCCCGAACTACGGCAAGCCCGGCCACGGCCCGCGTCTGCAGAAGAACATGACGATCGCCGTGGAGCCTATGGTCAACGCCGGAGGCTACGAAGTCCGCGTTCTTGACAACGGCTGGACCGTGGTCACGGCGGACGGCAGTCTGTCGGCGCACTACGAAAACTCTCTGCTCGTCACGGATGGCGAGCCGGAGATCCTGACGTTTGCAGACGACATGTGACGGGCGCGTCCCGAAAAACCTTAGGAGGTTCAAACACCTTGGCAAAAGACGATGTAATCGAACTGGAGGGCACGGTTGTTGAATCCCTGCCCAACACGACGTTCCGGGTTGACATTGGCAACGGCCACGTCATCCTGGCGCACATCTCCGGAAAGCTCCGGATGAACTTTATCAGAATCCTCCCCGGTGACAAGGTTACGGTTCAGATGTCTCCGTACGATCTGACGCGCGGCCGCATCACCTGGAGAAGCAAGTAGGAGGTTAACTACAATGAAAGTCAGACCGAGTGTCAAGCCCATGTGCGAAAAGTGCAAGGTCATCAAGCGCAAGGGCAAAGTCATGGTTATCTGCGAAAACCCGAAGCACAAACAGAGACAGGGCTGATCTGACCCTGTAAGTCCTAACACATCCGCGCCAGAAGGTCGGCTCCCTCCGGCGGGAGTAAGTCGCCTCCCTTTTTGCGCGCGGAACCAAAATTTCGAAAGGAATGATCGAATAAGATGGCACGTATCGCCGGCGTTGACCTGCCCAAGGACAAGCGAATTGAAATTGGCCTGACCTATGTTTATGGTATCGGCAGAACCAGCGCGAAAAAGATTCTTGAGATGACCGGCATCAATCCGGACACCCGTGTGAAAGACCTCACCGACGAGGACGAAGCGAAGATCCGTGAGTGCATCGACCACCACTTCATCGTGGAGGGCGACCTGCGCCGCAGCGTGGCGCTCGATATCAAGCGCCTGACCGAGATTGGCTGCTACCGCGGCCAGCGTCACAGACGCGGCCTGCCCGTGCGCGGCCAGCGCAGCAAGACCAATGCGCGTACCCGCAAGGGCCCGAAACGCACGATCGCCAATAAGAAGAAGTAAGGGAGGGATATGTAATGGCAAACGCAGCAAAAGGCAAGAAGGTTCGCACGCGCCGCAAGGAGCGTAAGAACATCGAAAAGGGAGCCGTGCATATCAGCTCTTCCTTCAATAACACCATGGTCACCATCACGGACACCCAGGGCAATGCGCTCTCTTGGGCTTCCGCCGGTGGCATGGGCTTCCGCGGAAGCAAGAAATCCACCCCCTTCGCCGCGCAGACCGCCGCTGAGACGGCTGCCAAGGCGGCCATGGAGCACGGCCTGAAGACGGTCGAAGTCTTCGTCAAGGGCCCCGGCTCCGGACGTGAGGCTGCGATCCGCGCCCTGCAGACTGCAGGACTCGAGGTCACCATGATCAAGGACGTCACCCCCATTCCTCATAATGGCTGCCGTCCTCCGAAACGCCGCCGCGTCTGATTGAAGGAGGGAAATGAATTATGGCTAGATATACCGAAGCTGTCTGCCGTCAGTGCCGCAGAGAGGGCCAGAAGCTCTTTCTCAAGGGCGACAGATGCTACACCCAGAAGTGCGCGCTCGAGTGCAGAGGCTACGCCCCCGGCCAGCACGGCCAGGGCCGCAGCAAGACCTCTGAGTACGGCTCCCAGCTGCGCGAGAAGCAGAAGGTCCGCCGCTACTACGGCGTGCTCGAGAAGCAGTTCCGCAGCTACTTTGCCATGGCGGAGAAGCGTCAGGGCATCACGGGCGAGAACCTGCTCGCGATCCTCGAGACCCGCCTGGACAACGTCGTCTACCGTCTTGGCTTTGCGATGAGCCGCGCCGAGGCGCGCCAGCTCGTGACGCACGGCCACTTCACCGTGGATGGCCGCAAAGTCAACATCCCCAGCTTCCTGGTCAAGCCGGGCATGGTTATTACACTCAAGGACTCCAGCAAGAGTCTCGACAAGATCAAGGCCAACGTCGAAGCCAACGCTTCCCGTCCGGCGCCGAAGTGGCTGGACTACGACGCCAACAACATGGTTGGCAAGGTCGTGGCCATCCCCGCGCGCGATGACATTGATCTGCCTGTCGAGGAACACCTCATCGTCGAGCTGTATTCCAAGTAATAAAGAGACCCTCAAATTGGTAAGCTGACATCCGCAGCGCCGCAGTGGCGCAACAATACAGTAAGGAGGGTTAAGTCTAAATGATTGAAATTGAAAAGCCGCGCATCGAATGCCTGGAATCCCCGGACGACATTTCCTACGGAAAGTTCGTCGTCGAGCCTTTGGAGCGTGGCTACGGCACGACCCTGGGTAACTCTCTGCGCAGAGTGCTGCTCTCTTCACTGCCCGGTTATGCCCCGACGTCCATCCGGATCGCCGGTGTGCAGCACGAGTTTTCGACGATCCCCGGTGTCAAGGAAGACGTCACCGAGATCGTGCTGAATGTGAAGGGCATCATTGCACGCCTGCATTGCGACGGCCCGAAGACCGTCTATATCGAAGCGGCAGGCGAGTGTGAAGTCACCGCCGGTGACATCAAGGCAGACGCCGAGGTTGAGATCCTCAACCCCGAACTGCACATCGCCAGCCTCGGTCCGGACGGCGCGCTCTCCATGGAGATCACGCTTGACCACGGCAGAGGCTATATCCCGGCGGACAAGAACAAGAGCGCGCAGCAGGTCATCGGGACCATCCCGGTGGACAGCATCTATGCGCCGGTCCTGAAGGTCAACTACGCTGTCGAGAACACCCGTGTGGGCAACCAGACGGACTTCGACAAGCTGACCATCGAGGTCTGGACCGACAAGACCATCTCGGCGCGCGACGCGCTGAGCCTCGGCGCCAAGATCCTGTGCGATCACTTCACGCTCTTCACCGATCTGTCTGACACGATCGGCAACAGCTGCACGGTGGTGGAAAAAGAGCCGGAGCGCCCCGATACCGTCATGAAGATGACCATCGAGGAGCTGGATCTCTCCGTGCGCAGCTTCAACTGCCTCAAGCGCGCGAACATCAACACCGTCGAAGACCTCACCAACAAGACCGAGGAAGAGATGATCAAGGTGCGCAACCTTGGCCGCAAATCCCTCGAAGAGGTCGAGCACAAGCTCGCTATGATGGGCCTGAGCCTGGCGAGCGACGACAATCAGTAATAACCAGCTACTCTTATCAAGGAGGAAACCGATATGCCCGGAACAAGGAAACTCGGTAAGACCACCGATCAGCGCAAGGCGATGCTCCGTCAGCAGGTCACGGATCTGCTCGACATGGGCCGCATGGAGACAACTGTCTTCCGCGCAAAAGAGATCGCGCCTCTGGCCGAGAAAATGATTACCCTTGGCAAGAAGAAGGACATGGCTGCCTATCGTCAGGCGCTGGCCTTCATCACCCGCGAGGATGTTGCCAAGAAGGTGTTCGAGGAAGTCGCCCCGAAGTATGCCGCCCGCAACGGCGGCTATACCCGCATCACCCGCATCGGCACCCGCCGCGGCGATGCGGCCGAGATGGCTGTCATCGAGCTCGTGTAAGGTTTACCCGAACACAAATCCAAATGCACCGACCGCTCTGCGGCCGGTGCATTTTCTTGTTTTACACACAGGCATGCCCTGTGGTATAATAATCAATCAACAGACAGACAACAAGGAGGGACGCGTATGCGCATTCTGGTCGTGGAACCCACCAAAGATCCGTATGTCAAGGAGATCGACGGCAGCTTGGCGAGCATGCAGGCTATTGTGGGTGGTTTCATTCAGACCGTCGAACCGTTTGATGATCATAATGTCCTGCTGGTGTGCAACGAAGAAGCCAAGCTCCTCGGCCTGCCGGAAAACCGCTTCCTGCGGAATCGCAATGGCATACCGTATGACATCATCCACGGCACGTTCTTCCTCGCCCAAGGCAGCGGCGAGGAATTTTGTTCTTTGACCGACAAGCAGATACAGACCTATACGCGCCTGTACTCCCGCGAAAAGCTGTTCGTCATGCAGCATGGAAAGGTGATCAATCAGCCAAAGAAAGGAAAATCGACGCATGAAAGATAACTACATCCTGACGGCAGAGTCCGTCACGGCAGGTCACCCGGACAAGCTCTGCGACACGATTGCGGACAACGTTCTGGACGCCTGCCTCAAAGAAGATCCCAATGCCCGCGTTGCCTGTGAAGTGCTGGCA
>OGPS01002241.1_pt1 | contig 12558 bp, 8 predicted proteins | sample 1552931 | NCBI WGS metagenome assembly OGPS01 (sample SAMEA2580252, study PRJEB22360) | human gut metagenome | biome: human gut; feature: human-associated habitat; material: faeces | place: Denmark | collected 2008/2010 | reverse complement strand
AAGAAGTCGAACTCTCGTCTGCCGTGCTTTATTCGTTCCATCCCGGAACGATGGGAGGACCGGCATTGGCCGACCTGCTGTGGGGCAAGGCAGTGCCAAGCGGCAAGACTCCGGTGACTTTCCCGAAGATGGTAGGACAAATACCGGTTTATTATGCTCATAACAATTCCGGACGTCCGGCTACGCGGAATGAGGTCTTGCTGAATGACATTCCGTTGGAAGCGGGGCAGACTTCATTGGGATGTACTTCTTTCTATATGGATGCAGGTTTCGATCCGTTGGTTCCTTTTGGCTACGGTCTGTCGTATACGACGTTCAAGTATGGCAATGTGAAACTCTCGTCTGCCAGTCTGAAGAAGGAAGATGTGCTGACTGTGACTTTCGACCTTGAGAATACCGGAAAGTATGAAGGTACCGAGGTAGCCCAGCTTTACGTGCAGGACAAGTTTGCTTCGGTGACCCGTCCGGTGAAAGAGCTGAAACGCTTTGCTCGCGTCACATTGAAGCCGGGTGAGAAGAAGAATGTATCGTTTGAACTTCCTATAAGTGAACTTGCTTTCTGGAATATAGATAGGATGAAGACGGTGGAAGCCGGAGACTTTGCTCTTTGGGTGGCACCGGATAGCCAAAGTGGAGAAGAAGTTTTCTTTAGGGTAGTAGATTGATTGTTGATTTAAGGTTAAAAAGAGAAGGGACAGACCGTGACGGTTCGTCCCTTCTTACATTCATATAAATGCTTTATCCTTCAAGCCCCTGACTGTCCGAGAACTCTTGTTATGCTTTCTTTTAGGCACGGATTTCGCGGATTTTTCTTTGTCTTACAAATCACTTATCACTTATAACTCATCACTCATCACTTTCTTATACCCATACACCGCATTGCTTCCCAGCTCTTCTTCGATGCGAAGCAGTTGGTTGTACTTTGCCATACGGTCTGAGCGGCTTAGTGAACCGGTCTTGATTTGTCCGCTGTTGGTAGCTACGGCTATGTCCGCAATGGTTGCATCTTCCGTTTCACCGGAACGATGGGAAGTTACGGTAGTATATCCGTGGCGGTGTGCCATTTCGATGGCATTCAGTGTTTCGGTCAGCGAACCTATCTGGTTTACTTTAATCAATATGGAGTTGGCACAGCCTTTTTCGATGCCCATTGCAAGGAAGTCCACATTGGTGACGAACAAATCGTCTCCTACCAACTGGCAACGGTTGCCGATACGGTCGGTCAGTTTTTTCCAGCCGTCCCAGTCGTTCTCGCTCATGCCGTCTTCGATAGAGTCGATGGGATACTTGTTGATTAACTCTTCCAGATAGTCAATCTGTTCGTCGGCAGTACGTTTCTTGCCTTTTTCACCTTCGAATTTGGTATAATCGTAGATGCCATCATGGTAGAACTCGGAAGAAGCGCAGTCCATGGCAATCATTACATCTTTGCCCGGTTCGTATCCGGCAGCCTTGATGGCGGCAATGATGGAGTTCAAGGCATCTTCTGTACCCTCCAGATTAGGAGCAAAACCTCCTTCATCGCCTACTGCTGTGCTGAGGCCACGGTCTTTCAGGACTTTCTTCAGTGCGTGGAACACTTCGGCACCCATACGCAAACCTTCGCGGAAGGAAGTGGCACCTACGGGGCGTATCATGAATTCCTGGAAAGCAATGGGAGCGTCACTATGCGAACCGCCGTTGATGATGTTCATCATCGGTACAGGCATCACATAGGTATTTGTACCACCGATATATCGGTAGAGTGGGATGTCAAGGTAAGCGGCGGCAGCCTTGGCTACAGCAAGAGATACGCCGAGGATGGCATTGGCACCCAGATTGGCTTTCGTTTTGGTTCCGTCCAGTGCAAGCATGGCATGGTCGATACCCATCTGGTCGAGGGCGGACATACCGATGAGCTTGGGAGCAATGATATTATTGATATTGTCCACGGCTTTCAGGACACCTTTGCCTCCGTAACGTTTTTTGTCACCGTCACGCAGTTCCAATGCTTCGTGTTCTCCCGTGGATGCTCCTGACGGGACAGATGCACGGCCTATGAAGCCGGATTCCAAGGTTACGTCTACTTCTACAGTTGGGTTACCTCTTGAATCGAGGATTTCACGTCCGATAATCTTCTCTATTTTCATATTCAGTCAATTTTAATTATAAACTACCTTACTAACAAATGAAAACAAGGAATTGTTTTTCGTTTTTAATCCTTTATTGTAATGCCTAAAAGAGCAGTCAACTCCATGGCTTGGGAAGTATTGACGATGGCTCCCCGTATGTCGGGCAGGTTGAGGCGTATACCTCCTATGTGCGAGTCGCTCAAGTCGATTCCTCTTAGAGGGGTGTGTGAAAACTCGGATTCTACCAGCTCACAGTTTTCAAAGGCGATGGAGGCAAGTTTGCAGTCGTTGACGTCGCTGTTGCGCAAGTCACAAGAGGTGAAGCGGGCTTGATTGATTTTACTCATGGAAAGATTGAGGTATCTGGCATTGCAGTCCTTCATTGTCAGATGGTTCAATATTGTTTCCGGCAGATTGGTTCCCACCAGTTTGCAGGATATGAATTCCACTCTGAACAGAGAACTTTCGGCAAATGAGATGTTGGAAAGGTCGCAATGTTCAAAACGTACATCAGTGAAATGGCAGGATTTCAGTTTGCAGGCGCTGAATTGGATATGACTGAAAGTACAGTTGGTGATGCTTTTGTAGGAATACTCCATGTGTTCCTCTGTCCGTTTACCGAAGTGAAGGTCTCTGACAGTTTCTTCCGTATTCAGCCATTCTTCCAATGATTTGGAACTTTCACTTTGTCCCTCTAAGGTAGGAGGGATGATGCGTACGGGAGGCATGACAAAAGGCTTGCTGGGTTTCATAGGGGTGTTTGGGTTATATACAGCGTCCGAAGGCGCCGCCGGCGAAGGCTGCCAGGACTCCTAATGTGATACTTAATAAGGTATATAAGGCAAACATTCCGTAGAATTCTTGCTTTATCAGAATCAGTCCGTCATTGCTGAAAGTGGAGAAGGTGGTGAATCCTCCGCACAGACCGGTAGTCAGCAACAGCCGTACCTCAGTAGAAAGGTTGAAACGGGCGGATAAGGTATAGAATAGCCCGATGAGGAAACTTCCGAGGATATTGACTGTGAATGTAGCCCATGGGAAAGAGTAGGGGACTATGCGCTCGTGGAGCATCATCTGCACGCAGTAGCGCAGTACGCTGCCGGTACCGCCGCCAAGGAATATAGCTATCAGTAATCTAGTCATAGGTTTTCTGGGGTTGGTTTTGGCTGCAAAGGTAGTGAAGACAAAGGAATTTCAGTAAATCATAGCCCGAAATTTCATAAAGCGATTCTGTACTGGGGGAAGTAGTTATTGGTGGGATGTATATAATTTTGATATTTGATATGAGTGATTGCCAATCTTGGTTCCGGATAGTTCGTGATGGGGCAGAAGCGATTTACTAAATCTTGGAGGAAGATTTAGTAAATCGTTGCCGGAGATTTAGTAAAATGTCCGGGAGATTTTAGTAAACGAGTAGAAGGGGCTTTGGAAGGATGACTGGTTTGTCTGTATTTTTGGATACGGTAATAACTTGTGAAACTTGAGCCACTCTTGAAATTGAGGTCTTAACCGTTCAAATGCCATATTGTAGAGACCTCTCTAGAACCTTGTCTTGATAATCAGCGATTTATTTTCATAGGCTGTAGAGATTGTATCCATTCCTTCTCATTCTCTTCCTGCCTTTCTTTCTTCACTTGTAGAGAAGGGTTGTTCTTAATTTGTTGTTTTTTAGAGTTTTAACGAAATTGGTTGTAGATGTCATTTCCTTGTATTCCCGTCATTCACACCCTAACTTTGCAACATCGAATTCAAGAGAATGAAAGTTTATCGTTGAGGCCTCACGATGGATCTCCACTTCTTGAAAGAGAGGAAAAGGCTTCGGCCTATTTATTACATTATTATATTAACTTTCTAAAACATTAAAAATTATGGGACTTCAGTATGTAGTGGCAAAGAGAATCTTTGGTTTTGACAAGGACAAAAATGTAAAGTATGTAGCTAAATCCGTAGGAGCGGGTGAATTGGATTTTGATAAGTTGTGTGCCAAAGTGAGCCGTATTCTTGGTATTCACAGAAAGACGGTGGACTTAGTGGCTGCAGGACTGGTGGACATCATGTCGGAAGAAATAGACGATGGAAAGACTGTTCGTTTAGGTGATTTCGGATTGTTCCGCCCTTCTTTTGTAGGGAAGAGTGCTGATACGGAGGCTGGCGTTTCGGCCAGTAACATTGTCCGTAAACGTATTCTGTTTTTTCCGGGGAAAGCTTTTAGTCAAATGTTGGGCAATATGAGCGTCACCAAGATGGTGGTTCCCGATACGGACTATACGGATGGAAGTAGCAATGGTGGAGGGGATAACTCCAATCCTTCGGGAGGCAATGACGGGGACCAAGGTGAAAATCCTTTGGGATAATTCCAGTGCACGATTAAAGTTGTAAAAATATGGAGGGCGAAGTTTTCGTAGCGATACTTCTCCTTCTATTTTGTTTGTAGGCAGGATATTGTTCAAGGGAAGTTGGTTTTCATGCAAACGTTTGCCGACAAATCATCTATCATTTTAGTTTAATTGCGTCAGAGTGTATTTCTTTCCTGCCTATATTTGCATCTGGAACATAATTTTATAAATATAGCATGAGAAACATGAAAGCAATCTGTACAAAATTAGCCTGCTTCCTGCTCGTTTTGTTGGTGAGCGGCGTAGCAATGGCAGAGAGTATTACCTCTCCCAACGGACAACTTCAATTGAATTTTTCGGTAAATGCGCAAGGCGAACCCGTTTACGAACTTTCTTACAAAGGAAAGCCGGTGATTAACCCTTCCAAATTAGGACTCGAACTGAAGAACGACCCCGGTCTGATGAATGGCTTCACGATGGAGGATGCAAAGACTTCCACTTTCGACGAGACTTGGGAACCGGTATGGGGTGAAGTAAAGCAAATCCGTAACCACTATAATGAGCTGGCTGTGACGCTCAACCAAAAGGCGCAGGATAGGAACATCATTATCCGCTTCCGTTTGTTCGACGATGGTATGGGCTTCCGTTATGAGTTCCCTTTGCAGAAGAACTTGAACTATTTCGTGATTAAGGAGGAGCGTACTCAGTTTGCCATGACTGGCGACCATACAGCCTTCTGGATTCCGGGCGACTACGATACGCAGGAATATGATTACACAGAATCCAAACTTTCTGAAATTCGCGGGTTGATGAAAGGGGCCATTACGCCTAACTCTTCACAAACCCCGTTTTCGCCCACCGGTGTTCAGACTTCTTTGCAGATGAAGACTGCTGATGGTTTGTACATCAACTTGCACGAGGCTGCTTTGGTGGATTACTCTTGCATGCACTTGAATCTGGATGATAAGAATTTTGTTTTTGAATCTTGGCTTACTCCCGATGCAGTAGGCGATAAAGGTTATCTGCAAGCTCCCTGCACGTCACCGTGGCGTACGGTTATCGTAAGCGACGATGCTCGTGACATCCTTGCCTCTAAAATCACGCTGAACTTGAACGAACCTTGTGCTTACGAGGACGTTTCCTGGATTAAGCCCGTGAAATACGTAGGTGTATGGTGGGAAATGATTGCAGGTAAGAGCACCTGGGCATATACAGACGACCTTCCCTCCATCAAACTGGGTGAAGTGGACTACTCCAAAATGAAGCCCAATGGCCGTCATGGTGCCACTAACGAAAATGTAAAAAAGTACATCGACTTCGCAGCCGAGCACGGTCTGGACCAAGTATTGGTAGAAGGCTGGAATGAAGGCTGGGAAGACTGGTTTGGCAAATCCAAGGATTATGTATTCGATTTTGTGACCCCTTATCCCGATTTCGACGTGAAGATGCTGAATGAATATGCCAAGAGCAAAGGCGTGAAGCTGATGATGCATCATGAGACATCCGGTTCGGTGCGCAACTACGAACGTCACATGGACAAGGCCTATCAGTTTATGGTGGATAATGGCTACAATGCCGTGAAGAGCGGGTATGTAGGGAATATGATTCCCCGTGGTGAACATCATTATGGGCAATGGCTGAACAACCACTACCTCTATGCCGTGAAGAAGGCAGCCGACTACAAAATTTGTGTAAATGCGCACGAAGCTGTACGCCCTACCGGTTTGTGCCGTACTTATCCTAACTTGATTGGCAACGAATCTGCACGAGGAACTGAATATGAGGCATTCGGCGGTAGCAAACCGTTCCATACCACATTGCTTCCATTCAACCGCTTGATTGGCGGTCCGATGGATTATACACCGGGTATCTTCGATACCAAACTTGACTTTATGGGCGATTTGCCCCACGGACAAGTGCAGACTACACTTGCTAAGCAACTCGCTCTGTATGTAACTTTATACAGCCCGTTGCAGATGGCTGCCGACTTGGTTGAGAACTACGAAAAGCACATGGATGCTTTCCAATTCATCAAGGATGTGGCAGTAGACTGGGACGACAGCAAGTACATTGAAGCAGAACCGGGTGATTACATTACCGTGGCCCGTAAGGCAAAAGGAACCGGCAACTGGTTTGTTGGAGGTATTACAGACGAGAATGCACGTACAGCCAACTTTACGCTCGACTTCCTTGAACCGGGCAAGCAATACGTAGCCACTCTCTATGCCGACGGTAAAGATGCTGATTACAAGGAGAACCCTACTTCTTATCAGATAAAGAAGGGTATCGTAACCAGCAAGACCAAAATGTCCGTGAAGGAAGCGCGTAGCGGTGGTTTTGCATTGAGCTTGATTGAAGCGACTCCGGCTGACAAGAAAGCTGTGAAGAAGTGGAGATAATTTAGGGTAGAAAGAGTTTTTATTAGGCATTAGTGAGGCCCCGCAGAAGTCCAATCTTTGCGGGGCTTTTTTTTGTGTTAGGGTAAGCTCATTCTTATACCGTAAAAATAGCATCAAGACCCGAGTTTTTGGTAAGTCCGTTCTTTGGGGAAACCTTTATTTTTGCACTCAGATAACAGATTGCATAATCATTAAAAATCAGAGATATGAATACGGATAAGAAAATCAGTCGTCGGGAGGCTTTAAAGCGTATGGGATTTGCCGTGATGAGCAGTGCTATCGCATCTTCCGGCCTACTCTCGTTGGCATCCTGCGAAACAAAAAGGAGTAAGCGTATCATCTTTTATTTTACCGGAACGGGTAACAGTCTTTACATCGCCCGTCAGTTGGCTGGAGAGAACGCAGAATTGTTGAGTATCCCTCAGATGGTGAAACGGGGGAAGTATGAATTTGAGGCAGATGAAATCGGCATCGTTTATCCCATCTACGGTCATATGCCTCCCTATATGGTACGGCAGTTCATTCGGAAAGCAAAACTGAAGGCAGAATACAAGTTTGCTGTCCTCACCTATGGTGCAAGGAAGTGCGATGCGGTAGAGATTTGGGACCGTATATCCCGTAAAGCCGACAATGCGTTTGACTATATCAACACTATCATCATGGTGGATAACTGGCTACCCAACTTCGACATGAACGAGCAACTCAAGATAGACAAGCACATCCCCGAGAACTTGCAGAAGATAACGGCAGATATCAACAGTCGGCAGCATTGGCACGAACCGGTGACGGAGGAGGAACGGCAACAGCACCAAGGTTTTATGCAGCGGAGTGGACTCGACCCCGAGGTGGGCTTCCTGATGAAAAGCGAGAAGTTCTTTACCGTGACCGATGTTTGTATTGACTGTGGCATTTGTACCTACGTTTGTCCGCGCGGCAACTATGAGCTGACGTCGAGAGGAGTGAAGACGTCCGGTGACTGCGAGTTCTGTTTTGCCTGCATACAGAATTGTCCGCAGAAGGCTATTCAGTTCATAAAGCAGGAAGATGGCTCTTTTCCTGACGGAACGGAGAAGAACCCCAATGCCCGCTATCGTAATGAGCATATTTCGCTAATAGATCTGAAACGGGCAAACAATCAAAAACTATAATCATTAACCTCTGTATTTTGTCGGATTTACACCCAGATGTTGTTGTACGTAACGGCTAAAATAAGCAGGAGAGGAAAAACCGAACATATCGGAAATACGGACGAACGTTAGTGATTTGTCGCGCAGCAAACGCGAGATGTCGAGTGTGGTATAACGGTTTATCCAGTAGTTTGCTGTATAACCGCTTACTTTCTTGGAAACTTCCGAAAGATATTTGGAGGTGACACATAGGCAGTCGGCATAATAGGTCACTTCACGATGCTCGCGGAAAGTTCCGTTCTCCAGCATGTTGAGGAAACGGCTCATGATGGAAGCATTTTGTACAGAGATATTGTCCTCGCCATATAGATGGGAGTGGAAATCGAAGAAGTCGAGTATCAACATCTGTGTGGAGGCGATAAGCATATCGCGATGGAAATGATGGTCTGTATTCCGGAGTCTGTATTCCACTTGTTCAAAATCCCGGAGACATAGCTCTTGCTGTTCGGTAGTCAGGGACATGATAGGATTGAGAAATAGGGAAAGTTGCCCTTTCATGCCGTAGTTGTTCTGTGGTGTACTCAGCACCACAAAGCCCGATGCGATATAGATGACCTTTACGCGAAAATCTTCTGAAGGTTGAATTTTCTCTACCAGTTTTCCTTTGCGGACAATCATCAGGTCGCCGGCACGTAGCTCGCGCTCCTCTCCATTGTACTTCAATCGGCAGATTCCTGACAGACAGAGGGCGTGTGCAAGATAGCCACTGTATGCGTCCGTCCCCAGACCTTGAAGAGTATCGGCTATTATAATATTTGCGGTTTCTCCCATTATACAGTTGTTTGGTTTCGATCACAAAAGTATATGTTTCCAATAATATAACTTCTATTGTGGGCAAGAAATATATTGCCTTTTTTATTCATTTCAAATCTGCCCGAATTTCGCAAATTCTTCATACCTTTGCATCCGTTAATTTTAGAAACCAATAACAAAACAGAACTTATGGGAGGTTTTTTCGGAACAGTCGCCAAGGCAACAAGCTGTGTGGCAGATTTGTTTTACGGCACAGATTATAATTCACATTTAGGGACAAAACGTGGTGGGTTGGCTACATACGATGCAGAAACGGAGCAGTTTACCCGTTCCATTCACAATCTGGAAAGCACTTATTTCCGCACGAAGTTTGAGGATGAACTGGATAAGTTCAAAGGAAATTCCGGAATAGGAATCATCAGTGACACAGACCCTCAACCCCTTATCCTTAACTCCCACCTCGGTCGCTTTGCCATTGTAACGGTAGCCAAAATAGTAAATCTGCAAGAACTGGAAACAAAACTGTTGGCCCAAAACATGCACTTCGCCGAACTCAGTTCGGGCAAAACCAATCAGACGGAACTTATCGCCCTCCTTATTATACAAGGAAAGACATTTGTCGAAGGAATTGAAAATGTGTATAAGCATATCAAAGGTTCCTGCTCCATGCTGTTATTGACGGAAGACGGCATCATTGCCGCTCGCGACCGCTGGGGACGTACTCCGATTGTGATTGGCAAGAAAGACGGAGCGTATGCCGCCACAAGTGAGTCGAGCAGCTTTCCGAATCTTGGTTATGAGATAGACCGTTATTTGGGACCCGGAGAGATTGTTCGCCTGCGTGCCGATGGTGTGGAACAGATGCGCAAGCCTGATGAGGGAATGCAGATTTGTTCCTTCCTATGGGTATATTACGGTTTCCCCACTTCCTGCTACGAAGGTAAGAATGTGGAGGAAGTGCGTTTTGCCTCCGGTTTCAAGATGGCACAGACAGATAAGTCAGAGGTGGATTGTGCCTGCGGTATTCCTGATTCGGGTGTAGGTATGGCGCTTGGGTATGCCGAAGGTAAAGGAGTTCCTTATCATCGTGCCATTTCCAAATATACTCCGACTTGGCCTCGTAGTTTTACTCCCAGCAAGCAGGAATTGCGTTCGCTGGTGGCAAAGATGAAGCTGATTCCCAATCGTGCCATGCTCGAGGGTAAGCGTCTGCTGTTCTGTGATGACTCTATTGTCCGGGGGACCCAGTTGCACGACAATGTGAAGGTGCTGTATGAGTATGGTGCCAAGGAGGTGCATATCCGGATTGCTTGTCCTCCATTGATATATAGCTGCCCGTTTGTAGGATTCACGGCTTCCAAAAGCGACATGGAACTGATTACCCGTCGTGTCATCAAGGAACTGGAGGGTGACGAGAATAAGAATCTCGATAAGTATGCCACTACCGGCTCACCCGAATACGAAAAGATGGTGGACGTTATCCGCGAGCGTTTCGGACTTTCATCCTTGAAGTTCAATACGTTGGAAACTCTGGTTGAGGCTATCGGATTGCCTAAGTGTAAGATATGTACGCATTGTTTTGATGGTAGCAGCCATTTTTGATTGACATTTTGTCCTTAAGAAATAAAAAAGAGGCGTGAATTGCTTGGCAGTTCACGCCCCTTTTTTTATCTTTACAGCACAAAATAGTGGTTAATGATTAGTGATTAATGATTAATGCCATTCGGATAATGCTTTTCGCCAATTACTAATCACTGACCATTAATCACTAACCATTAATCACTAATCATTATTCATCATGACTTTAGTAGAACGTTTTTTAAAGTACGTAAGCTTCGATACTCAGTCCAGTGAAGAGATTGAGATTACTCCGAGTACTCCGGGGCAAATGGTGTTTGCCCGGTATCTGAAAGAAGAATTGGAAGGGGACTATCGGATAATGACCCGGAAGAATGGCAGGGAGGCTTATGATACTATTCTTGCAGATACTCCTGATTTGGTAATCAGCGATATTATGATGCCGGAAATGGATGGTCTGTCACTTTGCCGGAAGATTAAGCAGAATACGAATGTCAATCATGTGCCTGTAATCTTATTGACTGCCAAGTCGAAACCCGAAGATACCATGGAGGGAATGGCAACCGGTGCGGATGCTTATATGGTGAAGCCTTTCAATACGGAGCTGCTGAAGAGTACGATTGCCAACTTGCTTGCTAACCGTAAACTGCTGAAGAGTAAATTCAGTGGTGCGCAACAGCAAGAGGACAAGGTGCAGAAGCTGAGTATGAAATCGGCGGATGAGATATTGATGAGCAAGATAATGAAGGTTATCAATGAAAACCTTTCCAATCCGGATCTGAATGTAGAGATGTTGGCGGCAAATGTCGGTCTAAGTCGCGTCCATGTACATCGGAAGCTGAAAGAACTGACAAACCTTTCGGCACGTGATTTTATCAAGAATATCCGTTTGCAACAGGCTGCCGCACTGCTGAAAGAGAAGAAACTGACAGTTTCCGAAGTAGCTTATGCTACGGGGTATACGAATCTGTCACATTTCTCCAGTTCTTTCAAGGAGGTGCATGGGATGTCGCCTAAGGAGTATATGTTGGCACATCAGGGGTAAGTTTTAGGAATTTAGTTATTATGGATGGGTTATGAGGGAAAGTTGACGAGTTAACAAGTTGACAAGGGGACAAGGTTCCATGCGGCATAGGAGCATTGCGCAGCCCCTTGTTCCCTTGTCAACTCGTCAACTGGTTTCCTTCCTTTCTATACCGTTTTGCTTTATTGCCAACTTTCACTTACGAAACTTGATTTAGCCACTCCTTTTAGTACCACATTATTAATATTTACCTGTGCCGCTTGTGCATCGGTTATCACTTCTTTCTTGGCTAATCTTTCCGCAATCAGGCGGAAGTAGCCTTCCTGGCTTTCTTGCAGCCGCCCATCTGCCGTAAATGAGTTTTTGAAGTGTTTCGGTTTAGGAACGATAGAAGCCAGGAAAATACTTTCTTCTAAACTTAACTGTGAGGGGCGTTTGTTAAAGTAGAAAGATGCCGCTTCGTGGATGCCGTAAACCATAGGCCCCCATTCCGCTATGTTCAGGTAAACTTCGTACATGCGTGCCTTCGGAGTGAGGTGCTCGGTTTCGATGAGCCAGACGATAAGCGCTTCTTCCAGTTTGCGGGCAATGTTTTTGTTACGGTTCAGGAAGACATTCTTCACCAATTGCATGGAAATCGTGCTACCTCCGCGGGCAAACTTGCGAACTTCCAGGTCATGAATCAGAGCTTCTCGCATGGCATCCGGCAGGAATCCCCGGTGATAGAAGAAAGCTCCATCCTCGCTCTGCATGACAGACATTTGCAGCAGAGGAGAAATGCTGTCCAAGGGTGTGAAATTCTCCCATGACGGACCGACTGGGAAGGTGTATACGGGCTGTCCGTTCTCGTACGCTGTATAGATAAACTCATCGGACATCTTACCTAAATTCGTTTTTCCATAATGGAGAATACGGAAATCTTTTTCTTTCAGTTCCGACTCAAACTTCAAGCTATCCAGTTGAGAGAAATCCACATCCAATAGAAAGTGATAAGCTAATTGTCCGGTAGTGCCGAGACCTTCCAGGTTTTCGAAAAGTCCTTTGGGCAATGAACCGAACAACTCTTCCGAAGGGAACCAGGGTTTCCGGACAGAAGCTATAAAATGCCACTCTTTCTTGTCTGTACTTTTTCCGATACGTTCTGCCTTTAAATAAGGATGGAAGGTCAGT
>OGPS01002236.1_pt1 | contig 12596 bp, 8 predicted proteins | sample 1552931 | NCBI WGS metagenome assembly OGPS01 (sample SAMEA2580252, study PRJEB22360) | human gut metagenome | biome: human gut; feature: human-associated habitat; material: faeces | place: Denmark | collected 2008/2010 | reverse complement strand
CCAAAGCAATTCCGATGATCTCTTTCAGTTCCATCAGTTACCCTCCTTTTTCTTCTTTCTCTTAAAGCCGAGAATCCCGCAGGCTGCTATGCCGGCTGCCGACACGCTCGCAAGGGCAAGCCAAAGACCGAGCTTGCTGTCATCTCCGGTTTTCGGCGTATCTCTCAGCTCGTTGTGCATTTCAACGACCGTGGTAGAGCCTGTCTGTACCGCAGCCTCCTTGTCGGCAGGCAGGATATACATAGCGGAAGCGGAATTGTTTACTTCGGAAATCTTGTACTCGCCGATCCGCAGACCTTCAAGGAAAATCTCGCCGTTTTCGTCTGTTTCAAGGGTAACATCATAGCCGTTTGCTCCGGTAATACGGAAAGCGAAGCCTTCCACCTTTCCGTCAGACGATGTTTTTACGATTTTCAGGTTTCCACGCATAGGCTCATTTGCAAAGCCTTTGCCCTCTGTGTTTTCCACCTGATAGGTCTTACCGTCCGTGTCGATGAATACCTCGTACTCGCCTTCGTCAAGAGTGAAGCCCTCCGGCGCTTTGCTTTCTTTCACAAAATAGCGTCCGTAGAGCAGATCGGTCATTTCATACTGCCCGATTTCCTTTTCGGTCAGTGTGCCGATCAGCTCGTCCTCGCCGTCCAGCTCGCCGTTGTCGTTGGAGTCCTTATAGACCTCAAACACAGCGCCCGTCAGCTTCGTATCGGTATATTCAGCGTCCACCTTCGTAAGAGCGATATTGCCACGCAGCAGCTCATTGACGATCTCAATCTCAACAACTTGCTCATTCTCTGAGATATTCACATCATAGACCGTTTCGTTAAGGACAAATCCAGTAATCGGCTTGATCTCACGGATATACCAGTTTCCGTAAGGCACATTCTCAAAGGAGAAGCTGCCATCGTCGCCGGATACGGCGGTCATCAGGGCATTTTCTTCGGTAAATTCCACATCATCGCTCTTAAACAGACCAATGAGCGCACCGCCGAGTCCCTCGCCGTTCTCATCAACCTTTTTGCCGGAAACCGATCCGTAGATCAGCTTGTTTTCCATCGGCTCTCCGTCATTTACGGCGATCACAACCGTTGCGGCTTCCTGTCCCGCATACTCAAATACAACGGGATATTTTTCGCCGCTGAGCTGATAATGCTCGTCCGTCGCAAGCTCTTTTACATAATAGCTGCCCAAAGGCAGGTCAGTCCCTACGGTCGCTCTGCCGTTTTCATCAAGCGTGATGATTTCAAGCAGACCGTCTTTCGGAATGGAAGTGCCGCTTGCGGATACAAGCTCCTCATCGGCGAACAAGCCGAAGCTGATATTTTTGATTTCTCCGTTATTGCCGATACCGAACAGTTCGTTTGTCTCCAGCGCTTTTTCAAGGCTTACCTCAACCTTCTGCCGTTCATTGACAAAGGAAGTCGCCGTTTCAGTCACGGCTACATCCTGTCCGGCGTAAATGAGTTCTACGGTATGGACTTCACTGCTCAGCACCATTCCATAGCCTGCCTTGACCTCTTTTACCTCGTATTTTCCGAGGTAGAGTTCCTTGCTTTTTGCAAAGCCGGTTTCATCGGTCGTAACCGTATCGACCAGCTCGCCCTTGCTGTATCGGAGAGTTCCGTCAGGCGTTACCACATCTTCGGCGGCACGGATTTCATAAACGGTATCCGGCAGCCCCTGTGTTTCATAGACCGGCTGATAGATCACGGGAAGCTCCTGCCCGTTTTCATCTGTCCCGCCGCTTACCGAAACGCCGAAGAACACCTCGCCCGTCTTTTCAATGCTGATCGTGCCTTTCTGCGGCATATTGGTCTTTTCAACTTTAATCACTGTTACCCCGCTTTCCTCAGAAGAATTTTCTTCTGTGACATCAAAATAGACGGGTGTGGAATCAAGGACATATCCATAAGGACTCTGTACCTCAACGATAGAGTATCCCTGACCGTATGGCAGCTTTTCCGGCGTTACGAGCGAGCCGTTAGCGTCGGTATAGAAAGTGTCAACGGTTGTCGGGGTAGGATAGGTAAACTCCATCGTGATGAGGTTGCCGGACGGATCGTAAATCTGAAATCCTGCGCCCGCATAGGGAATGGTCTTGCCCGTTTCTGCGTCCACCTTGACTACTTGGATATAGCTTTCAAAATTGCTGTTGTTAATCAGATAGCGGTAGGTCTGAGCGTCCTTTGCGATGAACACATCAAAATCGTCCATCAGCTCCCTGCCTTCCCAGCCGGATACCTGATGGACGGTATATGTGCCGTAAGGCATATCCTTTGTCTGTGCAAAGCCGTTCTCATCGCAGATGAGCGTATCACGCTCGGATTCCTTTGCGTTCGCAAAAGAGCCTGCGGATTTTAGATACACTTCAAAAACTGCGCCTTCTTCGGGCGTTTCAATCTGCGTCTCGCCATCGTCCGTATGTTTGATAATGGCGATATTGCCCTTGATGACCTGTTCATTCACATCATTTGCGGTCTGATTATGCTCGATGGTATAAAGCTCCGGCTCTGCGCCGACCTTATGGACGGTCGGATCGAGCAAATAGCCCTCACTCGGCTCAAGCTCCCTGATTGTCCAGTCCGCACCGCAGATATATTCTTTTGTGGTAAACTGACCGTTTTCATCGGTATAGTATTCGTCGATGAGCTGTTCGCCCTTGAAAATCCCGTATTTTGCGCCTGCAAGCGAAGCGTTTCCCTGAGCCGTTCCCGTCTCAGCGTCACTCTTGGTCACGGTAACGGTAAACTTCTTCAGGATATTCGTGAAATTGCGGGTAGTAACCTCATTCCATTTGACAGGTGCGGTCTGATCTGCGGGAACAACATAGCGAATAGCGGTATCCACTTCCTCGATGGTGTACGGCGTAGTGCCGCTGATCAGCACATCTTCAAAGGTCGCCACACCGTTTTTATCCGTAACCGCATACTCGTCCACGGCAATGCCGGAGAGCGATGTGCCGTAAAGGTGGAAGGTCACGCCCTCATTGAAGTTATCCTCCGAGGATTTAATGACCTCAATATCGCCACGCTTCAGCGTGTTGTTGAAGTTGACGGTCGCAACCTGCCCCGCAACTACGGTTACTCTGCGGGACTCCTGCGGCTCGTATCTGTCATATTCCTGCTCGGTTACGGTATATACTCCGGGCATTAGGTTATCCACCTGAATCTGACCGCCGTTTTCTGTCTTAACGGTTTTATCAATGCCGTTGCCCTGAATACGGAAGGAAATACCGTCCACTTTTCCGTCCTCACTGGTTTTTACAATATTCGCCGAGCCATAGGAAACCTTTAATTTAAGGAATCCCTTAACTGGATCATTGACCGTCTGAGCGTAGGTTACGGTATCCTGCACGCCGCCGTTCGGTCCATAGATACCGTCAGTCCAAGTGATAACGCCTTTTCTCTGCGCCGTTTTCTCTGCGGTAATCGTCAGCCCGTCGCTCGGCGCTTTCTCGGCAGTAATCGTCAGCTTGTTTCCGCTTACGGAGAACTGAACGCCCGAATCATTGGACGAAAACTTATATCCCGAAAGGACATTGTTGCTGTCCGTCAGCGTAACCGTGTACTTAGAGCCATCCCATTCAAGCTCGATTTCCTGTGCGCTCCCCGGCGTTTTGGTAAGGAAGCTCGGCAGCTTGGAGTGTTTCTGCACACTTGCCGCCATTGAGTTGTAGTAGCTCATAATCTTGTCATAAAGCGGGTGGCTGCGGCTGATCTGATCCAAAACAGCGTCTCTGCCGCCTGTGCTGACCTTGTTAAAGTTTTCATCACGCTCGCCGATGACGGTTTCCCAAATGAGAAGCTGTGTAGCGACTGCGTGAGCCAGCTTATCGCCGCCCTCGTTCTGAGAACGCCACGAGGTTGAGATTGTTCCCGTATAGCCGTACTGGAAGATACGACCGATGAACAGCTTAATATCGTCAGGAGAAATGGTGCTGTTATAGGATGAAGGGTAGTTGTCCCAAAAATTCTCGCCCTTTTTGGTATAGCTGTCTCCGGTCTGCTGCGGGACGCCGATCTCAATACAGTAGCAGATATTTCCCGTATATGATCCCATCGCACGGACGGTTGTATAACGGGAAGTGCCTGTTTTCCAGCCGTTCATAAAGGTATGGCTGCCGTGTCCCCATTCGGCGTTATAATTCGAGTCCCCGTCACGGGGGAACGAGATAAGGTACACATCATCCGTTTCCTCTGCGGCATAGGCGGTCGTACCCATTCCCACAAGGGAAGTCACGCACATCAGCGCCGCAAGAAACAGCGACATAATGCGTTTTGGTTTCTTAATTTTCATCTGAAATCCTCCTTGAAAATGAAAAACGCACCGTTTTTTCGGTGCGTCCTCAAAATGGAATATTAAATTTAAGCATAGCCGATATAGATGTCGTAGAGTCCGTCAGAGATTTCCTCCGCCCAAATCCATACGGCTGTGATTTCTTCGTCAGCCTTGTACCGATCCAAGCGGCTGTGAATATCCCTTTCAAGATATTGGCAATGCGCTCCGGCTCGGATTGGATTATCCCAACAGTAAACCGCCTCGCTGTCTAACAGAAGCCCCACGCTCTGAGCGTAGCCTTTTGCAAAGGAAATCCAGTAGTCAATGTCAAAGTCGGTTTCGGTTTCGCTCGGTGTTTCTTCCGTTTCAGGCGGCGCAGGCGTTTCGCTTTCTTTTGGAATATCCGGCTGCGGTGTGGATACGGAATGTTCGGTCTTATCCGCTTTATCGGGTTGTTCGGCGGGCTGTGCCGCCTGCCCGGATTCAGAAACAGTCTGAGGCTGTTCGGAGCTGACCGTATCCGTTTCCATCGTTTCTTCCTGCTTTTCCGGCTCTGATTCCTGCACGGCTTCAGGCGTTGTTTCAACCTCCTTGCTTTCCTTTCCCGCAGGCGTTTCGGATTCAGAGGTGTTTTGAACACTCTCCGAAAAAGAAAACGGCTGCGGCTTATCTTCATTCGGCGGGGCATTGTTGCAGCCTGCAAGCACGACCAGCAAAAGAGCCGTTAAAAAAGCAATCGTTTTTGTTTTCATTTCGCTTCACTCCTTTTCTGCCGCCATTGTAATGCGAAACAGCGTTTCAGGCAAAGGTGTGAAACAAAGGTTAATCTTACATCATAGGGCATACCTCCTGTGCTTTGGAATGGTGCGTTTTCCTGAGATAGATTGAGTTAGGTGAGATAGCTGTAATCAGGAGAGATAGATTTATTCTTTCGGATAGTCAGGTAGTTTCAGGGGTTGGAGTGTGAGGAAGGGGGAGAAGAAAAACGCACTCCGCCTTACCTGCTGTCACGCTCGGCTCGGTTACGCAAAAACTTGTTGTAATGCTCCAGCGCCTTACAGACATACTCCTCCGTTTGGTTGATGGGGATATTTTTCGGGATCAGGTTTCGCACCCTGTCCCCACGCAAAACAATCTTCTCACGCTGATTCGGCTTTTCCTCGCTCATAATCGCAGAGATCGCCTCCGTAGTCAGCTTGCCTTCCTCAAAAAACTTCCGCATACGGATTGCCTGATCGTGGGACGGGGTACAGTCGTTTAAGTCGATTTCGTCCACCAAATCCCTCTGACAGTCCTCGTTCAGATAGGACAGCTCAACGGCGGGGCGCATTTTAATCCTGCCCTCGTCCACAAATTCAAGCAGTTCAGGGACAAGATTTGTAAGGCGGATATATTTTCGGACTTGTTCGTGACTTTCCCCGCTTTCTGCGGCAATAATTTCACGAGTGGTCTTGCCACCGAAATTCTGCAACAGTGTTGCAGAATTATTTTTACTCGGTCTGCCTGCCTGTCTTTTCATAGCGTCCAGCCGCATTTTATATGCGTGGGCTTTCTCCGAGGGAAGTATCTGCGACCGCTGGAAGTTGCTTTCGACCATTAAAATCGTAGCTTCATCACGATCGAGGTCTACTACCTCACATCTGAGCGTTTCAAATCCGGCAAGCTCGCAAGCCTTTTTTCGCCTGTGTCCTGAGATAAGCTCGTATCTTCCGTCCTCCTTCTGCCTTACGGTAGCGGGAGTAATCACGCCACGCTCTTTGATACTTTCCACAAGCTGAAACATATCCTCATCTTCCCGCACCTGAAACGGGTGGTCGGGAAAATCGTCGATTTCCTCAAGCGGAATATCCCTGATTTTTGACAGCTTCGCTTCGTCCCTTTCCTCCTGAGAGGAAAACAGCTCATCGAGCGTGTTCGTGGGCAGCGTGAAGTCGCTCTTTCTGCCTGCCATCGGCTAACACCTCCTTTGTGAAATTGGCGTAAGCCTTAGACACCGGACTGTTCGGCTCATAGGCGTAGATACTTGTTCCTTTAGAAGATACCTCTGCGGCTTTTACGGCTGCCGGAATCATTGATCGATATATCCTGATATGGCTTCCGAAATTCTCCCTGAGCGCTTCCACTGTGCTTTTCGCAAGATTTGTCCTTCCGTCCACAAGCGTCAGCAGAATACCGTCGATTTTCAAATCAGCGTTTGTGTGTTTCCTCACTTTCGCAATCGTCCCCAAAAGCTGCGTCATTCCCTTAGCGGGAAGATACTGCGCCTGAACGGGGATAATCACGCTGTCCGCCGCCGTTAGAGCGTTGAAGGTAATCATACCCAAGCTCGGCATACAGTCAATAAGGACATAATCGTACTTGTCTTTTACAAGGCTCAGATAATTCTTCAGGACGCTCTCTCGGCTCATCGCCGTTACAAGCGTCATTTCCAATGAAGATAGACTGAGATTGGACGGTACAAGGTCTACTTTCTCTTTATGTTGCAGAATACCGTCAAAAGGATTTTGCTCCTGCTCCGATATGATTGCCTGAAGTTTCTCTGTCAGCGTTACGGAAAGGCTGTCGCTATCCCTCCAGCCGAGACAGGTCGTTAAATCGCCCTGTGGATCAGCGTCAATCAGAAGCACTTTTTTCCCTTGCATAGCAAGTCCGACGCCTAAATTGACCGTAGTCGTGGTCTTGCCCACACCGCCTTTTTGATTGCATACCGCAATCGTCTTGCAGTTTGACATCTCCGGCTTTACCTCCTTTCATAGATTTCACAGCCTGCCTCAATAAGAGGCGGCTATGTAAAGACCGCAGTATTTGTTCTCAACGCCCCCTGCGGAAAGCAAGTCGCTTTGTACGGGAAGCGCTAAGGTTACGGTTTGCGAAACCGTATCATAGGAATCTCACCTCTGCCGGGTACTCCGCCAGCTCCGTAGAGAAGTATCATTATCATTCTGACTGTCATTGCCGTTTCAGTAGCAAGCTGAATTTCAGGTCGGGGATTCTCGCTCGTTCTCCGTATATCAATAGGAAAAGTCACGGCGTACCCACCTTCGGGCTATTCATCAGAACTAATGTCCTTAGCGCCTGTCTATTCAATTTTCAAGGTACTTTGAAGGTGGAAATCCCCTGCGGGAAAATAACCCCTTCACTCATTTGGACAAAGGGGGTCAAAATGCACACCCAAAATCGCCCCTTTTCCGAAAAAAATTTGAAAAAAATTTTTTTGACCTTGAAAATTGCCCTAAAAACGCAAAAAAGCCGCCTGCTCCTCCGTAAAGAAACAAGCGGCATAACTGCGGTTTTATTCAGATGTATTGCACGGTCATCTTTTTCTTTCGTGCTTTTGTAAATTTGATAAGGACATCATCTACTGCGTCCGTATATCTGCCTTGCGCTATCAGATTATTTTTAAGGTCGATCAACGCCTGCAAAACTTGTCCGTACTCCTCGTCATCAAGATAGATATGAAATTGCCTGTCTTTCATCAAACTGCCTCCTTTATTTTATCTGTCCTTTTCTCCATTCAAAAAACCTCTGCCGGATAAACGCTGTATCCTCATCTTCATTCGAGGTTATGAAAATATGTAAGCTGCGAAACGCTTTTTTGATTTTCATAGCGAAGTCTATTTCGCTGTTTCCTAATGTATAGGGGATTTTAATCAGTTTGATCTCCCGCTTCCGGCACAGATATGCTTTCAAGGTTTCTACATTCTCTGTCCGACTAACCGTTTCAATCGCTGCTTTTTCTTCAGGCAAATAGATTTCAAGCGGTATGCCGATAATCTTATCCGTATCCGTCTGTACCTTTATGCGCTTCTTCGCTGCATAATACATAACTGCCAGCTTCGGAAAAACCGTCAGATAGTCTTTTTCACACACCTTACAGCCTTTTCCTTCAATCGCTCTTTCTGAAATTTTTGCCTTCCACGAGTGTCCGAGTGAACATTTCCACCACACGCTCTGCATTGAGTGCCTTGATATTTTGTTTGGGGAAATATCTTTGTTCTTTTCATAGTCCCATTCCGGAAGAAGATGTGCGTCCGTCGTTGCTAAATCATTATACCCTGCCATAACCGCCCGATTCGCACAGACAGGGCATACCGTTCCTTTTACACGGGCATAGACAACGGACTGCCATTCATACCCGCACTCTCTGCACTTCCACCAGACATTTCTGCGGGACTTTTCGTTTATCATATCAGGAGTAAGGGGCAGATTCCTATCCGACCATTCCTGTGCAAGCTGAGGGTGTGTCGTAGCGAAATCATTAAATCCTTTCAGCAGAAGTTGACCGCTGCAATAAGGACACCCGCTTCCGCCTGAACGAGTGGAAATGAGCGTGTTCCATTCGTGACCTTTGCTGCACCGCCACCATACCTTCCGATTTGCAAAAACCGTAACCATATCAGGCTTTAGTGGGTAATTTCTCTCAGACCACTCAGAAGCGATTTGAGGGTGCTGTGAGGCAAGGTCATTAAATCCTACTAAAATCTTATTATGGGAGCAATACGGACAGCCTGTGCCGTTTAACGCCCTGCTCTTAACCGTTGCTGTCCATTCGTGACCATATTTATCCTGCCAAATCACTTTTTTATGAGAGCCTGTCGTTACCATTGTCGGTTTCAGCGGATCATTCTTACTCGACCATTCATCAGCCAGCTCCGGCTTCAGCGTTGCCAGATCATTGATACCCTCTATCACTCTTGCGCCTGAGCAGATTGGGCAGTTTTCGCCGTTTGAACGAGCTTTAACACTTGTTTTCCATTCGTGACCGCAAGCGCCCTTCCACCAAACGACTTTGTTTGAGCCGTATGTAATCCTATCCGGTGTAAGCGGCAGGTTTTTATCCGACCATTCCGCAATAAGTTCAGGGTGTACCTCTGATAAAATATTGCTCATACTCAATCCTCTCCTTCCTCTGCAATTAGCTTCATTATATTTGGAAAGCGTAGATTGGTATAGTTTGCGACGAGGCGAGTAAAAACTATGAGAAAATACAGAAGCCCCTGAGAAGCTATAACTTCTCAGGGGCGGTGTGAAACTAAAAATTATGCGATTTTTTTGTTGCTGCACCGATTTTAGCACCGATTGGTGTAAAATTGGTGTATTTGTGTAAAATCCGAGGTTTTCGGAAAATGAAGTACATCTCGTTTTAGTAGAGCTTTGCGCCCGCCGGAATATGGTCATCTACCATCAGAAGATGGAGCTTTTCTTCGCCTTCTTCGTGGTGTACCGCACTAATCAGCATACCGCAGGAATCAATGCCCATCATCGGTCTTGGCGGAAGATTGGTAATAGCGATACAGGTCTTGCCGACAAGCTCCTCCGGCTCGTAATAGGCGTGAATACCGCTTAAAATCGTCCTGTTTTCGCCTGTACCATCGTCTAAGGTAAACTTCAAAAGCTTCTTGGACTTCGGTACTGCTTCGCAGGCAAGCACCTTGACCGCCCGGAAATCGGACTTAGAGAAAGTCTCAAAATCCACGAAATCCTTGAACAATGGCTCGATCTCTACTTTGGAGAAATCTATCTTTTCCGGCTCGGCTTTCGGCGCTTCGGACTCGGTTTTGTTTACACCATTTTCGTCCTTTACACCATTCAAGGGTTTCATTGTCGGGAACAGCAATACATCCCGGATGGAAGCCGAATCGGTCAGCAGCATCACCAGGCGGTCAACACCAAAGCCCAAACCGCCGGTGGGGGCCATGCCGTACTCCAGCGCAGTCACAAAGTCATAGTCCACCTCGGCACGGGTGTTCGGCTCCTCGCGGCGTTTCGCCTCTACCTGCCGTTCAAAGCGCGCCTTCTGATCAATGGGGTCGTTCAGCTCACTGAAGGCGTTGCCATACTCGGTGGCGCAGATGAAGTACTCAAACCGCTCGGTAAAGGCAGGATCCTCCGGCTTGCGCTTGGCCAGCGGGCTGTTTTCCACTGGATAATCATAAATAAAGGTCGGCTGAATGAGGTTCTCCTCCACATAGGCATCAAAGAACTCGGCCAGCACGGTACCCTTGGTCGCATCAGCAGGGACCTCCACATTCTTCGCCTTGGCGGCGGCGCGGGCGTCCTCATCGCTCTTCCAGTCGTAGTAGTCCACCCCGGCGTACTTCTTCACCGATTCCGCCATGGTCAGGCGCTCCCAGTGGCCCAGGTCCAGCTCCACACCCTGGTAGGTGATCCTGGTACTGCCGCAGACATTCTGCGCCAGGCGGGTATACAGCTCCTCCACCAGGTCCATCATGCCCTTGTAATCGGTGTAGGCCTGGTACAGCTCCACGGTGGTGAATTCGGGGTTGTGCTTGGTATCCATACCCTCATTGCGGAAGATGCGTCCCACCTCGTACACACGATCCAGGCCGCCCACGATGAGCCGCTTGAGGTAAAGCTCGGTCTCAATGCGCAGGTACATATCCATATCCAGCGTATTGTGGTGGGTCACAAAGGGCCGGGCGGAAGCGCCGATCTCCAGCGGCACCAGGATGGGGGTATCTACCTCCAGGAAGCCCTTCTCATCCAGGTAGCGGCGGATCTCGGTCAGGATGCGGCTGCGCTTATAGAAGGTATCCCGCACCTCCGGGTTCACAATAAGGTCCACATAGCGCTGACGGTACCGGGTATCGGTATCCCGCAGCCCATGGAATTTCTCCGGCAGCGGCAGCAGGGACTTGGAAAGCAGCTTGATATGGGTGGTATGAACCGAGATCTCGCCCTTCTGGGTACGGAACACGGTGCCCTCCACGCCCAGGATATCACCGATATCCCACTTCTTAAAGTCGGCATAGTCTTCCTCGCCCACATCATCCCGGCGCACATATACCTGCAGCCGTCCGGTGGAATCCAGCAGATCCATAAAGCTGGCCTTACCCATCACGCGGCGGCTCATCATGCGGCCGGCAATGCGTACCGTTTTGCCCTCCAGCGCCTCAAAGTTATCCCGGATCTCCTCAGTTTTGGTATCCCAGTCATATTTCGTGATCTCATAGGGGTTCTTGCCGGCTTCGCACAGTGCCGCCAGCTTGTCCCTGCGCACCTTTACCTGTTCGTGCAGGCGCTCCTCTTCTTCCTCGGCCTCCGCCGCCGGGTTCATTGCCTTTTCTTCGCTCATATTTTGTCCTCCTTCACCGGCGCAGGCATACCCGCCCCGTCACATTCATCCATTCCTGCAGGGGGCAATCTCCGGACGCCCCTCCGCTTTTATCGAGCCGCCCCGCTTCGCCGGGGACGGCCCTCCCTCGCTGCGGAGCGCCCGGTGTTCCCGCCACTGCCGCTGCTGTGGGTATCACTTTATTCTACCATCAAATGCCCCGCAGGGCAAATAAAAAAGCAGAAAAGTTCAGCACTTTTCTGCCTTTTTGCCGGTAAATTACTTGCTGATGTCCAGAATGACCATCTCGAAGGCGCCGCCGGGGGCTTCCACCACCACGGTCTCACCCTTTTTATGGCCAATAAGCGCATGGCCTACGGGGGACTGGTCGGAAATGGTGTTCATCTCGTGGCCCACTTCCATGGCGCCAACGATGAGGTACTCACCCTCTTCCTCCATATCCTTATCCAGCACCTTCACCTTGGAGCCAACCCCCACCACATCCAGCGAAAGGCTGTCGGTATCCACGATGGTCACATGCTTCAGCTGCTCTTCCAGCACGGCAATGCGGGCTTCTATTTCCGCCTGCTCGTTTTTGGCAGCATCGTATTCACTGTTTTCGGAAAGGTCGCCGTAGCCGCGGGCGATCTTTATTTTCTCTGCGATCTCGCTGCGTTTGGTCGTTTTCAGCTCTTCCAGCTCTTTGGCCAGCTCATCATAGCCGGTCTGGGTCATTTGAATGGTGTTTACCATGAAATACAGCTCCTTTACGGGAGGCAAACGGTGCCCCGCTGCCCGACGATAGTCTAATTATTATAGTTTTTTCTGCCCAAAATGTCAAGTACGCATCAGCTTCCCCAGTTCGGTAAATTCCGCCAGCCGTCCATCAATGCGGCATCCCCCAAGGGTCAGCGGCAGCTTCACCCGGCGGGTACCGCACTCCGTTACCATCCCCCAAAAGGCGGTTGGTTCCGCCCCCGGTGGCACCTCCGCCAGCTGTTCCGGCGTCAGTGCCAGCGTCAGCCGGTTCACTGTGGGGTTCCCCTGTATCCCACTGCGGTCTGCAGTGATTATCGGCCGCCGCACCCGTATCACTCCTGTTGGATAGGGCGCCGCGCAAATGGAACAGTCCTCCAGCTCGGCTGGGGTCTCCGCCCATAGCAGCGGCAGGCCGCATTCCACCCGCAGCATGGTTTCCGCGGCAGCATAGCGGCTTCGCCGCAAGGTATATACCTTTACTCCCCGG
>OGPS01002223.1_pt1 | contig 12646 bp, 9 predicted proteins | sample 1552931 | NCBI WGS metagenome assembly OGPS01 (sample SAMEA2580252, study PRJEB22360) | human gut metagenome | biome: human gut; feature: human-associated habitat; material: faeces | place: Denmark | collected 2008/2010 | reverse complement strand
GAGCATCAGGGAGTCGAACCCTGGCACCGGTCTCCCGGCCTATCGCATTTCGAGTCTTTGAAATTGTTGGATGAAGCTGGTTCCTCGCGGCTGTCATTGGCAGCTGAGGGCATTCTTGTAACCTCCAAAAAGGCACGTCACACCGCAATTTGCAGGCAAAAATCAGCCGCTTTTTGCGAAATGACGTTAGAAAAAGCCTTTTTCACACAGGCCGTCAGCGGCTGCATTTCAGGTGTAGTTGTGTTAGATGTCCGTTAGAAATATGCAGTGCTGCCGTTGCTGTGCCAGCTCACAGCAGGCTTCCCTGTCTGAACGCAGCGTTTCCCGAAAGCCGGGAAATGCTGCGTTTTCTCTTGCCCGCATTGGGCTGAAAGGGAAGCCACCATGTCAACATTCCGCGTCAATAAAAATGTCAACTACACCGTCATGAGCAACCACCACCTGCAGGATAAGAGGCTGTCCCTGAAAGCCAAGGGACTGCTGTCCTATATGCTCTCCCTGCCGGACGATTGGGATTACAGCCTGAAAGGGCTGACAACCGGGTGCAGGGATGGCATCGACAGTGTGAGAAGTGCGGTTCACGAACTGGAAGATGGCGGGTATCTGTGTCGGAGCAAAGTCCGTGATGCCCGTGGCCGCATTATTGACTACAACTATGAAGTCTTTGAACTGCCGCAGAAAGAACGGATTGAAAAACGCCCTACTCCAGTGCCAAATTCACCATCATCGGAAAATCCAATGTCGGGTTTTCCAACGTTGGAGAATCCAACACAACAAAATACTAATAAACAAAATACTAAAAGACAAAGTACTAATCTATCAGGGCAGACGGACGAATCTGCGGATTTTGACCAGATGGAAGCACAGGTACGGGAGGTGTTTCGGGAACGGCTAGAGATCGACACTCTTGCCCAGCGGTACGACCCCGACAAGTTGGAGGAGTTGTTGGACAACATTGTGGAGATGTACTGCTGTCCACGGCAGACCCAGTACGTCGGCAAGCAGCCGCAGACCACTAAAGCCATCCGGCTGCGGCTGGACAAGCTGACCAGCCAGCACGTTGAGTACATCTTCGATGTGATGTCCAACACCACCCAGCCCATCAAGAACATCATGGCCTATCTGCGCACCACCATCCTGAACGCGCCCACCACGATGGAGCACTACTATCAGGCGCAGGGCAACTGGCTGACCGCACAGAGCCGGAAGAAGTGAGCGTCGTTTTCCACAAAGACCGCAAAACGCGTTGAAAATGCAAAGGAGAATTTCCATGAAGAACACAAACACCGTCCGCACCGAGATCCATTACGCACAGGTTGAGGAGTATCAGCTTCCCCTGCTCACCCTGCCGCAGACCGATGATTCCGAACCGCTGGGCAAATATGGCCGGATGCGGCTGGTCTATCTCAAGAATCAGCGCCCTGTGCTGTACAACCAGATGCTGCTGAACGGTACGCTCTGGCCACATTTGCAGGATGTCCAGAAAACGGCCTGCGAGTGGCTGGAACGCACGATGACCACTCTGTTAGACAAGTACCCCGCGCCGGACAAAGAACGCTCACAGCTTCTCTGGGTGGCGCACATGAATGGGCTGAAAGCACAGACGGAAGAAGTGGTGGTGAGGGAAGTCCTGTATGCAGAATGAAACCACGATTCATCTTGTCTATCCATCCAAACATGATATAATGGAACAAAGGAGCGTGATACCATGAGCCCAATTGAAGTCCCTGCAAAAATCCAGTTGGTTGAAAAGCGTGAAACACGGACGAGCCGTGGAATGCTCTCAAAGGGCTGGTATCATGTAGATGGTCAGCTTGTTATGGTCAAAGGAAACTCCATCACAGAGGCCGGAACGGCTGGATATGAGCCATATTCTGAGGTGATGGCATCGCTGATTGCGCAGGTTCTGGGTCTGCCTCATGTGGAATACGCCCTAATGCCTGCCAAACTCTTTCCCGACATTCAGACCTATTCCTGCGATGTGGTCAGTGTTTGCCCTTTATTTGTAAAACCGGGAGATCAGCTTTACCATTTTGCAGACTTGGCTGATGCCCATTTTCTTGCCAATGGGCAAACACCTTCGCCGGAAGCACTGTTCCAGTATGCTGTTGAACTCTACGGAAAAAAGTGGCTTTATCAAATGCTGGCATTTGACGCCTTTATCGGCAACGAAGACCGCCACGAAAACAATTTTGATGTGATCGTCCGGGATGGAAAAAATTATGCTCCGCCTATTTACGACAATGGCGGTAGTCTGCTTGCGTGGGCAACGGATGAAGAATTGACTGACACGAAGCTCCGTTATCAGTTCGACAAAGCCAAACCGTTCCGCAGTCACCATGCCCAGCAAATCAAGATGATCGATGAGCCTGTGCTGCCAACGCGTGACTTGGACGAGTTGTATAGTGAAATCATTCAGTCCATCTCGCCTATTCTTGCATTGTTGAGCGAAAAAAGAGCATCTGCGATCCGTCAATACCTGAAATACCGTCTGCACTACCTGAAAGCCGCCATGGGGTGATAAAATGGCCTATCTGAAATTGATGATGGATGAAAAAGAAATTGCACACCTAAGCGAAGATGGGCAGTCTCTTTGCGCAAATGAGGGCGTGCCGCAGTACAGCCTCCCACTGAACCTTTTCATCGGTGACAAACGTGAAGTTCCATTGGTTGATGTGGTGGTTTGGGCAAAGAAACGAATCTTTCCGAAAAACCGGATGGACTGCAAGGAAATTCTGAAAATGATGGGTCTGCCGAACTACAATGCATGGGAAATCGTCAAACGCACCAACGCCTGCCTGATGGAAGACCCCTATTGGCTACGATTCAGCGAGGATGAAACCTTTGAGAACACCACGCGCGGACGAGCCAGAAGAATTATGAACGAAAATCAAAAGAGCAGCTGATACCAAAAAGCCAAACCTCACCGTACATCCTGTACAGCTTGAGGTTTGGCTTTTCTCTTATCATCCTTCACCAGCGCGAGCGATGGTTGATTATTTTATCAGCTTAATCCAGAGAGTGACCGCATTACAAGGTCGATGTCCTGATTTTCCAGTTCCTGAATGATGTGCAGGTAGGTTTTCTGCGTGGTTGTCATGCTGGAATGCCCCAGCCTCCTTGCTACGCTTGCAATGGATACCCCTGCAAACAAAAGCACCGAAGCGTGGGTATGCCGCAGACCATGTACCGAGATGACCGGGATCTTGGCCCGGTCGCAGTGCCGTTCCAGAACATCGTTAACAGTGGAATTGTAGGCGTGTTCCTTGAACACGAAAATCGGCTTATCTTCAGGAACGTCTTTTACCAGTGCTGCGAACTGAATCACCGTCTGCCAGTCAATTTGAATTTTACGGACAGACGATTTATTTTTTGTCGGCAGAAATCCGCCGGTCCCCTTATAATCCCATGTTTTATTGATGGAAAGCATCTGGTGCGAAAAGTCAAAATCCGCAGGAGTGATCGCCAAAGCTTCGGAAAAGCGGATGCCGGTTTTGGCAATCAGCAAAATCATCCAGTCCCAGTTGAGTTTTCCCTGTAGATCCAAGTCGCTCAACAAAAGATGCAGTTCAAACTGGTTCAGGTATTTCACCTTTTTAGGCACCGGGGGCTTGCCTTTGATGATCGCTTTTCGGGTTGGGTCTTTCACGATCAGTCCATCATCCACAGCATCCATGATGGCGCCTTTCAGTTGATGGTGGAAGTCCATCGTGGTCTGACGCTCGTGGCCTACGGCATAATCGTTCAAAAGCTGCTGATAGGTCACTCTGGAAACCTCGCACAACTTCAAATCAGGTGCCAGCCTTCTCACCCAAGAAAGGGTCATTTTGTACTTATCCAATGTAACCGGGCGAACTGCACCCTCTTTGTATACGGCAACCCACTGCTCATAATAATCGCAGAACAGGTTGTTTTCATTCATTTCATTTAACACGTTTTACCTCCAAAATCGGTTTTATATGCTCACGCTGATGAAGGGTGATAAGGGTGTCAATCTTTTTCAAAATCTTCCCTAGCTGTTTTTGTTCATCGATTTTAGCGGGAATCACTAGCTGCAAATTCAGAAACGTTTCCTTCGGAATATTGTACATAGAGCCACTTGTCCCGGAAGCCATCGAAGTTATTTTCTCTTTATAAGCACTGGACACCAGCATCATATACACAAAATATGTGTCCACCGTATCTTGAAATTTTAGTTTCCAGAGTCTGTCTGGAAGGAACAAATTTGGAAAATCCGTCGATACATAGCCACAAGCTCCGACACGTTCCGGTGTATTCATTCTGCTGACAATGACACTGTCTTTCTCAACAGCACATTTAACAAGCTGTTGTTCACTTTTTACAACAGGCTTACTTTCGGATGGGTTAAATCGATCATACGAAACACAACTTGTTTTTAGTACTCCTATATCTCCATCGCTAACTTCGCCTTCATCAGAGTTTACACTCTTGCCCGTCGTTATTGTTTTTGTCAGCTCAGCTAACTTACGCTGTTCCCAAGTAGGTGTGTTTTGGGATTTTGGCGCGAAAAAAGAGCCGAGGACGCGCCTCGGCTCTTGGTCAGCAGGGTGATTTTGCACCCATTTTATGATTCTTTTGGCATTTTCAAATCAAATCCGCCACTTACGATGAACTCGCGCAAGAGTTTATCATACTTGACAGGCACCTTGGGCGGAATAAGCTTTGTACCCTCGATTGCTTCAAAATATACCTTTGCTTTTGCCTTATCTACGGTGGCTTTCAGGTCATCAAAACGGCCAAACTCGTTAATGTTGGCTTCGGTGATGTTTGCACGCATGAATGCCCGCAGCTTCTTTTCGTCCAAGCCGAAAACTTCAGCTACTTTGTGAATCTGGTCGTTCTGCTTTTGGGCGATGTACTCGGCAATATACTCCCGCAAGGTCTTTCCCGGCTGTGGAACCACTGCGCCGCTTTGAATGTCGTGCAGGAAAATATTAGCGTACTTCTGCTCTTCCTGCGAGAGGGTGGCAAAGGTCTTGTGCAGCTCCGTTTCAGCCTGATGGATGGCTTCCGCTTCTGCGCCTTCCTGATAGAAAATTTTCAGGTACTTTTCAAAGCGGGAGTTCATGTAATCCGTGTCGATGTCAGCAGTATCAATGGTGGTCAGATAGCTGTTCACCGCATAGGGAACGTCATCGTCCGGGTCATTTTCACTGCCATCCGGATTCGGCGTGAACAGCTCTTTATAGCGGAGTGCCAGCACTTTGAACGTTCTCTCGTCAAAGTCCGCATGAAGTTCCGTTTTCTCATCTGTATCCTCGTTGATGATCACAATGGGCTTATCCCACTCGAAGCCCTGTACCTTGGCTGCTTCCAGATTTTCGTTGAAGGACTGGAACAAGTCGGCAAACTTTTTGCGCTCTGCCATATCCGCAGGGATCTGCGAAAACTCTTCAATGCCCGCCGACACAAACAGATCTTTGATCTCCGCATAGAGAGCATTCAGTTTTTCCACGTTCTTGTCCAGTTTGTCCACAAACAGACCGAACGGTTTATCGCCGGAATACTCTTTTACCGCATCTGCGATGTTTTTCTCCATCGTGTGCGGACGGCGGTAATACTTGATGGTGCCAAACTGTTTGTCATCGCCAAACAGTCGGTTGGTGCGGGAGAACGCCTGAATCAGATTTTCGTATTGCAGCATTTTATCCAGATACAGGGTGTTGATCCACTTGGAGTCAAAGCCTGTCAGCATCTGATCCACCACGATCAGCAGATCAAGCTGTTTTTCCGGGGTACGCTCGATGCGCTGGTAGGGTGATTTGTGCGCCAGACGTGCCGCAATGTCCTTTTTCATCTTGGCAAAGGTCGGAATGCTGAAGTCCTGTCCATAGCGGGCGTTATAGTCTTCTACGATCTCTTTCAGCCCTTCTTCTTTGGTGATGCCTTTGCCGTTGTTATCAATGTTGGGGTCAAATAGTGCGGTGACTTTCAGCCATGGTGCGGCTTCTCTGAACCTCTTGTAATATTGGATGGCTTCCGGGATGCTGGAGGTTGCAAAAATGGCATGAAATTTGCTGTTGCGGCTCTGGGTCTGCCAGTTCTCGCAAATGTCCTCCACCACGGCTTTCTGGTGTTCTTCGCCCTCATACTGGGTGTTGGGAATATAATCTTCGATGCCCTTTATCTCCTCACCGAGCGTATCTTTTCCGCCTGCCATCGGCAGATTCAGATATTTATAGAAAACCTTGCTCTTCTGCGGGTCTGCCAGAGCCTCACCCACAGAAGCGGCCTTAGCTTTTTCCAGTGCAACCGCTTTCCGCAAGTCGCTGTCCTTGAAGGTCAGCACTTTGTAAGGGTCAAAGCCCAGCACGTTGTGATCCCGGATGCCGTCTGCAATGCTGTACCGATGCAGTTCGTTGCCGAAAACGGTGGCGGTGGTGCTCATTTTCTTCTGGTTTTCGCCTTGGATCGGCGTACCGGTAAAACCAAAGAACAGTGCTTTCGGGAATGTATGCTTGATGGTCTGCATCATATCGCCAAAGGTGGAACGGTGGCACTCGTCCACGATAAAAACCAACCGCTTTGCGTTGATCAGCGCAATGTCGTTGGGGTTCAGCTTGTTTTGTGCATCATCCTTGATATTGCTCATCTTCTGGATGGAAGTCACGATGAGCGTATCGGACGGCGAAGTACTTTTCAGCTTGTCCACAAGAACATCCGTGTTCTCGGTAGCCTGCACCTCCTCGTTTTCCTCTGCAAAGTTGCGGTATTCTTTCAGGCTCTGAGTGCCCAACTCGATTCGGTCCATCAGAAAAATCACTTTGTCCGCATCCTTGGAAGATGCAATCAGTTGAGCGGACTTGAAAGAAGTCATGGTCTTGCCGGAACCTGTGGTGTGCCAGATGTAGCCGCCGCGCTGCTGGTCATTCTCCCATTTCGCCTTGGAAACGGCATCCGAAATTTTGCTGGCAGCGTAGTACTGATAGCTGCGCATCACCTTCAAAATGCCATCGGAACCATCGGCAACGGTATAAAAGCCCACCAACATATGCGCCATCGGGATAGACAAAAGTGCCGTTGTAACGTCTTTCCAGTCGTTCATCGGCTCGTTGTAGAAGTCCGCCCAATGGAAATAGTAGCTGGGGTTGAATTGTCCTTCCGGGCCGGGATTGGCAAAGTAGACCGTTTCTTCCGGGTTCATGGCCACAAAAATCTGCACCAGCGAGAACAGTCCCGTAAAAATGCCCTCTGCCGCGTATTTTTCAATCTGGTTGCAAGCCTGTTTGATGGAAACACCGCTCTTTTTCAGTTCCATGTGAATGACCGGCATACCATTGATGAGCAGCATCAAATCGCCGCGGCGGTCATTCAAAATTTTGGACTTGGTGGGGAACTTTGGCTGCTCTGCAATCTGGTAGCGGCTGAGTCCGGCTGCAATTTCCAGACGGTCATAGATTTTCAGGGACACTTCTTTGCCGAAATTCAGCTTATCGTCAGGATTGTCACGCTTGATGAGCACACTTTTGCCGTTGATAAATTTATTCAGCTTCATCGGCGTTTTCGCGTTCATGACCTGTTCCATGATCTGCTGCATCTCGCCATCCGTCAGCGGATAATCGTTCAGTCGGTCAATGCCACGGTTGTTTTCAAAAAGGATGTTCGCCCAGTTCTGGATCAGCTGCTGTTCGGTGTAGTTCTTCAGCACACCATCTTTCCAGCCGCGTTCTATCAGGAGCTTTACCACCGCCTCTTCAAAATCGGCTTCTTTTGTAAACGCCATAACGAACTCCTTTCGACTTTGCAAAAAGCACCTCTCTGCGAAGACTTTTCTAATTTGTACAAGCTTTTCCAGCTTACGCTGATGAAGGGTGATAAGGGTATCGAGATTGCGGAAAAAACTGCCGATGCGTTCTTGTTCTAGTTTTGATGGAGTGCTTATGGATGTTTCATTGATTGCGATCTTGGACAAGCTTGGAACACCCGTAGATTCATCTTTTTTCTTCCAGTCAACTTTTTGAAACACATCAAAGGTAAAATCTATGTTTTTGCTATCTTTTGGAATCGCATAAAACAACGTATCTACCGTCCAAAATGGGGCTTTCAAAATATATGGTTTATCAATCGTGCCCTTTCTTCCAATGCCAACTGCGTTACGGTCATAGGACAAAGCCTTGTTTACACTCAGCATATATCCACCGGTACCATAAACAGGAATGTCACCTTCAGACAGATGCTTATAGTCCATTCCGCTACAAACATCAACCATTTCACCCAGCTTACGCTGTTCCCAAGTAGGAGCAAATGCACACTTTCAGCAGCTATTTTCCACCGCCTACCGAATGTTCGCTGAAAATTTCACTCTCGGTTTTGCGTATTCGGTTCAAATTTTGATTTTTGACTCCCGATAGCTTTAAAACACAGCAGTTCCAAGCGTTTGACATTGCCTTGATTTTTATTCATCAGCCTGTTTTGCATATTCTGAACGGGCAAGAGAAATTGCGTTGCTCCCTTAGCCAAACAACAAACGCCGATACGTCCATCTTCTGATTATGGGCAAATTGCACCACTTATTTTTATACAAACATCTTTTCAAGACAGGATTTCTTGATGTTTTGCAGCTTTTCCAACTTACGTTGATGAAGGGTGATGAGGTGGTCGAGACGAGCAAGATAATGCCCAATTTGTATTTGCTCGTCCTTGCTTGGCAACAGCAACTCAATGTCCATTAGTGTTTCTGCGTTGAGTTTAGCACGACCTCCACCTACCAAAAGTGATTCAATATCTGCCTGACTTATTGCATAGGCAAGGAATTGATTATCTGCACAAGCACACTTTCCTTGAAGAACGTGGGCGTGATTATTTACCCAAATACGCCCTTTTACGCACTTTACGGGATAATTTTTGAGGTCATTTGCTCCGTCCTCTGCGACAAGAATAAACTCGCCATCGTGGGTATATCCTTCAACATAATCTTGTATTCCGTTTGCTCCATAATAAGGAGTTGTTCCCGCAACTCGTAAACTTGCGGCAACAGGAATACGCAAATTATCGTATCTGTCAGTTACTTCTCTAACCTTACGCTGTTCCCAAGGGTCAGTAAAACCCTTGAAGCGAATTTCCGGCACAGATGCCCCATTTTGGGGGAACATCTTGTCCAGCATGGACTTTTTGATATTCACCAGCTTCTCATACTTACGCTGATGAAGGGTGATAAGGGTGTCGAGATGCTTAAAAAATTTCGCGATCCAGTCTTGCTCTTCTTTTTTGGGGAGCTGAACGGTCACTTCTGTATACTCGCTGTAAGCAATATTAAGAAGTCCGTCCATTCGAGCACCAGAAGATACTATTTTTCGCAATTGATTTTCAACATTTGCACCGTTTAGCTCAATAGATAAAAATTCCGGATTGCTTTTCTCTACTGAGAAGCAATGGTAAACAAAGGGAATACGTGCTTTTTCAACTGTTGTCAATGCAAAGCAGGAACCATACGGACGCAACTTGGATGCTCCGTGGTTATATGCCAGCTCGCCACATTCCAAAAGAATATACTTCTTTAGGCTCTCGCCAGCATTATTAAAGGCATACCTATCAGACTGCTCTATAAATCCGTTGCCCGCCGTTATCATCATAATCGGTGCATCAGATGCAGGGTCATTTCTGACTACCTCTTTTGCAATTTCACCCAGCTTACGCTGTTCCCAAGGGTCAGTAAAGCCCTTGAACCGGAGGGCAGGTTTTTTCTCGTTATCCTGCATAATCATTCACCTCCCAGCAACTTTTTGAGTTCTGCAATGCCCTTCATGTCAAATTTATTTCCCTGCAAATCGTCCAGCAGCCCCAGCAATTCGTGCTCGGTATCGGCAATCTGGCTCTCTACGTCCTCAAAGGTGGTTTCATATTTCTTGCAGACGGCATCCAGCTGCTTTACAAAATCGTCCAGAACGGCATCCGGCAGGCTGTTCAGATTTTCCATCAGGGGCAAGATCCACTTGCGATGCAGCAGGTCACGCACTTCTTCATCGGTCAGGTGCTCGATCACGCTCTTGGTGCGCTGATGGAGTGCCGCACTGTCGTCCTTGACCTTCTTTTTCAGGGTCTTTTCCTCGGCAAACAGCGCATCCACATCCTTCAGAATGCTCATGGTGGCAGGCTCTACTTCCCGCACCTTGATGGCCTTTTTGACCTCAGCGGCAACAAAGGCACCATCGTTGACAAAATCCTGTTCCTTGTCCTCCTCGCTCAGTTCGTCCAGATAGCTTTCGTACTCGCCTGCAATTTCGGCAAGGCGAGTTTCTTTTGCCCGCAGTGCTGCCACTTCCTCATGCATTTTAACGCTCTGCACCAGCTCAAAGGGCAGCACATGACCCACCCAGCCGTCCTGTACCTCGGCATCCTTTTTCAGCACCATGTTGGGGTCTACCTGCTTGGTTGCAGCAAAACCCTCGGTCTGGATGATTTCAAGGTCAATGGCGATTTTCTTCCAGTCATCGTCCAAAAGCTGGTATGCTGCATAGCGGTCAACCAGCGGAATCTCTGCCAGCCGTGCAAAGATTTCCCGGCTCAGGCGTTCTTCCTCGCTGGCTGCATTCAGCTGCGTCATGCCATCGATCAGCGCAGAGTTCAAGTAGGCATCAAAGTCACTGAAAGCATTCTGGAAAGCGTTCTTGAACGCCACCACATCCGGGTGGGACAGAACAGCGTTCTTCAAATTGGCCACAGTCAGATGGCAATAGGCTTCGTTGTCCGGGCTGAACAGAGCCGCTTTCAGGTGCGGGAATGCTGTCCAGTAGGCAGACAGGTCTTGCAGTTCGGCCTCGGGGATGCCGCCAAACATGGAAGCGTAGATATCCCAGCTCTCAGCCTTTTCCGAGGAATCCACATACCGGGGGATGTTCAGGTTGTAATCATTCTGGATAATCTCTGCGCGGGATACTCTGCGTGCGAACTTTTCGATTTTATCCGGGCGTTCCTTGTATGCATCCACAATGCGTTTGATGTCACAGGCACGCAGCTTGTTGTTTTTGCCGTCCTTCTCAAAGCCCTTAGACGCATCAATAATCAGAACGTCCGAATCCTTTTTATTCTTCCGCAGCACCATGATGATGGTGGGAATGCCTGTGCCGAAGAAAATATTGGCGGGCAGACCGATGATTGCATCAATGTTGTTGTGGTCAATCAGATTTTTGCGAATCGTACCTTCTTCACCACCACGGAACAGAACGCCGTGGGGCAGAACGATGGTCACAATACCATCATTACGGATGTGGTACAGGTCGTGCAGCAAAAAAGCATAGTCCGCCTTGCCCTTGGGCGCAAGACCATAATCCGAAAAGCGCGGATTATTATCTTTGTCGGTCGGATTCCACGCCTGCGAATATGGGGGATTTGATACCACCGCATCCACAAACAGCGGGTCGTAGGTGTTGACCGGGTCGTTTTCTTCAAAGTACGGCCAATCTTCCTCCAGCGTATCACCGTTGCGCGTTACAATGTTGTCGGGCAGAATGCCGCGCATGACAAGGTTCATGCGGGTCAGGTTGTAGGTGTTTTCCTTCAACTCCTGTGCATAGTATTTGATGTTGTTGCCATTGCCCATATACCGTGCGGCACACTGACCAATGTTGATCAGCAGCGAACCGGAACCGCTGGTGGGGTCGTAAATTTTGATCTCTTCCCGGTCTTTCAGGTGGTACGCCACGATTTCAGACATGAGCAGCGAAACTTCGTGCGGCGTGTAGAACTCGCCGGCCTTCTTGCCTGCGTTTGCTGCAAAGTTGCTGATCAGATATTCGTAGATAAAGCCGAGAACATCATAATCCTGCTTGCCGTCCATGGGAATATCTTTGATGAGATAGATCAGGTCGCGAATGGCCTTTGTCCGCGCACCGGAGCTTTCACCCAGTTTGGACAGGCCGGTTTGCAGCGTAGCAAAGACACCGTCAAACACCTTTTTGTGGTGCGGGTCGATCAGTCGACTGAATGCCTGCAATGCCACCGTTACGTCGTCAGCCTTGAAGTCGTTGCCTTTGCTGATCCATGTGGAAAACAGATTTTCATAGGCGATAAAATAGCCGACATTCTTCCGAACGGTATCCAGCGTTTCGGCATCGTCTTCGGTCAAATCCGGCAGATATTCGTCTGTCCAGTCATTCTCTTTCAGCCATTTGACTTCTTTGTCCGACAGAAATTTATAAAACATGAAGCCCAGAATGTAATCCTTGTACTCGTTGGCTTCGATTTTAGAGCGCATCTTGTTGGCAGATTCCCAGATTTTCGATGCGAGTTGCTGCTTGTTCATGCTATTCCTCCCAGTGGCCTGCAATAGCGCATTTTTAGATTTTTTAATCGGACAGCCCCTCCGATTTTATGCGTGTGTTCATTGAACCAATTATACAAAAGTGCTACCCGGTTTGCAATGCGAATGAAAAGTTTCTCAATCACATTCGCAGAACCATAATCGTGGCAAGCAGAGCCTTTGCGCGCACAAAGGCTAAATTCGCACGCAGAATTAAAATTCTGCTGTGTTCATTCGCTTGTTGGAACGCAATCCCCCTCCCCACGATCATCACGGTTCCATGATGGCTGTGCGCCGCTACAACGCACCGGAAAAGCGTTTTGCAAAAAACGCATAGCCTGCATCCATCGGATGTAGTTCAAGGGTTTGGGATTTCCCAACAAGCAT
>OGPS01002207.1_pt1 | contig 12687 bp, 8 predicted proteins | sample 1552931 | NCBI WGS metagenome assembly OGPS01 (sample SAMEA2580252, study PRJEB22360) | human gut metagenome | biome: human gut; feature: human-associated habitat; material: faeces | place: Denmark | collected 2008/2010 | reverse complement strand
TGCCGCGACGGAGCCGGATACCGCCTCACCCCGAAAAGGGACTTCTTTCCCACAAGGCATCGGGAACAACTGCGCCGTATGCGTTTCGACGGCACATTCCGACCGGGCAGTCTCAACCTCTCCCTGTCTCTTCCGTGGACACACTTCTCCTCCTGCCACCCCGCAGCAGCAGGCGGCGGACGGCGGGAGCCTGCGGCTGTACTGCCCGGCGGACCTGAGCGAGCAGAACAAGTCCGCCGGCGGCGGCGACGCCGTGCAGGGCATCGCCATCCCCTGGGCGGACATCACCGCCGGGGACCGGGGACGCCAGCAGCAGGCGCAGTACATCATGGAGCTGCTGCTGGGCGGCTGCACGGCGGAGGGGTTCATCGCGCCCATACCCGTGGGGACGCAGCTGCTGAGCTGTACCGTCACCGGCGGAACGGTGTCGGTGGACATGAGCAGCGAATACGACCAGCTGATCGGTATTGACCGGACCATCGCGGACTACTGCATCACGCTGTCGCTGATGCAGCTGGACGGCATTTACGCCGTGCGGCTGACGGTGGCGGGCGAGCTGCCTGCGGACCGGACCAGCGAGGTGTACACCTCAGAGGAGGTGCTGCTGACCAGCCCGGACGATGTGGTGCGGACGGTGAAGGTGCAGCTGTACTTCCCGGACGGCGGCGGTACACTGGTGGGCGAGGAGCGCCGGCTGACGGTGTACGAGGGGGAGACGGTGGCCCAGGCGGTGGTGAAGGCACTGACGGAACGGCCGCTGGACAGCTACGCGGACCTGTACCCGCTGCTGCCGGAGGGCTTTACGGCCCTGAACGCCAGCACGGAGGAGGGGATATGCTACCTGAACCTGCCGGGGAGCGTGGCGGCGCTGCTGCCGGAGGACGCGGAGGCGCAGAACCGCATGATACAGGGGCTGGTGGACTCGCTGTGCTCACTGGAGGATGTGACGCAGGTGCAGCTGATGCTGGACGGCGAGTACCAGCTGATGCTGGGGAGCGTTCCCATCAGCCGGCCCATACTGCCCACGGGCGGCGTACAGCCCATGGCGGAATAACCGAAAGCAGCCGGACTTTTGCACAAAAAGCCCGGCTGTTTTTGCACCTTTAAGCCAAAAAAAGAGTATTCCCTCCCTGCATATTGTTTCAAAGACGGCAAAGTGGTATAAAGAAGGAGTAATTATGTGCCGCCAAGGGAGTATACTCCCTTTCAACGTTTCAGTGGGCTGAAACGAACTCTCTTGGCGGGAAAGGAGAGAGGAATATGAAAAAAGCAGTCAGCCTCCTGCTGACCCTGATACTCACCCTGTCCCTCTGTACCCCCGTCCTCGCTGACCCCGGCGACGAGGGAGAAGAAAATATGCCGCAGCAGGGGCAGCAGGAAAACAATGGCCCCCGGTGGCCTGCGGGTACAGAGCAGTGCTTTTTCTACGTAGAAAAGGAGCAAAAGTATTACAGCGGTACAGGCATTGATCAGGGGCACAGCGTGACCTTCGGTCAGATATTCAAGCGCACACATATCGAAGAAACCGGCGATAGCTTTACGTCACTTACCGGATTCGCAGTAGACTCTACGACGAAAACGGGTTTGACTGCCTCAGCGAAGGACGGTGCGCTGACTATTTCCGTCGCGGGTGACTGCGAGCCGGGGGAGTCCTTTGTGATATTCACGGCAGATAATGTAAAATATGCACTGTGTGTTAATGTCCATGAGACCTCCGGAGGCCAAGGCGGTCAGGATGGCCCGCCGCACTTTGCCGGAGAGGTACAGACGTTTATCAATGACAATTTTAAACAAGTAGACGGAAAGTGGACGAATAGGAACAGCCCTCCCGGTATTCAGGCGGCTTGGAATAAGCTTGGCATGGACGCACAGTGGTTCGCTGTGCAGAACAATCCTTGGCTACTGGCTATGTTCGACAAGCTGAATATATTAGCGGATGGCTACTATCTGCTTTCCGAGAACACCGCCGTGCGGGTCACCGTGCCCGGATATTTGCAGGACGTGGTGCTCCTGTCTTGGAATAAGGAGACCAACACACTGACTGTCAGCTTCAATGAAGGACTGACGGCAGATAGATGGAAAAGCATTTATACCGGCGGCGATAAGCGTGATTTTGCCGCACTGTATTACACCTTTATCTATATTGGAGAAGGCCAGCGACCTGACTATTGGACTTGGGTCGACGGCAGCGACAAAGAAATCGAAACTGTCATTGCGGAGAGAAAGGCGCAGCTAAAATATGAAAATGACCGCGGTATCACAAATGGTATCTATGTGGCAAGATTCCAGAACAGTGTCAATAACGACGAGATAATGGCGCTGCCCGGAAATAGCTCCTTTAACTCTACCAGCCGTGAGATCATCAGTTGGAAGGACAAGAGTGCTGACTACTTTACCAACGTGATCGACACTACCGGAATGTCTAACATTTCCTTCACCTTAGACGAGGGTGCCGACCAGCCGTACGGCGAGGGAAAGAATTGGCTGAACGAATTGGGTACACCGGCAGACAACCAGCGCATTAAGACCTATACGACGGCAGAGGGCGTGACCTTTACCGTGAACAAAGGCCTTGTGACGGCGCAGCTTGACGGCACCAAGCTGTTGGATTTGGAAAAGGTCTTGGCGTCCTATGTGACCGTCACAGCGCCGGAGGGCGCCACAGAGTACCGCATGGTAGGCAACGGAACCTCCACGGAACCGGGGGCGGCCGATGATGCCGGTGCAAAGGGGGAGGTTACTTCCATGAAGGACTGGCTTGCGAAGAAGGAGTGGTCTGCCGTTCCCGGCCCGATTCGCGTTACGCCCAATACGCTCAAGGAGCAGAAGATAGGCGATGTGTCCTATTATGTCGGGAATACCATCACCGGTGTAAACTGCTGTGTTTTTGAGTGGAAGTTTGCTAATGGAACTACCAAGGTAGAGTATGTGTACTTCAACGCGACGCCCTATGTGCATACGGTGCAGACACAGAGCGTGAGCGAGGTAACCAGTGCGGTGGATAAGCCTACACTGCAATCAAATGATGCTGCCCTGACGCTCAAGTGCCGTATGTTCCCGCAGGACAATGAGAACGCCCACTATATGCGCCTTACGGTGGAAAGGGACGGGCAGACTGTCAGCGGTTTCTCTGGCGAGTATACTGTCTTTGTTCCCTACGAGTATGTGGGGCTTACATGGGAAGAAGCGCAAAAGCGGACAGAACCGCCTGTCATTTATCACTATACGGATGCAGAGGTACTGAAGGAGGAGCTGACCGGTGAGTACACACAGTGGGGCATCTGCTTCAAAACCAGAAGCTTCTCGCCGTTTGTGATCAGCACGGCGGCGCAGAGCAGCTCCGGCGGCGGGTATTACTACGGCGGCGCGTCCACGCCCAGCATCTCCGCGGTGAAGACGGCTGATGCCGCCAAGAGCGCCACGGATTACACCTCCGGCATCTACGGGCTGACGTTCCGCAGCACGGCGGCGTTCAGCGGCTTTAAGGGCGTGCAGGTGGACGGCAGGACCATCGCCGCGGCCAACTACGTCGCCGAGGACAACGGCGGCATCGAGGTCTATCTGAAGGCGGTGTATCTGCGGACGCTGAAGGACGGCAGGCACACGGTGACCATTCTGTCCGACGCGGGCAACGTGACGATGAACTTCACCATCGGCGGGGTGGACAGCCCCACCACGTTCGACGCGGGCATCGGGGCCTACGTGAGCATGGCGCTGGCGTCCGTGGGCGGCATGGCCTGGATGCGGAGAAGGAAGCGCTGACCGGCCATACGGCGGCGCACAGCCAGTACCCCGGCTTCGCCGGACCGATCGTGCGGCATACGACAAGTACCCCCGGCTTCGCCGGGGGTACTTTTTTGAAATCAGCTATTGCAAAAACGCGAAAATGTGGTATCATACGTGCGAGCGCCGCACTCTGCTGGACGGAGGCGGCAGCAGGAGGTAAAAAACTATGAATAACGAAACGAAGCGCGGGACCTATTCCGTGCAGGACCTGGTACGCATTTCCGTGCTGGTGGCGATCATGCTGCTGCTGGAGGTGACGGGCCTGGGCATGATCAAGATGCCGGGGCTGGAGATCACGCTGCTGATGGTGCCGGTGATCGTGGGCGCCATTGTCATGGGGCCGGCCAGCGGCGCCATTCTGGGCGGCGTGTTCGGCTGCATCAGCTTCTGGGAATGCTTCGGCAGGAGCCAGTTCGGTGCGGTGCTGCTGGGCATCAACCCCATCTACACGTTCCTGGTGTGCGTGCCCACCCGTATTCTGGCGGGCTGGCTGTGCGGCGTGGCCTTCAAGGGCCTGAACAAGCTGGACAAGACGAACCTGTGGTCCTTCGGCGCGGCGGGCCTGATCGGCGCGCTGTGCAACACGGTGCTGTTTATGACCACGCTGTGTCTGTGCTTCTACAACACCGACTATATCCAGGGCTTTGTGGCCGCCCTCGGCAGCGCCAATGCGTTCCTGTTCGTCATCGCCTTCGTGGGTGTGAACGGACTGGTGGAGGGCGTGGTGTGTCTGATCACCGGCGCGGCTATCGCCAAGGCCGTTATGTACAGCCGGGGCAAGCTGGCTGCCCGCAAGACCAACGCATAAGACGGGAGGCGCGCGTATGCTACTGGCTTTGGATGTGGGAAACACCCATGTGGTCGTGGGATTGATGGAGGGGCGCGAGGTGCGCCGCAGCTTCCGCATCGCCACGCGGCGGGACAACGCCGTGGGCGATTACGCCGTGGCACTGAGCCAGCTGTTGGAGCTGGCGGAGGTGGACAGGCGGGAGGTGGAACAGGTCATCATCTCCTCGGTGGTGCCGCCGGTGACCCGGGCTTTGCAGGGCGCGGCGCGGCTGCTGACCGGAAAAGAGCCGCTGGTGGTGGGCGGGAATGTCCGCTGCCGCGTACCGGTGCGTATCAAGCGGCCGGAGACGCTGGGCGCGGACCTGCTTACCGCCGCCGTGGGCGCGCTGGATCTGTATCAGCCGCCGCTGCTGCTGGTCGACATGGGTACCGCCACCACAGTGACGGTGCTGGATGAGCAGGGAGCGTTCCGGGGCGGAGCCATCCTGCCGGGGGCAAACCTGGCGCTGTCGTCTTTGGCGGGCGGCACGGCGCTGCTGCCGGATATCCCGCTGGCGGTGCCGGAGAGAGCCATCGGCGACGATACGCTGACGTGTATGCAAAGCGGGTGCGTGCTGGGCTCGGCACTGCTGCTGGACGGACTGATCGACCGGATGGAGGCCGAGCTTGGCCGAAAGGCCACGGTGGTGGCCACCGGCGGCATCGCGCCGGTGATCGCGCCGGCCTGTCGGCATGAGATGCATATGGCCGCAGACCTCATTCTGCGGGGTCTGGCCGTGCTGTATGAGCAGAATAAGTGAAGAAGGAAGCCCCCATTCCAATGGAATGGGGGTTTCTTTTTGATAAAAAGTTGAACTGCCCGTTTTTCGGGACAGCGGATCGATTATGATACACTATACAAGCACGAAAGAAATTGCTATAATTCTTAAAGAGAGGAGTGGAGACATGAACGGCTGCGAAACATTAGGAAACTTATGGGACCATTGGAATGAGTGTGGGAAAAACGTGCCAGAAACCCATGGGGTTTACAAAATCATTTTGCCTGCGGAGATGGAACTTCGTTTTGTTGAAGGAATTGAGGGACATCCAGCTGCGGATACTTACGATGTGGAGACATTGACGGACAAGTATAAACAATCAGGGTATTCGAAATTGTTGTATGTTGGAAAAGCTGGAGGGAGGAGGGGGCTGCGCCAGCGTATACGGCAATACCTTTTATATGGATTTGGTGGGGGCAATGACCATCGTGGAGGACGTGCTATTTTCCAAATAGAAGGCTTTAGAGAATTGGTTTGTGAGTGGGAGGAAATTGAAGACTGTAAAGCAGCGGAACATCGATTGCTTGAAGCATTTAACGCAAAATACTCCGTATATCCAGTTGCGAATTGGCGGGGTTAATAGGTGAAAGGGGATAATACTATGGAAGCCGATCGTTATCGCCGTGAGTTGGAGAGAAAAGACAGAGATATAAGTAGCGTAGATGAGGCGATAGAGCGTATTTTTGCAGAAGAAAAACGTTGCCAGGACGTGATAGACCAACGTACACGGGATTTACGAAATTGTAAATCGGAAAGTATCATAAAATCTCGCCAGAGGGATATTGATACGCAGAAAAGCAAAATTGCTGCGTTGGAAAAAGATCGCGAAAGACGGATGATGGAGAGGAAGAGACTCTGCCGCGACAGAGAGAATCTAAACCAAAGGCTACAATATGAACTCCAGCGTGAAGTGGATGCGCAAAGGCGCGAAGTAGCGGAGCAGCAACATAAAGAAGCTGACCGTGCGTATTGGGAACGCGAGAGGCAGAGGAAAGAACAAAAAGAGCAAAAACGACAGGCGCAGGCAGCAGCATACGCACGTTCACGAACGAACCACGGAGCAGATAGCCCGCAGGAAATGGCAGAGAGGATGGTGCGCGAATACCAACAGGAGCATCCGTTTTCTTTTAAAAAGTTCCTGTGCATCGTGTTGGCTGTATTGGCAGCATTGTGGGTGTTTCGGGTACTGAGTACTGGGCCGGATAGCAAGGAGAGGGAGAAGGTCATTACGCATCAGGAGACTGCTTTGCCAGAGACGATGCTCGACCATATTGGTTTTACTGTGGCAGACATAGAGAACTGGTATGGTACGGATTACATAGTTGACAGCTTTAGTGGAGGACACTATATGTTCTACACGGAGAAAAGAGGGTGTCCGTATAGTTTCCTTTTTGCCCCGACAGATATTTCAACCTTTGATGGGACAACAGAAAGCGGCGATAGGATATGTGGAGTTGTCTCGAATCAAGACAATGCTATTATATTTAATAATGCAAAAGTAGGAATGGAACATCGGGAGTTTGAAGCAGAAATTGGGAAAATATATACAGCTGCTATGGACAATGAGGCAGAGTACGATTGTCCATCTGCAACGTTTTCTGTGGAAGCGACGAGCTTTTTGGATGGGAAGCGCCATGAATATACGTTAGTGATTTTGGAAAATGATGGATATGTATGTAACGCAGCGATATATGAATGAAAAAACAGCACCCCAACCAGGGTGCTGTTTATATATTATTTCAACAGGTTGAAGGTCATGATGGCGGCGCCGAGGATCACCAGCACCACGCCGGTGGCGCGGTTCAGCGTTTTAGGTTCGGCCTTGTTGGCAAATACCGCGGCGATGCGGGCCCAGATCAGGGTGAACACCACGCACAGCGCCAGTACCGTCCAGTCCGGCGCGCCGCCGATGGTGAAGTGGGAAATGGCGCCGGTCAGCGCCGTAAAGGTCATGATGAACACGCTGGTACCCACGGCGGTTTTCAACTCATAGCCCAGCACCGTGGTCAAAATCAGCAGCATCATCATGCCGCCGCCTGCGCCCACGAAGCCACAGATGAAGCCAATGACGATGCCGCAGACCACGGACTGGACGGCACGCTTTTTGGCGGAGACACCCAGCATGGCCTCCTTGGTGGTCATAACGGGACGGACGATGAACTTGACGCCCAGCAGGAACGTCATGATCACGGAGAAGCTTCCCATGGTGCGGGAGGGCACCAGGCTGGCGATGTAGCTGCCTGCCACGGTGAACAGAAGCACGGTGACCATCATAATGATGCCGTTCCGGATGTCCAGATTCTTGTTTTTGTGGTAGGTGTAGGCGGAGACGGCGCTGGCCAGCACGTCGGAGGCCAGAGCGATGCCTACCGCCATGTAGGGGTCCATGCCCAGAAATGTGATGAGCATGGGACTGATGACCGCCGCGGCGCTCATGCCCGCAAAACCGGTGCCCAGTCCTGCGCCCATACCGGCGAAGAAGGTGACGGCCAGTGTCGTGATGAACTTCATGCGGTATTCCTCCGATGGACGCCCACGGCGACGCCGGGGGCGTTTCGCTTATTTTTTGTTCAGGATATCCATGAACTCCTCACCGGTGATGGTCTCCTTCTCGTACAGGAAGGCGGCCAGCTCGTCCAGCTTGGCGCGGTTGTCGGTGAGGAGCTTCAGCGCCTTCTCGTGCTGCTGCTTCACCAGTGCCACCACCTGTTGGTCGATCTTCGCCTGGGTCTCGGCGGAGCAGGCCAGAGACGTGTCGCCGCCCAGATATTGGTTCTGCACCGTCTCCATGGCCACCATGTCGAAGTCCCTGCTCATGCCGTAGCGGGTGATCATGGCGCGGGCCAGCTTGGTGGCCTGCTCGATGTCGTTGCTGGCACCGGTGGTGATGGTGCCGAACACCGTCTCCTCGGCGGCGCGGCCGCCGGTGAGGGTGGCGATCTTGTTCTCCATTTCCTCCTGAGACATCAGGTAGTGGTTGCCCTCCTCCACCTGCATGGTATAGCCCAGAGCACCGGAGGTGCGGGGCACGATGGTGATCTTCTGCACCGGGGCGGAATTGGTCTGCTTGGCCGCCACCAGCGCGTGGCCGATCTCGTGGTAGGCCACGATATGCTTCTCGTGATCGGTCATAATGGCGTTCTTCTTCTGGTAGCCGGCAATGACTATCTCGATGCTCTCCTCCAGGTCGGCCTGGGTGGCAAAGCGGCGTCCGTCACGGACGGCGCGGAGGGCGGCCTCGTTGACGATGTTGGCCAGCTCGGCGCCGGAGGCACCGGAGGCCATACGGGCGATCTTGTTGAAGTCCACGTCCTCGGCGATCTTGATCTTTTTGGCGTGCACCTTCAGAATGGCCTCGCGCCCCAGCAGGTCGGGCAGCTCCACGGGTACACGGCGGTCGAAACGACCGGGTCGGGTCAGGGCCGGATCAAGGGATTCGGGACGGTTGGTGGCGGCCAGAATGATGACGCCGGTGTTGCCCTCGAAGCCGTCCATCTCGGTGAGCAGCTGGTTCAGGGTCTGCTCGCGCTCGTCGTTGCCGCCCAGCTGGCCGCTGTTGCGCTTCTGGCCAATGGCGTCTATCTCGTCGATGAAGACGATGCAGGGGGCCTTTTCCTTGGCCTGCTTGAACAAATCACGGACTTTGGACGCGCCCATGCCCACGAACATCTCCACGAACTCCGAGCCGGAGATGGAGAAAAACGGCACGTTGGATTCGCCCGCCACGGCCTTTGCCAGCATGGTCTTGCCGGTACCCGGAGGGCCGACGAGCAGGATGCCCTTGGGCATCGAGGCACCGATCTCTTCGTATTTCTTGGGGTCGTGCAGATAATCTACGATCTCCTGTAAGTTCTCTTTGGCCTCATCTTCGCCGGCCACATCCGCAAAGCGGATGCCGTGGGTGGACTGGACGTAGACCTTGGCGTTGGACTTACCCACGCCGCCGAACATCATCGAGTTCGCGCCGCCGGCCTTTTCCATGAGCTTTTTGTTCATGAAATTGCCCAGACAGACGAAGAGGACGATGGGCAGCACAAAGCTCAGCAGAAAGCTCATCAGCGGCGAAGCCTGCTCGACAATCTCGCTGGAAAACTGTGCGCCTGCGTCGTAGAGGCGCTGGGTCAGGTCAGGGTCGTTCATCAGGCCGGTCTTGTAAATTTGCTTTTCGTCTTTATCAGTAAAGATGATCTGGTTCGATTCCACATCCACCCGGCCGATGTCTTTGTCCTCGGTCATAGACATGAAGGTGCCGTAGTCCACTTCTTTTACCTGTCGTTCGCTCATCCACGGCACGAGCACGAAGTTGAGCAGCATCAGCACCAGTAATACAATGGCGTAGTAAATAGCCAATGGCTTTTTGGGGGTCTTGACTTCTTTCATGGGGGTCCCTCCTTACGTTGCAAACAGCATACCACGACGCCATTTCAGAAACCAGCGTTTCGAGGCGAACTTTGCAAAAACTTCGCAGATTCTTAACAAAGCAAAGAATCCACCCGCAAATTTTGAAAATTTATGCTGCTATTTATGTGAAATCGTTTCATTTTCATTGTGAGCAAAACTGCTTGACAGGGGCGGCGGGTTTTGCTAAAATGAAACCACTTTGAACAAAGCGCAAATGCGTTGACGGGGAAAAAACGATTTTCTTCTGCGTGCAGAGAGCCGCCGGATGGTGCAAGGCGGTGCAGAGGGTCTCGGTTACTGGCCCCTGAGCGGCAGGACTGAAGCAGACAGTAGGTCCTGACGGAAGCCCACCGTTATAAGGGCAGCGATTCGCCTCAAAAAGCCGATCGTGCAGAGCGGCTGTGCTTTTGGCACAGCAAAGAGAGTGGTACCACGGGTGCCCTGTAACAGAAATTACAGGCTCTCGTCTCTCAGGGGATTTCGTCCTTTGAGAGACGGGAGCCTTTTCGTTTGATAAAAGGAGTCAACTTCTCAGTCAGCGCTGACGCGCTGCCGCAACCCGGCCCTGTCGAGCGAATGCGAGACTGAGAGGTTGACACAGCAAAAATGGAGGACAAGAATTATGATGGACGCTACCAAGTACGCACCGGGATATTACCCGGTCCCCGCCGGCTATGACAGCTGGGTCAAGAAAGACCACATCGAGAAAGCTCCCACCTGGTGCAGCGTGGACCTGCGCGACGGCAATCAGGCCCTTATCGTCCCCATGAGCCTCGAGGAAAAGCTGGAATTCTTCCAGATGCTGGTCAAAATTGGCTTCAAGGAGATCGAAGTCGGCTTCCCGGCCGCCAGCGAGACGGAGTACGAGTTCCTCCGTACCCTCATCGAGAAGAACATGATCCCCGACGATGTCACCGTGCAGGTGCTGACCCAGTGCCGCGACCACATCATCCGCCGCACCTTCGAAGCCGTCAAGGGCGCGCCCCGCGCGGTCATCCACTTCTACAACTCCACCTCCGTCGCCCAGCGCGAGCAGGTGTTCCACAAGTCCAAGGAGGAGATCCAGAAGATCGCCACCGACGGCGCAAAGCTGGTCAAACAGCTCAGTCAGGAGTACGAGGGCAACTTCCTCTTCGAGTACAGCCCCGAAAGCTTCACCGGCACCGAGGTCGATTACGCCGTCGAGGTCTGCAACGCCGTGCTGGACATCATGCAGCCCACCCCCGACCGCCCGATGATCATCAACCTGCCCGTCACGGTCGAGATGAGTATGCCTCACGTCTACGCCAACCAGATCGAGTACTGCGACAAGCACCTGAAGTACCGCGACAGCGTCATCATCTCCACCCACCCCCACAACGACCGCGGCACCGGCGTCGCCTGTGCTGAGCTGGCCGTGCTGGCCGGTGCCCAGCGCGTCGAGTGCTGCCTGTTCGGCAACGGCGAGCGCACCGGCAACGTGGACGCTGTGACGCTGGCCATGAACATGTACAGCCACGGCGTTGACCCCAAGCTGGATTTCTCCAACATGCCGGAGATCTGCGCCACCTACGAGCGGGTGACCCGGATGCACATCTACGAGCGCACTCCCTATGCGGGCCAGCTGGTCTTTGCCGCCTTCTCCGGCAGCCATCAGGACGCCATCGCCAAGGGCATGGCCTACCGCAAGGAGCACGGCGAACACCGCTGGACCTGCCCCTACATCCCCATCGACCCCCACGACATCGGCCGCACCTACGATGCAGACGTCATCCGCATCAACAGCCAGAGCGGCAAGGGCGGCATCGGCTTCGTACTGGAGCAGAACTACGGCTACAACCTGCCCCCGAAGATGCGCGAAGACCTCGGCTACAAGGTCAAGAACGTCTCCGACCACAGCCACAAAGAGCTCAGCGCCGCCGAAGTGCTCCGCATCTTTGAGGAGAACTTCCTCAACAAGGAAAAGCCGCTCTCCGTTGTGGAGGCCCACTTCGCACAGGTCAACGGCATCACCGCCACCGTCACGCTGGACCTGAACGGCCAGCGCAAGGTGGTCACCTCGGTGGGCAACGGCCGTCTGGACGCCGTGGCCAACGCCATCCAGAGCGCCACCGGCATGGACTTCCACCTCGAAGTCTACTCCGAGCACAGCCTTGACGAAGGCTCCACCTCCCGCGCCGCCTCCTATGTTGGCCTCTCATGGGGCGACGGCAGCATGACGTGGGGTGCCGGCACCGATACCGATATCATCGTGGCCGGTATCAAGGCGCTGGTATCTGCTATTAACAGCAAATAATTGCATTTACTCCTTCCGTCATCGCTGCGCGATGCCACCTCCCTCCCGGAGGGAGGCTTTCAGGCCCCCTCGCCGAGGGGGCTGCCGCGCAAGCGGCTGGGGGAGTCCATCCATTCGATAAAAGGAGAGTACCACCATGGGAATGACCCTGACGCAGAAGATTTTAGCCGCACATGCCGGTCTGGCCGAGGTCAAGGCCGGGCAGCTCATCAACGCCAAGCTCGACATCGTGCTGGGCAATGATATCACCACCCCCGTCGCCATCAACGAGTTCCAGCGCGCGGGCTTCGACAGCGTGTTCGATAAAGCGCACATCGCCATCGTGCTGGATCACTTCGTGCCCAACAAGGACATCAAGAGCGCGACCCAGTCCAAGCAGTGCCGCGAGTTCGCCAACAAATACGATATCCTCAACTTCTACGATGTGGGCCAGATGGGCATCGAGCACGCCCTGCTGCCCGAAAAAGGCATCGTGACCGCGGGCGACTGCGTCATCGGTGCGGACAGCCACACCTGCACCTACGGCGCACTGGGCGCATTCTCCACCGGCGTTGGCTCCACCGATATGGCCGCCGGCATGGCTAACCGGAAGGCATGGGTCAAAGGGGCGGCCCTTGA
>OGPS01002205.1_pt1 | contig 12692 bp, 10 predicted proteins | sample 1552931 | NCBI WGS metagenome assembly OGPS01 (sample SAMEA2580252, study PRJEB22360) | human gut metagenome | biome: human gut; feature: human-associated habitat; material: faeces | place: Denmark | collected 2008/2010 | reverse complement strand
CCGTCATCGCTTGCGCGATGCCACCTCTCCCAAAGTGAGAGGCCTTGGCAGTCCGTGAAGTTTCCGGCGTTACACTTTACGCTCTGCTGCCGCAAGGGGAACTTTTTGCAAGACGGTCAGGTTGTACGGAGTAGAGCTTCACCGAGAAGACAAACCTTCCGGCACAAAAAAGCTCCCACTTTGGGGGAGCTGTCTGCGAAGCAGACTGAGAGGGCAAGCCCGGCAGCGAGGACACTGGGCGTGGGTTTAGATTCAGCTTATGGATGGGGCGGACTTCCGGAAAGCTCGATCTAAACTTGCCGGAAGTGTTTTTGTCAGCATCCTTGCCCTCTCAGCCACGGTTTCGCCGTGCCAGCTCCCCCAAAGGGGGAGCTTTTGGCAGTCCGTGAAGTTTCCGGCGTTACACTTTACGCTCTGCTGCCGCAAGGGAAACTTTTTGCAAGACGGTCAGGCTGTACGGAGTAGAGCTTCACCGCCCCGCAAAGATCTGCCCTACCACCGTCTCATACTCCCAGCCCTCCCGCGCTTTGCGGAGGGGCTTTTCGAGGGCCGCAGCGCCCGCGAAGTGGGGGAGCAGGTAGAACCAATGGGCCTTCATCCGGCTGACGGCGCAGCTGGGCATCCCGAAGGCGGCGGTGTAGGCGCGGTAGAGGTCGTCCACATAGCCGCGCAGCTCCTCTTTGGAGGCGGGCGGCCCGCCCTGCGCGCGGCGGAGCAGCGCCGGGTCCCCGATGAGCCCCCGCCCCACCATGATGCCGGAAAGGGTGGGGAACTGGGCTTCCAGCCCGTGCAGGGCCTCCGGGGTGGTGATGTCGCCGTTGTAGCAGACGGGCATTTGGCAGTCGGCGAGATACCGCGCAAAGGCGGCACGGTCGGCCTCGCCCCGGTAGAGCTGCTTCATCACGCGGGGGTGGATGGTCAGCTCACAGATGGGGTACTGATTATAAACGGCGAGGATAGCCCCGAACTCCTCGGCGCTCTGGACGCCCAGCCGGGTCTTGACCGACACCGGCCCCTCCACGGCGGAGAACACCGCGTCCAGAAAGGCGTCGAGCTTGGCGGGGTCCCGGAGCATCCCGGCCCCCTTGCCCTTGGCGGTCACCGTGCCAGAGGGGCACCCGAAGTTCAAGTTGACCTCGGTGCAGCCCAGCTTCCGCACCTCGCCGATGAACCACCCGGCCAGCTCGCCGTCCTTGGCGAGGACCTGCGGCACCACCGGAACCCCGGCGTTCCCGGCATCTCCCAGCTCGGCCATCTTCTTTTTGATGAGGATGCGGTTCTCCGGCGGCGACAAAAAAGGCGCGTAGTATCGTGCCGGTGCACCCGCCGCACCGAACCATTTCTGGTGCACCTGCCGCCAGATGCGGTCCGTCAGCCCCTCCATGGGGGCGGTGTAGTAGTTCATAGGGAAAACCTTTCTGCTGTCATGCGGTACATCGAGAGCAAGCAAAACAAAAAAGATTGACCGCCCAGTGTACCAATCCTGTCGGTCAATCTTTTTGACTAAGGAACACGGAAGCTGACCATTGCGGGCCAGCGCCTTTCTCTGTTTCTATTATACGTCGGTTCTCACGTTTTTGTCAAGCGTGGGGCCTTTTTTATTCCGCAAACAGCGGGGTGGAGAGGTAACGGTCGCCGGTGTCGGGCAGGAGGACGACGATCTTCTTGCCCGCGTTTTCGGGGCGCTTGGCCAGTTCCAGAGCGGCCCAGACGGCAGCGCCGGAGGAGATGCCCACCAGCACGCCTTCCTTGTGGCCGATGAGGCGGCCGGTGGCGAAGGCGTCCTCGTTGGAGACGGGGATGATCTCATCGTAGACTTTGGTGTCCAGCACGTCGGGGACGAAGCCCGCGCCGATGCCTTGGATCTTGTGTGCGCCCGCAGTGCCCTTGCTCAGTACGGGGGAGGAGGCGGGCTCCACAGCCACGACCTTGACGGCGGGGTTCTTGCTCTTCAGGTACTGGCCCACGCCGGTGATGGTGCCGCCGGTGCCGACGCCCGCCACGAAGATGTCCACGCCGCCGTCGGTGTCGTCCCAGATCTCAGGGCCGGTGGTCTCGATGTGGGCCTTGGGGTTGGCGGGGTTCACGAACTGGCCGGGGATGAAGGAGTTGGGAATCTCTTTTGCCAGCTCGTCGGCCTTGGCGATGGCACCCTTCATGCCCTTGGCGCCCTCGCTCAGCACCAACTCTGCGCCGTAAGCCTTCATCAACTGGCGGCGCTCGACGCTCATGGTCTCCGGCATGACGATGATGATGCGGTAACCCTTGGCGGCGGCCACGGCGGCCAGACCGATGCCGGTGTTGCCGGAGGTGGGCTCAATGATGACGGAACCGGGCTTGAGTTTGCCGGTGGCCTCGGCGTCGTCGATCATCTTCTTGGCGATACGGTCCTTGACGGAACCGGCCGGGTTGAAATATTCCAGCTTGGCCAGAATGGTGGCCTTCAGGTCCTGCTCTTTCTCAATGTGGGTCAGCTCCAGCAGCGGAGTGTGGCCGATCAGTTGATCTGCGGACGTGTAAATCTTGCTCATAGAAGTATCCTCCCTCTGGGGGCGCTGGGCCCGGCGTCTCTGTCTATTACCCTCTAAACCAACATTGTTTGTAGGTTTGATGGTATTATAGCCCCCTTCGCCCCGCTTGTCAATGGAAAAACGCAAAAAATAGATTGAAAAGTTATTAACCCTGTTGTATAATAGGTTAACTTGAAATGAAAAGAACAATAGGAAACTGAACGATAGACCAGATAAGGAGAATCGCAATTATGATCGTATCCACCAAAGGCCGTTACGCTCTGCGCGTGATGATCGACTTAGCCGAGCATCAGACGGAGCGGTATGTTCCGCTGAAGGAGGTCGCCGCGCGGCAGGAGATCTCGGAGAAGTACCTCGAAAACATCCTGAAAGTCCTCGTGCAGAACGGCTTTCTGGAGGGTCTGCGCGGCAAGGGCGGCGGCTACCGCCTGACCCGCAGCCCGGATCAGTACACCGTAGCCGAGATCTTGGTGCTGACGGAGGGCAACCTTGCGCCGGTGAGCTGCCTTGCGCCGGGCGCCGCCCCCTGCGAGCGGATGGCAAACTGCCGCACTTACAATATGTGGAAGGGCCTGAACGACCTCATCACCAACTACTTCGGCAACATCACCATCGCGGACCTCGCCGCGCCCGAAGAAGCCGGGAACGACTACGTTATCTGACAGAAAAAAGACAACAAAAAGCCGCTGCATCGCTTAAAACGGTGCAGCGGCTTTTGCTTGCAGAAGTTATTCGCCTTGGGGCTTCACGCTGTCTTGGGCATCGTGGAGCAGGGCGTATTCGCGGATCTTTTCGAGGGTCTGCTCGCTGAGGATATGCTCGGCCTTGCAGGCGTCCTCGGCGGCGATGGCCTCGTCCACGCCGAGCTGGACGAAGAAATGGGTCAGCAGCCGGTGGCGGCCATAGATGCGCTCAGCGATGGCACGGCCCGGCTCCAGCAGGGTCAGGTTGCCCTCACCGTCCACCGCGATATAGCCGTTCTCCCGCAGCTTCTTCATGGCAATGCTCACGCTTGCCTTGGTATAGCCCAGCTCATTGACCACGTCGATGGAACGGACACGGCCCATTCTCTGGTTGAGCATCAGGATCGTTTCAAGATAATCTTCTGCGGATTGGTGGATCTGCATGGTATCGGCCTCCTGCCTTCTTGATTCCCGGCCCGGGGCTGAAAACGCACGTCGGTTCGGTTTGTTATAGAATACCACATTCTCCCGGGGGATGCAAGCAATCCCTAAAAGTTTGTTAAAACAAACCAACTGAAACATGAAAAATCTGTGGGTTTGTGCGCAGGAACCACCGGGCAGCAGGCAGGGGGAAAGGGAAGAGGAAGGTAAAAGGAAGGTTTTTTGTGTGAAACTCACAGTCTCCAACGTGTTTTTGAACAACAGCTGTGCAAGCCGCAGAAAATGGCTCCAAGACAGAAATTAGGTGTGTCGAAATCTGTTTTTTGTGATAAAATAAAAACAGATATGCGCTTTCAGCATCTGATTTCATCGTCAAGACAACAGGAACATTGAAGGAGTTGTAAGTATGTCCAACGAGATCAATCCGATGGCATTTTTCCAGGAACCCAGCGTGGCAGACCTGCGTCTGCTGGCCTGCCCCGGTGCAGAGGAGCTGACCAAGCTGATCGACCAGCATCTGGTGGAATGGGCAAAGTCCGCAGGCGTGGAGAAGGATAGCTTTATCATCCCCTGCGAGTGCCCCCGCTTCCAGAGCGGTGACGCAAAGGGCCTGGTCAGGGAGTCTGTGCGCGGCGACGATATCTTTATCGTTATCGATCCGGGCAATTACAGCGTTACCTACAACCTGTTCGGTTACGAGAACCACCTCTCCCCGGATGACCATTTTGCCAACCTCAAGCGCCTGATCCAGGCAGTGGCCGGCAAGGCACACCGTGTGTCCGTTATCATGCCCAGCCTGTACGGCGGCCGCCAGCATCGCCGCGTGGTTCGCGAGAGCCTGGACTGCGCTGTGGCCCTGCAGGAGCTGCAGACCATGGGCGTGCGCAACATCATCACCTTTGATGCCCACGATCCCCGCGTTCAGAACGCTGTGCCGCTGCTCAGCTTCGACAATGCAATGCCCACCTATCAGGTGCTCAAGAGCCTGCTGAAGAAGAACCCCGAGATCAGCTTTGATAAGGAAAAGTTCATCGTGGTCAGCCCCGACGAGGGTGCCATGAACCGCAACATGTACTTCTCCAGCGTGCTGGGCTGCAACCTGGGCATGTTCTATAAGCGCCGCGATTACACCCGCGTGGTGAACGGCCGCAACCCCATTGTGGCACACGAGTATCTGGGCGATTCCGTTGAGGGCAAGACTGTCTTTATCGCCGACGATATCATCGCTTCCGGCGAGAGCATGCTGGAGGTTGCAGGCAACCTGAAGGAGCGCGGCGCTGCCCGCATCATTGCCAACGCGACCTTCCCGCTGTTCACCAGCGGCCTGAAGAAGTTCGATCAGGCAGTTGCCGATGGCAAGCTGGACTACGTTGTGGGCACCAACCTGACCTACCGCCAGCCCGAGCTGCTGACCCGCGACTGGTATGTTGACGTGGATGTCTCCAAGTATGCTGCCTACTTTGTGGTGGCACTGAACCACGATATGTCTGTTTCCAGCATCATCGATCCCATCAAGAAGATCGAGGCTCTGCTGGCAAAGCGCAGCTGATCAGAAAAAAATGCAATGCAAAAGGAGCTGTACTCCCGCGGGGGTACAGCTCCTTTTCGTATGTACAGCATTCAGCAGAAGCCGGGGCTGCTGTTCCTCAGCGGTTCCGGTAGGCCTCCGGGCCTTCCAGATACAGATCCCCGCCGTGGGCATCCAGGATGACAGTCAGGGGCATATCCTGCACGGTCAGGCGGCGGACGGCCTCACAGCCGAGGTCGGGCCAGGCGATGACCTCCAGCGTCTGGACGCTTTTGGCCATCAGGGCACCGGCACCGCCCAAAGCAGCCAGATAGACCGCACCGTTGCGGACAACGGCTTCCTTGACAGCAGCATCCCGCTTGCCCTTGCCGATCATAATTTTGTTGCCCAGATCCAGCAGGCGGGGGCTCATGGCATCCATCCGGCCGCTGGTGGTGGGGCCGGCAGAGCCGATGACCTCACCCGGGCGCTCCGGGGTGGGGCCGACATAGTAAATGGCGCTGCCCTCAAGATCAAAGGGGAGCGGTTCGCCCCGGTCCAGTGCTTCGATCATCCGCTTGTGGGCCTGATCCCGGGCGGTATACACCACGCCGGAGAGCAATACGGTATCGCCTGCCCTGAGGGGGGCCAGATCCTGGGCGGTGCAGGGGGTGGTCAGTCTGTATTCCATTGCAAAGCCCCTCCTTACAGCCGGGCCGACGCGCGGCGGGTGACATGGCAGGAAACGTTCACAGCCACGGGCAGGCCCGCCACATGGGTGGGCATCTGCTCAATGGCAAGGCCCAGACAGGTGGTCTGGCCGCCAAAGCCCTGCGGGCCGATGCCCAGCTCATTGATGGCGGTCAGCAGCTCCCGCTCCAGACCGGCATAATAGGGATCGGGGTTGGGAACATCCAGCGGGCGGAGCAGTGCCTTCTTGGCCAGATAGGCCACCTTGTCAAAGCTGCCGCCCACGCCGATGCCCAGCACGATGGGCGGGCAGGGGTTGGAACCGGCCAGCTGGACGGTCTCCAGCACGAACTTCCGGAAGCCCTCCACGCCGTCGGCGGGCTTGAGCATCTGGATGCGGCTCATGTTCTCGCTGCCAAAGCCCTTGGGGGCCACGGTGATGGTGCAGCCGTCGCCGTCCACCAGATGAACGGTGATGGCGGCGGGGGTGTTGTCGCCGGTGTTGCCCCGGCGCAGCGGGTCGGCCACGATGCTCTTGCGCAGATAGCCGTCGGTGTAGCCCCGGCGCACGCCCTCATGGATGGCGGTTTCAAAGCTGCCGTCAATGTGCACATCGGTGCCCAGCTCCACGAACACGCAGGCCATGCCGGTGTCCTGACAGATGGGCAGGTCTTTTTCCTTTGCGGCGCTAAGGTTCGACCACAGCAGGTCTAACGTGTTCTTTGCCAGCGGCCACGGCTCTTCCTCCCGGGCTTTTTCCAGCGCGGCCTGCACGTCCTGCGGCAGCTGGGTGTTGGCCTTGATGCAGAGCCGCGCCACCGTATCCGTAATGCTCTGTGCGGAGATTGTTCTCATGCCTGTGTCCTCCGCTTACAGCCGTGCCACGCCGGTCTCGCGGGCAGCTTTTGCCACGGCATTTGCCACAGCTTCGGCCACGCGGGGGTCGAACGCGCCGGGGATGATGTTCTCCTCGCTGCGGTCGGCATCGGTGATCAGGTCAGCGATGGCATAGGCTGCGGCCAGCTTCATCTGGTCGTTGATATCGCGGGCGCGGACGCTCAAAGCTCCCTTGAACAGGCCGGGGAAGCAGAGCACATTGTTGACCTGGTTGGGGAAGTCGCTGCGGCCGGTGGCCATCACGCGCACGCCGCCTGCCTTGGCTTCGTCCGGCATGATCTCCGGGGTGGGGTTGGCCATGGCAAAGACGATGGCATCCTTGTTCATGGTCTTGCACAGCTCGGTGGTCAGGATGCCGGGACGGGACACGCCGATGAACACGTCAGCTCCCTCGATGGCTTCCTTCAGGCCGCCCTTGATCTGGCGGGGGTTGGTCACCTCGCCCAGCCAGTTCTTGTGGGCCTCGGCGCTGTTGCAGCCCTTGTACAGGGTGCCGAACTGGTCCACGGCGATGATGTCCTTAGCGCCGGCGGTCATCAGCATCTTGATGATGGCCGTACCGGCAGCGCCGGGGCCGTTCAGGACGATGTGGACGTCCTCCATCTTCTTGCCCACCACGCGCAGGGCGTTGATGAGGGCGGCGGTCACGACGATGGCCGTGCCGTGCTGGTCATCGTGGAAGACGGGGATGTCCAGCTCACGCTCCAGGGTCTCTTCGATCTCAAAGCACTCGGGGCTCTTGATGTCTTCGAGGTTGATGCCGCCGAAGGTGGGGGCAATGGCCTTGCAGGCCGCGATGACGCTGGCCGCGTCGTGGGCGTCGATGCAGATGGGGAAAGCGTCCACGCCGCCGAACTCCTTGAACAGCACAGCCTTGCCCTCCATGACCGGCAGGCCTGCCTCGGGGCCGATGTCACCCAGACCCAGCACGGCGGTGCCGTTGGAGACGACAGCCACCATATTGCTCTTGAAGGTGTACTTGTAGACGTCGTCGGGGTTTTCCTTGATCTTGCGGCAGGGTTCAGCGACACCGGGGGTGTAGGCGGTGGACAGGTCATCGCGGGTCTTGACCTCCACCTTGCTCACGATGCCCACCTTGCCGTGGTGCGTCTCGTGCATTTCCAGAGCTGCTTTGTTGAAATCCATGGGTTTATCCTCCTAACTTTTTCGCCGGGCATACTTAAAACATTATTATAATAATAGCAAAAGCTCCCCCGCTTTTCCATATCTTTTCCGCCTTTTCGCACTCTCCGGCCCCAAAAGTCCGACAAAGGGCGGGGAGAGTGTGGAAATTTTGCAAAAAACTTTTCTTTTTCATTTTTACCCGATATAATAGAGGTTGTTTTTCGAACCACCGGTAAAATACCGGTCTACCAACAGGAGGGAATTCTTTTGAAGCGTATTTTCACCAAGGCACTCTGCCTTGTCTGCGTCGGCGCTCTGGCGCTGAGCCTCGCTGCCTGCGGTGGCAAGGCCGACAGTGCTGCATCCAGCACGGCATCTTCTTCCGCACTCGGCAGCGCGTCCGACTACGACTACCAGAACTTCAACTACAGCGATGGTCTGGACGAGAAAGGCTACTGGGAGGGCATCCGCGCTCTGGACTATGTGACCCTGCCCGAAGACTTTGCATCCGTCGCCATCAAGCGCTCGGACGTCGAGCCCACCAGCGAGGAAGTGGAAGAGCAGATCAGCAATCTGCTGAGCCAGTATTCCTCCACCGAGCACATCACCGACCGCGCTGCCGCTGACGGCGACACCGTGAACATCAACTATGTCGGCTCTGTGAACAACGTGGAGTTCACCGGCGGCAGCGCCGAGAACTACGATTTGACGCTGGGCAGCGGCACTTTCATCGACGGCTTTGAAGACCAGATCATCGGCCACAAGCCCGGTGAGACCTTCGACGTCAACGTCACCTTCCCCGACGGCTACAGCGATTCCACCGACGCCAACGGCAACACCGTCACCCTCAGCGGCCAGAAGGCCGTCTTCACCGTAGTGCTCAACTACATCAGTGAGAGCGTCCTGCCCGAGCTCACCGACAGCTGGGTGGCCAGCACCTTCGGCACCTCCAACAACATCTACACCGTGGAGGCCCTGCGCGCCTACTATCAGGACCAGCTCTACACCTCCAACCTCAACACCGCCGTCATGGACTACCTGCTGGAAAACTCCACCTTCAAGTCCATCCCTCAACAGGTGATGGATTATCAGGTCAACCAGTGCCTGAACTACTACAGCACGCTGGCGGGCTACTACGGCTATGACCTCGACGGCCTCGTCCAGAATCTGCTGGGCTACGAGAGCACCGACGATATGCTGGCCCATCTCGAGAGCAGTCTGGAAGACTACTCCAAGGAAGCTCTGCTCTATCAGGCCGTGGCTGAGTCGCTGGACATCACCCCCACGCAGGAGCAGCTGGACGCCTACTCCGATTATAAGGACACCTACGGCCAGAACTACTGCACCATGGTGGCCCTGATGGACGCTGTCACCAGCACGCTGACCAGCGGCGCGGTCGTTTCCTGATCCGATCTGCACATAAGAAAATCCCTGCCGATGGCAGGGATTTTCTTTTGCTCATCATTCAGATAACATAGTCGTTGCCTGCCTCATCGGGTGCGGCGAGGTCGGCAAGGGTGATCTTTCCAAAGTAGTCCTCAATGAGGTCATCGAGGCCCTTCCACATATCATACGTGCGGCAGCTGCTCATCCGGGGGCAGGATGCCGCGCCCTGTGCAAGACAGCTCACCGGTGCAAGGCTTCCCTCGGTAAGGGTCAGGATCTCGCCCACGGTGTACTGGTCGGGCTCGCGGGTCAGACGATAGCCGCCGCCCTTGCCGCGCAGGCCCTCGAGGAAGCCGTTCTGCACCAGAACCTTGAGGATGTTTTCGAGGTATTTTTCGGAGATCTCCTGCCGGGCGGCGACCTCTTTCAGCGGGACATATTTTTCAGAGCGGTGCTCAGCCAAATCTATCATCACGCGCAGCGCATAGCGCCCCTTGGTGGAAACGATCATAGACATTCCTTTCTCTTCTTTCCTGTTATTATTGTGAGGCAGCTGGGTCAGCTGCGGAACACGCCTCCGTTCATTTTAACCTATTATACAACAGGGTTTATAACTTTTCAATCAGAAATTTTCGATTTCTCATTGACAACTGCCCCAAAGGAGGCTATAATACAGCCAAACCCACAAATCACATTGGTTTAACGGGAATATGAGGGACATCGAGACGACACCGGCTTTATCCGGTGCAGCCGGGCGCATCGCCCGCAATCGGGAGGTTTACTATTATGAGCAAGATCTATACTTCCGCAGACCAGCTGATCGGCCACACCCCGCTGCTGGAGCTGACCCATATCGAGAAGGATGCAGACCTTTCTGCCAAGCTTCTGGCAAAGCTGGAATACTTCAACCCCGCCGGCTCCGTCAAGGACCGTATCGCCAAGGCCATGATCGATGACGCCGAGGCTTCCGGCAAGCTCAAGCCCGGCTCCGTCATCATCGAGCCCACCTCCGGCAACACCGGCATCGGTCTGGCAGCTGTGGCAGCTGCCAAGGGCTACCGCATCATCATCGTGATGCCCGAGACCATGAGCGTCGAGCGCCGCCAGCTGATGAAGGCTTACGGCGCAGAGCTGGTGCTGAGCGAGGGTGCCAAGGGCATGAAGGGCGCTATCGCCAAGGCCGACGAGTTGGCAAAAGAGATCCCCAACTCCTTCATCCCCGGCCAGTTCGTCAACCCGGCCAACCCCAAGGCTCATATCGCCACCACCGGCCCCGAGATCTGGGACGACACCGACGGCAGGGTCGACATCTTTGTAGCCGGCGTCGGCACCGGCGGCACCATCACCGGTGTGGGCCAGTACCTCAAGAGCAAGAATCCCGGCGTCAAGGTCGTGGCCGTTGAGCCCGCTACCTCCCCTGTCCTGAGCAAGGGCACCGCCGGTGCGCACAAGATCCAGGGCATCGGCGCAGGCTTCGTCCCCGACGTGCTGGACACCAAGGTCTACGACGAGATCATCGCCGTCGAAAATGACGACGCCTTTGCCACCGGCCGCCTGATCGGCCACAAGGAAGGCGTTCTGGTGGGCATCTCTTCCGGTGCTGCTGTCTGGGCTGCCATCCAGCTGGCAAAGCGTCCCGAGAACGCCGGCAAGAACATCGTCGTCCTGCTGCCCGACACCGGAGACCGTTATCTGTCCACCCCGCTGTTTGCTGAATGATTCTCTCATTCCTTCCGCCCCTGCTGTGGCTTTCCGCCCGGCAGGGGCCTTTTGTTTGCCTTCGTGAGACGATATGGTGTGATTTTTTTCATTTTTGCAAACTTTTTGTGAATCCGAGGCTCTTCCGGGTTTTGCCTATTGACATTGCAGCGTGTTTGGAGTATATTTTTAGCAGTCGATGAGTAAGAGTGCTAAATCGACAGAATGTAATCTCTCATCCGACATCAGATCTCAACTTCCGGTATGAATGGAGGCTTGACTTTATGAATACCAATCAATATACCCAGAAGACCCTTGAGGCTCTGCAGGCGGCGCAGCAGCTGGCTGTGGAGTATCAGCATAATGCACTGGAGCCGGAGCATCTGCTCCACGCTCTGGCGACACAGGAGCAGGGCCTTATCCCCCAGCTGCTCCAGAAGCTGAATGTGGACGCAGGCAGCTTCTCCGCCGCTGTGGCCGAAAAGCTTTCCGCAATGCCCCGGGTGTCCGGCTCTGGCCGTGACCCCGACAAGGTCTATATCTCGCAGGCCACCGACAAGGTGCTGAGCGCCGCCGCCCGCGAGGCCAAGGCCATGAAGGACGACTACGTCAGCGTCGAGCATATTTTCCTCGCCCTGCTGGACGAGCAGACCCAGAACACCTCCGAGCTGTTCCGCGCCTTTAGCATCACGAAGGATAAGTTCTTACAGCAGCTCACCGTCGTGCGCGGCAACCAGCGCGTGACCAACGACAACCCCGAGGACACCTACAATGCCCTGCAGAAGTATGGTCAGGACCTCGTTGACCTGGCCCGCAAGCAGAAGCTGGACCCCGTCATTGGCCGTGACCAGGAAATTCGAAATGTCATCCGCATCCTGTCCCGTAAGACGAAGAACAACCCCTGCCTCATCGGTGAGCCGGGCGTCGGCAAGACGGCCATCGCCGAGGGTCTGGCCCAGCGTATCGTCCGGGGCGATGTACCGGAGAACCTGAAAGACCGCACCGTGTTCAGCCTGGACATGGGTGCTCTGGTGGCTGGCGCAAAGTACCGCGGCGAGTTCGAGGAGCGTTTGAAGAGCGTCCTGAATGAGGTGAAGAAGAGCGAGGGCAAGATCATCCTCTTCATTGATGAGCTGCACACCATCGTGGGTGCGGGCAAGACCGACGGTGCCATGGACGCGGGCAACCTGCTCAAGCCCATGCTGGCCCGGGGCGAGCTGCACTGCATCGGTGCAACCACGCTGGACGAATACCGCCAGTATATCGAAAAAGACCCCGCTCTGGAGCGCCGGTTCCAGCCGGTGCAGGTGGATGAGCCCACAGTGGAGGACACCATCTCCATCCTGCGTGGCCTGAAGGAGCGCTATGAGGTGTTCCACGGCGTGAAGATCAGCGATAATGCGCTGATCGCCGCCGCAACCCTCTCTGACCGCTATATCACCGACCGTTTCCTGCCGGATAAGGCCATCGACCTGGTGGATGAAGCCTGCGCCATGATCAAGACTGAGATGGACAGTATGCCCAGCGAGATGGATGATCTGGCCCACCGCATCACCCAGCTGCAGATCGAGCAGGTCAGCCTGAAAAAGGAGACGGATGCCCTGAGCCAGAGCCGCCTGAAAGAGCTGGAAAAAGAGCTGGCCGAGCTGCAGGATAAGTTCCGCAGCATGAAGGCAAAGTGGGAGAACGAGAAGAACGCCATCGGCAAGGTGCAGTCTCTGCGCGAGCAGATCG
>OGPS01002182.1_pt1 | contig 12786 bp, 8 predicted proteins | sample 1552931 | NCBI WGS metagenome assembly OGPS01 (sample SAMEA2580252, study PRJEB22360) | human gut metagenome | biome: human gut; feature: human-associated habitat; material: faeces | place: Denmark | collected 2008/2010 | reverse complement strand
AGCGTATCCGCAGGAAGCGGGAGGGCGAAAAGAAATATGAAACGAAGTCCGGACCCCGTTTGTCGGCGGACGATGTGATGCGTCGTTCCAAATTACATGAATACCAGAACAACTATGCCAAGGCCATGAAACCGTTTGGGTTACAGCGTGGAATTGTCGGCTCTACCGCCAAGCATCAGGCGAACTCGGAATACTACAAGCAACAGATGAATAGGTATGAGGAAGACATTGCCAAATTACAGGCTGATATTGAGCAAGCAAAAGAAGGTAGAAGTACAGTCCTGTCATGGTTTGGTAAAGGTGATTTGGCAAAAGCTAAGAAAGAACTTGCGAATAAGGACGAGCAGATTGCCAAACTCAAAAATCAGATTAAAATACTCATGGCAGAAAAGTCCCAGTTACAAGAAAAACATAAAGCGGATATAGAACAATTACGGAATGGTTATCAAAAAGAGATTGACAAGGCCATTCATAGGGCAGAAACGACAGAACGGCAGTCCAAAGAAAAGGATTCTGTTATAAATAGGCAAAATCAACGCATAGACCAACTTGACCGTAAAGCAAATCCTCACAGATACCAACTCTCATCAGGAGCGGAACTTGTACATTACAACATTCCAAATATGAGGAATCCGTCCATCCATATTTGGACGAGAGTTGGCAATGAGGAATATGATACAAGGACTTATATAGAATATTTCAGTGATATATGGGAACGGTTTAGCAAGGACGAAGCTACCGTTTACGAGCTCATCAATGAAGTATTTGAGCCACAGGAACAGGTCAATGAAGCACAAGCTAATCTTCTTGGAGCAGCCTTTGAACTTGTAGCAGGTGGTCAGGCACAAGTACATGTCGGAACAGGTTCCGGTGGCTCGTCTTCTGAACTTCCTTGGAATGATAAAGATAAATACTCCAATAAACAAACAACCACAAGACGATGATAAAAAAAACAGGTAAGGTATGGAGTTTTATAAAAAGTAGTACCTACGAGAACATCAATTTGTATAAAAAGCAGGCTAGTATCGAAAAATAATATCTCTAAAACCTTTGTTCTTCAAAATAAAAGAGGTATCATATACCTAAAAAATGGTATATGGCTACATCCGCGTTTCCACCGACAAGCAGACGGTGGAAAACCAACGTTTTGAGATAGAGCGTTTCTGCAAAAAAGAAGGATTGACGATAGATGGCTGGATAGAAGAAACTATCTCTGGTACAAAGAACTATTCTAAACGGGCACTCGGCAAGCTTCTAAACCGAATTGTCAAAGATGATTTGATAATCTGTACAGAGTTATCTCGTCTTGGACGCAACCTCTTTATGATTATGGAAATACTCAATATCTGTATGACAAAAGAGAGTCGCGTTTGGACGATTAAAGATAATTACCGTCTTGGCGATGACATTCAAAGCAAAGTACTTGCTTTTGCTTTCGGGCTATCCGCAGAAATAGAACGTAACTTGATTTCTCAGCGGACAAAAGAAGCCCTTGCTCGGTTAAAAAAGGAAGGACATCAAGTCGGTAGAGGTCAAGGTCAACGCAATAAGCAGTTGAACGCAAAATGTGTGGCAAAGCACAAATACATAGAGGGTCAAATGACAAAAGGGATAAGCGTTCCGCAGATAGCTAAGAAATTGAAAATTGCAAGGGGTACACTATATCGATATTTGGCATATACCGGATTGAGAACTCCAACAAAATCAAGGAATGGCAGATGGGAGCGTGGTATCTATTAACCGTCCGTTTTTTGAAGACAGATCCGAAAGCTCGTTACCAAGGTTATACGTTCTATTTTAGGGAGGGTTTTTGTTGGATAGATGTCAACTCTACATACCTTAAAGCCAGAATTAAAGCAAATGGCGTTTTTGATGTTTTGAGTATGAGCCTATTCACAATGACAAACCTTCCTGACTGGTACTATGTAGCCCTAATAAATTCAGAATTTATTAGCCTATATGTTGACAATTTTATCAACAACACTTCTCATTTTCAGATAAATGACGCACGGCAGCTACCTATAGTAATCCCACAAAAGAAAATATTTGAATCATTGCAAAAATTAGTTGCCGATTGCATCAGCCTCAAAAGAACAGCAGTGATTGATGAAATCTTAATGGAAGAAAAACAATATGAACTTGATAGATTGGTTCGTTTATTGTATGGAGTAGAGGATTAATGGATATCCTCTACTCCATTCTCTGTATCTATAATTGATATATGCTCTCAACTATTAAATCATTGGCTCTTTCCACAGCATTGAGTTCTTCTGAAATATCTAAATCTGTCGCAATTCCTTTTGCAACAGACCGTTTCAAGTCAAATGCTTTATCAAAGAGGCGTTTACATTCATATAGTTGCTCAATAGGTGGTATCATAATAGGGATAAGTTTTGCATCACCAGTAGTACAATGAGATGTTGAATTTACAAGATTATCTACATAAAATGCAGCAAATCTTGAATTCATAATCGAAATAAGGTAATACTCTGGTGTTTGTTCTGTACATGAGAAAAAACTCATGCTTTCGGTACTTTGAACGGTCTTTTCTTTCTTCTTACATTTCATGTATGTAGTCAAAACATTATTCCAACAAAAACCCTCCCTAAAATAGAATTGAGGGTTACGAACAACGGGCATACCTTCCCCTTTCTTGCCAGAATTAGTCTTCAAAAAACGGACATTCTCCTTAGACCACGCAATAGCGAATGGAGTTTCAAGATACCATCGATTTCCGTCTTTATCTCCTTTATCATAAGGCACATAGTATGGTTTGGTTGTTTCTATACCGTTCTCTTTTTCGTCATCCGTCAAAGAATCCACATTTGCTATTTCGCAATCATCCACAATCTTGTAAAGATAACCTTGACCAAAAATGTCACGACCATATTGTTCTTTGAGAGAGTCAAAGAGTCCTGCGATTTCAGCTTCTGACAGTGATTGCAAAAAAGCTGCATACGATGGGTAACGGTACATTTCAGCGGTAATAGCTTTCGGGGTACGAGCCAAGAAATCTGCCAGTTTCTTAGGACGGGACATGCGGATGTTGTCTGCCCATTTAGTAGTGCTTCTTACAGCAATGTATTTACCGTTATTGGCGGTTGCTAAGCCCTGTCCTCCCTCGGTCAAGCACCCAAGAAGTGCAACATCACCGGGTTTCAGACTCGCCCGATATTCTTCAAGTTCGCGTTTGTTCTTTTCAATGTCACGTGAAGTCTTAATCTTGTCCCACCACTTATCATATAGAGCTTTTACCTTTTCACCGTAAAGCTCATAGATACGCATATTCAACGCGGACGGTTTGAATATTACGCTATTTTGAGTATTGAGATATACCGATTGAGCTACAATCAGACATTCGGGCTGTGATAAATTCTTACGACCGTCCATAAAGCGCACGAGATTGTCTGCGGCAGGCTTATTCTTAACAGCCGAGGTAATGCAAGTGTCAACCATCACCGCTTCAAATGGATTGGCTGTATCGAACACGTAATTAAGTGTATTGGCAAGCAGTAAATCTCTTAAACTGCGCTTGGTTTGAGTTGTCCAAAATGTCTTTGGAGTAATGTATGTAATACATCCGCCCTTACAAAGCAAGGAAAAGCCTTTGAAAAAGAACAGGTTGTATGTGTCATCAGAGAAACCAAATTCCGCCTCGAATAATTTCTTATCGGCAGTAGAAACCCCTTTTGTAGAAATATAAGGTGGATTGGCGATAAGAATGTCGAAGCCCTCTTTGACACCGAACATCCATTCTGGATCAAAGAAAGGAGCGAAAGAATTTTGATCAAACATATCCCACTGAGCAAGCTGTGCTGCTTGCTCATTACCGATACAGTCTTTGTCAAGTAAGAGGTCGGCTATTTCCTGACGCAAGCGAACCACTTCTTTGCGCCATTTTTCCTTTGTCGCAGGTCGGCGAGCACTGAAAATCTTATGCTTGGCAATTTTCAGTTGACTATCTTTTTGCTTTATTTCTTCGGAGTCAAAAAGAGTTGCCTCCGTCTTTTTCAAACCGAGAAGCGAATTTGCAGCAACAAACTTAGCTTCCAAGTTAGGGAGCGGTCGAATGCCAAAGTTATCAGCCGGATTATCATTTCGCTTTTGGTCAATGACGAGCGAAATAAAGAAACGGAGCTTTGAAATTTGAATTGCAATTGGCTGAATATCTACACCATAAATGCAATTTTCGATGAGGTGAAGTTTACGGGCATAGTCCGGGTAGTTTACATTCTCATCGAAAGCTCTCTCAATATCAGCGACTGCTTCTCGTCTTTCTTCGGCGGTCGAAGTGAGGTATGCTTCGGAAGTTTCATCAATGGCAAATTGCAGGAGCATATTCTTCCAACGACTATTATCTGGATCAATCTGTTTGAGGATATGTACCATTTGCTGGAGCACACCCACGGGGAATGCGCCCGAACCGCAAGCCGGGTCGAGAATCCTGCAGTTGTAGAGCGACTGCATAATCGCCAACTTCTGCTGTTCGGTGAGCACGGTCTCACTGTCGGCATAGGCAAGCAACTTACGATATTCGTCCTCCAGTTCATCACCAACCGTGCGTTTGAGGTGAGCGACAAGACTTTCATCGACCATATACTGCACGATCTCGCGCGGAGTATAGAAAGAACCCGTCTGTTTTCGGGCGGTTTGCTGGGTTTCCGGGTTGTAAGATGCCAACAAGTTCTCAAACACCTTACCGAGCAATTCCGGGTCAAGCGACACATCCTTATCAAACGGCATATTCTCCTCCACTGTGAAATTGTAGCGTTTGAGAATGTCGATGATACCACGAGCTGACACTTTCTTTTTGTTGGCATCGCCATAGAACTCAGATAAGTCGATATTTTTACCTGCTTCCTCACCAAAGAAAAGGTAATCTGGCACAATCAGTTGTGCCATAGACTCCTTACGTTCGCTGAAACCATCGTAGTACATTCCCGTGCGTTTTTCGTCCAAGCAGTCGAAAAGTCCACCATTGAGGAACGGTACTGTCTCGTTGGCAAGACGCAAGAATTCGTCAGGATCGTTAAACTCATCACGGTAGCGCATCAATTTATTATCATCAAACTGCGAACGGTTGTCCTTGAATCGGCGTTCTGTCAATTCTGTACTGCCATCCTTGGTAATAGGACAGTTAAGCATTGCAAAGAAAAGGTTTTGCAGGATAGCGCGGTAATAAACGCTGGCTTCTGATTTGCCGAAAAGGTTGTCAATTTTATGCGGATTGAAGCCCTTGATAAGGTGGTTGGCAATATACTCTTGGTCGAAGAACTGCCATGGAATGAGTTTACGTTCTTTCAAGAACCACACAAAAATTAGACGAGTGATAAGGCGGATTGCTCCTTCATGGTTGTGCAGTTTATCATCAGTACGCTTGGTAATGTCGTTAGGAAAAGAGATAACCTTAATAGCCCAAGCATACCAGTCGGACAGCTCTTGATAGAAAGCCTTGGTAAGAACTTCTACCGAGAAACGATCAAAGAGGTCTTTAACATCCTTGACCCTGCCCAGTTCGTTTAGGTATTTATTGGGTGTGTAGCAAGCAATGCCCTTGCCAAGGTAGTAAGAATAGCGACGAGGGTTGGAATAAGTACGAGTAACGTTACTATCATTTTCTCCGATAGAAAGTTGGATTTCAATCAGCGAGAAGCGGTAATTGTTTGCATCATCTTCAGGAACAAATATCACCAAAGCACGGGATTGCTTCTCTCCGGCAAGCATACGAAACGCATCTTTCGATAAACCCACACGGGCATCGTGACGCGAGGTGTGCTTGATTTCATAGACCACAAGGTCAAGCGTTTTCGACTTGCCTAAACAAGTGGCAGCAGACGCATAGTTCATATGTGCCCAAAATGGTACATTACTTTCTCCCTGTTCGAAATCATCGGGAAGAAAATCACGGCGGAGGTAATTGACAAAGTCCGCACGGCTATATGCTTTACTAAAATCTATCATCATTGCAGTTCTTCAGATATGATTAATGTTTCGTCACCCTCGCCGACTTTGGCTTGCACTTCGAGCAAGCGCATAAGATAGTCGGCAGGTATCTCTTTGAATAATTTTTGAATCTCAGACGGTTTCACCTGATTGATGAAACGCACTTCGTAGCCCGACAATGCTTCCGCATCGAGAGCCGCCAAAAGGTCAGAATAGTAATCTTCAGGCAACTTAACTTTTATGGCATTGATTTTTTGAATCGCCTTCAAGATGTTCTTGTCATTGCGGTTCTTTGTATCGCTACGGAACAGCGAAAGTTTCACCCGCTGATACAATCGGTCGAAGTCTTCGGTGGTGGCAAACGGCTTTTCTTCGGGTGCGGCTTCAAAGAGCTGTAAGGCTTCTTCGGCAGAGAGCATTATCGGCTCGCGGTCGCCATCGGAAATTTTGAATACAAAGTCTTCACCTTTCTTTCCGAAAAGAATAACACCACCCAGCGGTTTCTCCACGATGCGACCCGTCCGGGCGCGGTGCGGTATCTGCAAAGCCTCTTTGTATTCGTCTGTTCCCTTAACCGATTCTAAGAAACTGCGATACGGGGTGTCCCATGATTCCGTTTCGGAATGCTCGATTTCCGCACGGTAACGGTCGCGGAAGAAAGCGGTACATTCTTCATCGGAAGTCAATGCCTTTGTATCTTCACCCATAATGGCATGAATCATTGCCATTTTCAAGGTGGATATTTCCTTGGCACGGATTTCTGTTTCGCCTACCTCCGTGGGGAAGTAGTTGTAGATATAAAGGTTGTCGAACACCTTTTTATTGATACGGTTGATACGCCCGATACGCTGGATTACCCTTGTGGGGTTGTACGGTATATCATAGTTGAAAATAGCTCCAGCACGGTGCAAGTTGTAACCCTCGGAAATGGCATCGGTGGCAACCAATACCTTGTAATCATCGGCTTGCGTTTCTTGCTTCACACTTGCGTCAAAGTTATTGCGAATGGTTTGGCGCATAGAGGGAGTAGCATCTGCCGAAGTATATTTAAGCGCAGGCAGTCCTGCTTCTTTCAGAGCTGCGCCAAGATAGTTGACTGTGTCGGCAAACTCGCTAAACACAACCAATTTACGGTTAGGCTCTTTGGTGAGTTTATTACGAACAAGACGGATGAACGATTCAAGTTTCGGGTCGAACTTGATTACATCTTCCTCTCCGAACCATTCCAAATAGATAGATTCCAACAGTGCGATGTCGGCTTTCACGTCATTGATAAACTCGTCATTGACAAACTTCATATCAATAACAAAGAAACCTTTGCCTGAATATTTTTCAAACGTATCTTCTATCTCCTCCATGCCGTCATCGGTGCTTTCGTAGAAATCATCCACATCGGGCATACCTCCTTTTTTCCAAACGGGTATCTTCCCAGTACGCTCAATCCAATCAAGCACATTACGAGAAGAATTTATCATAAAGGCAAGCGAAGATTTGAAAGCTGCAACCGAACTTTCGAAGCGACGTACCAACAAACGGCGCATAAATTTAGCCACGTTCGCTTGACGACCGATAAGCATGTTTACATCGTCAAGTCCCGTTTGGCGTTCTATATCCTTGGCTAATGCCTCGCGTTTGTCTTCGGGAACATACAGCACCGGCTTGTAACGAGCCGCCTGAAAACGGTAAACACCATCGTCAGAATCTTCTTCCTTTGATTTTGTTCCGTAAATGAAGTTAAGCGTGCGCAGATACAAGTTTTTCAACTCTTTGAGATCGTAAGTCAATTCAATAGGGTCTTGTGGAATAACCACCTCTATCTTTTGCTTTTTGAGGTCTTCCTTGTAGGTGTCAATCTGCTGAAGGTCGATGCGAGAACGACGGATAACCAAAGGTCCGATAATTGAACGAATGGTACGGGCTATCTTGGCGGTTTCGTTCTTCACATCCTGCTTGGAGAGTTTGCCTTGTCGTTGCAGTTCGCGCAGTTCCTTGTATTGGCTGATAAGGTCGCGGAACTCGATACTAAGATTTTCCACTGTTTTAAGTGTGGACTTTGTAGGTATCTGAAAGAGTTTCAACATAGAATAGATGTCGGCAGGGTCATTGTTGAACGGGGTAGCCGTTAACAACACCACTTTATTGCCTTGGCAAAGATTGTGCAGCATAGCGTAATCTTCGGTATATTCATTGCGGTAACGGTGCGCCTCGTCCACTATAATAAGAAATTGTTCATCAGGCCTCTTCAAATCATTGTAATGAACCAAGGCTTCCGATATTTTGCCACCGCTAAACACAGTACCCGTAAAACCGAACTCGTCCTTATAAGCGTCCCAACCCGACTTCAAGTGTGGGGGCGACACTACAATGGTACGCAAACGGAGATTGTGAGCAATGGTAGAGGCGATGATACTCTTGCCCAAGCCCACTACGTCAGCCACAATCGTTCCGTTGTGTGTTTCGATAGACTTCAATGCAAGTTGGATGGCATCAGTTTGGTATTTCAGGTTAAAGAACTTACCATCGGTAATGTCGAAAGGTGTACGCACATTAGTCTTGGACGGAATGTCAAAATACTCGTTGAGCACTCGTAGATAAAGTTTATACGGTTGAAATAGTCGGTCAATCCATATTTGACTTTCGACCTTTTCTTTCCAACGGTCAACGGTATTTTCGTCCACAATAGGAATAGCATTTGCCCAAAGCTCATCAAAGATTTGTTTTCCTTCCGTATATTTACCTTTGTCTGTAAACCGGACATTGATTTCCGTTCTGCCTTGCAACCCTTGATAGGAAAGGTTGCTTGACCCCGTAATCACATCACCGGGCTGTTCTCCATTCTCGTTGTTACTGTCGTTATAGGCAAAGAGGTACATTTTTGCATGGCACGGGTCTTCTGTCTTGCGTATCTCCAATGTACCGTCATAAATCTTACGCTGGAATTGGCGAAATATTTTGATGGTTTCGTCTGTATCGGTATTGTCGGTTTCATTGATGAGCCTTACCAAGTTATTGAAGTATTCTTCCCGAACTTTGCTACGAATGCGCTGCCACTCTACCAGTTCTTCAACCTCACGAACTCGGTTTGAAATCCGGGTGTCAATGTCAAGTCCGACCAAAATACGGAGATACTTGTCAGCGAGCTTGTCTGCAAGATGGGCATACCCCGAAAAATAGAAATAGCCCACAAGAATATCCACGGCATCTGACTTGGGCAAAATACCCGTGATAATGTCGGAAAGCAGACGGTCCCGATTGGTTATGAAACTATGTGCCATATTGAATAATGTTTTGTATTCTTTATCAATCTAAAATATTAACGATAGTTCGGGATAGGTTCGTTTATATCAAAAAGAATGTCCGCCATACCGTCAACGATTATTTTCCCATTCCAATGTCCTAAATCTGTTCTGCAACTCACTCAATCGTTCCATAATCTCATCGAAAGAAGGTGCATTGGCATAGATGAAGCCGATTTGCATCTGCTTATAGTCGTCACGCAAAACATCTTCGATGCTTTCAGGAGGTAGAAACGATATTGTGTGTGGAAGATGACTCGTATAGTCCAATCCACTCCATGCCGTGAACTTTTTACGATGAGTCACAATGTCCTCGTATAATTGTACATCCTGCATTGCTTCCATCGCAAACGGTTTATCCATCATCTTTACAATGTCATACATGTGTCGTGTGATACGTTCGATATGCGTACAGCCATTGGGACGGTTAAACTCTTCATGCAAAAGAAAAACCTTTTCCAAGAATGTTCGTCCTGGCACTACGGTAGGAACAGTGAATATAGGTAATGAGAACTCTTCACCTGGATAAGCCTCTTCTACCATAGAACGCATTTTCACATCTTCTGACGGTTCCATGAGTGAACGACAACTTATCTCAACTTTGACTCGCTCGGGTATATATTGCATTTTCGTTTGCAGCACTGAATTATACTCGACAAACAGGACTACAGGGTCAAGGTCACTGACAGATGTCTCCGGAACTATGACCTTACAGCTCTCTGATAGCTCAAACTCTTTTATTCTGTTCTCAACATCGAGCGCAAAAGAGCCATCTATGAACTTCTTGGAGTCTTTCCGCAACTTAGTCCGTTGACTTTTAGTCTCAATATTTGTAAAGCCGAAATATTGGGGATCTATTGCAAGGTCAATATCTTCCGAAAAACGTTCTATCAATCCCCAACCTTTGCTAAGGCTTGTTCCTCCCTTGAAAACAAAAGCTGCTGCATACGGCAAAGAAAATATGGCACGTAACACCATACTGACCCAATAGTCCTTTTCTACGGCATTGTCCACAATCCCTTTATCTTCGGCTACATTAGCCAAAATGGTAAGTTGTTCTTCTTTTGTAAGCTTAGTAAAATTCATAATGCAAGTCTTTGTTTAATCCATTGCGGAGCAATGCTGTAATCGTATTTGATTTCATCAGGACTGCCATATTTTTCAATGGCTTGTTTTATGATAGCAACCTGTTCATCGGTTACTTCATCTTTCCCTAACTCTTTCATGGCAGCGACTATAAGTGGGAACAAGTCCGTCTTATAGGCAAAATTGCGGGGTACGCTGCGCTTGAATATGATTTTACGGTTTCCGATAGTAAGTTCCCTTGCAGCGGCATCTGTCAAATAGACCGCATTCATCGTAACCTGTGTGGAAAGTCCTAATTTGTTCAATGCAGTCAATCCGCTGGGAATAATGCGTGCTTTATCCTTCTCAGCAACAGCATAAGCGATTTCCTCTATAGAGGGTCGAAGTATTCCGAACTTATTTCGTGACGGATATAAATATATGCCTTGCGAGAGGCGTATAAGAACACCTTCCTTTTCTAATCTGGAAAGGGCACGAGTAACCAACCCGTCATTATTTAGATAGGCAAAATCCTGAACCATATAGAGTTTGTTTGGCCCATTGCTTTCAATAGTATTGCGTATCTCTTTTGTTAGTATTACTCCCATGATCATTAATAATCTGAATGCAAAGGTACAATATTCCCTCCAACTCAGCAATAAAATGTCCGAAAATCTTAAAGAAAATCGGACTTTATAAAATGTTTGCGATTAGATTGCTGTTTGGTTTAAGAGTAAAAATATTGATAACAACAAGCTATTGTAGCTTGAGATTAATTTGGGAAAACCAACAAGAAGTGGGAACTTTACGGTATCAAATAAAGATACAGATGGTATATATTTAGTTATATATCAGATTGATATAAACTACACTTCAGCTCAAGCGTGGAGTCGTTCGTTTATCCATCAAGAGGCATTCGGCGTGGCCCGGAAACAAATAAACAATACCCCAGTATATCGAGAACCGATATAGCTATACACGGTGATGAGTGTTCGTATTGCCATCCTTGTTTCCTAAAAATCGCCAAATTTTCTTGATAAGGATTAGCGAAACACTTTCACTAAACAATATGTCGCCATCCGCGGGGACGGCACCGCAAAGTTAGTGAATGTTTTCCAATACACAACACACTGTGGAGTATTGCCGCCGCAAAGATCGTGGAAAAGTTCTAAAATACCAATGGTACGACGCGTGCTCTTCCTTTATTACGGATGCATCCCGTCCGTTTTGCTCCGATCGGATACCTCTTCCCTGAGGGGACATTCGCCGATCGAAAAAAGCCGGGATTCCTTTCGGAACCCCGGCTCTCCATCCAAATTAACTAACCCATATATAACTATTTGACAGGTTTTTCTTCCGCCTTGACCCGGATCTTTCCGAATCCTTTGATCAGCTCCTCGGGCGAGGTCTTGGCACTGTCATAGGTCACGGTCACCTCTTTCGAGGGAACATCGACCTGAATATCCTTGATCCCCTTGCCGATTACCGGCACGTTGTTCATAATGCGGGCCGCACAGCTTTCGCAATCGATATCGACCGTGAACACCGTAGTAACGATCTCGCCCTTCTTCTGCGGCGTCTTCGCTTCCACGGCGAACACCCCGCATCCCAATACTGCCACGAGGCAGCACAAAATCATTTTTTTCATCGTCGTATAACTAATTTAATTCGTTCTTTCAATCAATAAAAATTGATACGCAATCCCGCATAAAACTTGCGCCCCATCAGAGGTCCCCAGATCACCGACGAGTTGAAACCCGCCGAGAAAGGATCGTCCGCATTCAGAATCGGGTGCTTCTGCTTATAATCGAGAATGTTCTCGCAGCCCACGTAAATATCGAACTTGCCGACTTTGCGGGTCACCTGCGCGAAGAACATCGGATACGTCGGCGACATCTCGGAATCGGCCAGGTCGCCCGTCTGGGTCGGCAGGCGCGAAGGACCGTTGAGCTGAGCCGTCACATCGAACACCCAGCGGTTGTAGCGGGTCGAATACTGCAAGTTGAGCAGCGCCTTGTAACGGCTTACCAGCGGACGCTCCACGAGCGCCGTACTGCCGTCCGGACGATCGATCGTCATACGGCTGTTCGTATAGCGGTACGTAGCGAAAATATCGAACCGCTCCACCGGAGTCCACGAAAAATCGACCTGATAAGTATCGGTAAAGGAGCGTTTGTCCGAGCTGTAAATATAAATGTCGTTCGGCGAATACTCCTGATCGGCAATCACCGAATTATAAAATTGCGTGCGGAAGTAGTCGAAACTCAACGTCGCGTCCTCCTCTTTCACGAGCGTGAAAATCTGCGTCAGGCTACCGCCTGCGGTGAGGGCTTTCTCCATCCGGTTGAGCGCTTTGAAATTGCCCGCACCGCCGTCTGCGACCATCCAGGTCGTATATCCCCCGTAAGCAGAGCCGGGATTGAGAGGTCCGCGCACAGCGGCGGCCCCCCCCGACAGAGCCGCCGGGCTTTCCCTATGCCGA
>OGPS01002171.1_pt1 | contig 12828 bp, 10 predicted proteins | sample 1552931 | NCBI WGS metagenome assembly OGPS01 (sample SAMEA2580252, study PRJEB22360) | human gut metagenome | biome: human gut; feature: human-associated habitat; material: faeces | place: Denmark | collected 2008/2010 | reverse complement strand
GACAGACAGAGAATTGTCTATGCTGCGAGCTAATAATATCGGATTTGTTTTTCAAAACTATTCCTTAATCAAGCATTTAAGAGTTTGGGAAAATATTGAGCTTCCTTTACTTTATTCCAAAAAGAAAATGAATACAAGACAGCGGAAAGAAGCAATACGAAATCTTTTGCAAAGTGTTGGATTAGAAGGAAAAGAAAATGATTATCCATCTAATTTATCAGGAGGCGAACAACAAAGAGTGGCGATTGCCCGCGCACTTGCCGTATCGCCGGAAGCCATTTTATGTGATGAACCTACTGGTGCTTTAGATAAAAAAACCGGAAAACAAATTATGGACCTTTTACATCAAGTTGTGCTTAAAAATGGCATTATGCTTTTAATAGTAACTCATGACCTCGATATTGCAAAGACTTGTAATACAATTTTTGAAATGGACGGAGGGAGGCTTCAATGTGTTAAATATGATTCTTAAAGACCTTCGTATTTCTCCTCTAAGAAATATCTTAACAGGTATATCGATGTTTGTAGGAATTATTGCAATGATTAGTTCTGTCTTGGTGGGAACGCTTGGTAAAGAATATTTGATTTCTGTCAATGCACAGATGTATGGATGGAGTCCTACATATTCTTTTTCAATTACAGGATCAGATTTTCAAGATACCATTAAAATGGAGAATTTTTTTCGAGAAATTTACAATACTGATCATTTTGTGGCTGTTACCTTTTCCATGCTGGAAGAGATAACAGTTGCTCCAGTAGCGTCTGTCTCTTCTCTACAAGACATAAGTGACACTGTTTACAAAAAGACTGTACCCGTAGATGTTGTTTTTACTACAAGCACATATAACAAAATCTATAATTTGCCTATGTCATCAGGGGATTGGTTTGATTCTTCGGAAATAAATAAAACTCTGTGCATGGTAGTAAATAAAGCAGCACAGAATTATTTTGATACTTCATATGCTGTTGGAAATGTAGAAAGTAGTCTTTCATTAACACCATTTAATGTGGTAGGTACTGTGAATGACGGGACAGATATACCAACTGTATATCTTGACGCCCATTCAATAGAACTACTTGTTCCGAATATGTGGAAAGTAAAAAATGCAACTGTTCATTGGCATTCAGAAGCGGGAATTACCATGAGACAGATGTATTCGTCATTACATGACATTTTAGAAGATACAATAGGAGGAAATTTGGATATCATAGGGAAAAGTGATATTGGAGATACTTATAATTCCGTACTTTCTGTACTTCAATTAGGACTTTTGGTAACATCATTTTTATTGTTATTTGTTTCTGTATTAGGACAAATTAACATAGGGTTATCATCCTTGGAACAACGTACTCACGAATTACTAATTAGACGGGCGATTGGCGCTTCTCGTGCGAATATTGTTACTTTAGTGTTAGGCGCACAATTAACTATATCAGTGTTTGTTTGTATTGTTTCAATCCTGATATCCTTTTTCTTGGTTCAAGGCATGGGGTTATTTCTGCCTGTGGATTCTCCCGTAGCGGCACTGGAATATCCTATTCTTTCGGCAGTGGTAGCTGTTATAACATCCGTTGTTGTAGCGTTGCTTGGAGGACTATTGCCAGCGTTAAAAGCTGCAAAGCTTGAACCTGCATTGGCGCTTAGATAAAATAAATTTTATAAAATTGGAGGAAAAACATGAAAATATTATCTATGAAAACAACGATTTTTTTAGGAGCAATGCTTTCTTTATTGGTATGTCTGATGTTTACAGGTTGTTCAAATTCTGAAACAAATTCTACTTCAAGAGGACTCACGGATTTTGCACACATTGAAGAAGAATATCTTGCAACCATTGACAGTTTGAATTGGCCTGATGGCATTACACTTCCTGATAAACTGGAAGATGAAGATACAGGAGCTTCCTTTCAGGTTGGTTATGGAGAAACGAGAGCTTCTTATTTGTGGGAATATGTTTATGAAGAACAGAAAAATGAAACTCCCCGAGCTATGGCAGCAGCCAATTTGGCTGTGTATAATGAGCTGTTCGATAATTATAAAGTCGCTATTGAATGGGTAGATAAATCACTTTCCTTATTTGAAAAGAGGGTGGATAGTAACGCTTCTGATATAACTGCTTTACGGGATTATCGTCGACAACTGATGGAACGGAAGTCTGATAATTCTTTGTTGCAGAAACAGATGTAGAGACAAAGATTGAGAAGCCCTCTATTTTCTTGCATCTTCATCACCAAATAAAGGTGATGTATTTGAGAGTGAAGTTTTTGTTTGTATTAACCCCCTCGCCCTGCGGGCACTCCCCCTATATTTTGCTGCGCAAAACACAGGGGGGAGAGGGTGAGGTGTATATCTCCCTTTCTCCTCGGCTCCGATGTTATTCAAAACGACCCGTCATGCTGCGGAGTACGGCAGGGGGAGAGGGTGAGATGTATATCCCTTTTGTCTCTGCTTCGATGTTATTCAAAACGCCTCGCCATGTTACGAGGTATGGTAGGAGGGAGAGGGTTAAAAAGCACTTTTAATATTTTAAACTCCTCTATTGCTGTGCCTCGTAGCATTACGGGGTGTGGCGTTAGCTATATAGGGGAGGTGTCACAAAGTGACGGAGGGGTTGAAAACGCCATCGTATCAGTCTGTTTATACTGGATATATCCCTTTCTTCTCTGAGTGTCCCATAGCATTACGGAGAACTGTGTTAGCCATATAGGGAAATATACACGAACAATCCCCGTTAATTATCGACTAAGATCCAAATAGTTCCATACTAACTTGTAATAAAAAAACGTCCAAATTTTATTTGGACGTTTTTTATAAATATTTATGGGCATGTTAGCCTTGTATGGCAGCTATACCCGGTAAAGTTTTGCCTTCGATGGCTTCGAGTAGAGCTCCACCTCCGGTCGATACATATGAAACTTTATCGGCCAATCCGAATTTATTTACGCAAGCCACAGAGTCGCCCCCGCCTACGAGAGAGAATGCTCCGTTTTTAGTTGCTTCTGCAACAGCACGGGAACCTGATGTAAAATTATCGAATTCGAATACTCCTGTCGGACCGTTCCACAGAATAGTTTTCGATTTCTTGATTACGTCGGCGAACAGAGCTTCGGATTTAGGACCGATGTCCATACCTTCCCAACCATCGGGTATTTTATCGACATCACAGAAGTCGGTATTGGCATCGTTCGAGAAATCGTCGGCGATCTTGGCATCGACTGCTAAAACCAAATTTACATGATTGGCTTTGGCCTTGTTGATGAGTTCGAGAGCTAAATCGAGTTTGTCGTCTTCACAGATGGAGTTACCGATTTTACCGCCCAATGCTTTGGTAAAAGTATAGGTCATACCACCGGCGATAATCAAGTTATCTACTTTGGTCAATAGATTTTCGATAATATCGATTTTCGAAGAAACTTTCGAACCACCCATAATAGCAGTGAAAGGACGAACCATCTCTTTCATTACTTTATCGACGGCGGCAACTTCTTTACCCATGAGGTATCCGAACATTTTGTTTTCGGGAGAGAAGTATTCTGCCATCAAGGCCGTAGAGGCATGAGCACGATGTGCCGTACCGAAGGCATCGTTTACATAAACATCTGCCAAGTCGGCGAGTTCTTTCGTAAATTCTTTTTGGCTGGCTTTGATCGCTTTTTTAGCAGCAGCTTTTTCTTCGTCGCTGGCATCTTCGGCCAATCCTCTGGGCTTTCCTTCCTCTTCGGCATGGAAACGCAAGTTTTCGAGAAGAAGAACTTCTCCGGGTTTTAATGCGGCTACGGCTGCTTTTACTTTATCGCCAACACATTCATCTACGAATTTTACTTCGGTTCCGAGCAATTCGCTCAAATGTGCAACGATATGACGCAAAGAGAATTTGTCTTCTGGACCTTTTTTGGGGCGTCCCAAGTGAGAACCGATGATGAGGCTACCGCCATCGGCCAATATTTTTTTCAGTGTAGGTAATGCTTTTACCATACGGGTGTCGTCAGTGATATTAAAGTTCTCGTCGAGAGGAACGTTAAAATCTACGCGGACAAATGCTTTCTTACCAGCAAAATTGTAATTGTCAAGTGTTTGCATATCGTTTAATATTTAGTATGTAACTCTTTTACTCTTTGGCAAATTTAGATAAAAATCGATTATCTTTTTACTATTAAATGCTATTTTCTCTAAAAATCAAAGTAGTCCCTTTGCGTGCAATAGATGTTCCATTTCATATTGTACTTTTAGAGCTTCTTCCCGGGCAGCTTCTGCGAATTTCTCGTCTGTGGCAGCATAGATGATCTTTCGGGAAGAGTTGACGAGTAAACCGCATTCGCGGTTCATGCCGTATCGAGCCACTTCTTCGAGGCTTCCACCTTGCGCTCCTACACCCGGAACTAAAAGGAAATTATGCGGAGCTATACGGCGTACGTCCTCGAATAGTTTTCCTTGTGTCGCTCCGACGACAAACATCAACTGTTCGTCTGAGGCCCAATTTTGAGCCGTGCGTATTACTTTTTCAAATAGCCGTTCGCCGTAAGAATCTGCTGTCAATTGGAAGTCATAAGATCCTTTATTCGAAGTAAGTCCGAGCAGAATGACCCACTTGTCGGGATAGCCGAGAAAGGGTTTCACGCTGTCTTCTCCCATGTAGGGGGCTACGGTCACGGCATCTAAATCGAGGTGGCAGAAGAAGCTACGAGCATATAGCTCCGATGTGTTTCCTATGTCGCCACGTTTGGCATCGGCGATGATAAATTGGTCGGGGTAATTTTCCCGAATATAATTTACTGTCTTTTCAAAAGCGGCCCATCCTTGCATTCCTAAGCTCTCGTAAAAAGCCAGATTGGGCTTATAGGCCACGCAAAGATCGGCCGTAGCATCGATAATAGCTTTGTTAAAAGCAAAAATGGGGTCTTCTTCTTGTTTCAAGTGAGACGGTATCTTTTCCATATCGGTATCCAGACCAATGCAAAGGAAAGATTTTTTCCGTTTGATATTTTCAAATAATTGTTTCTTGTTCATGATATATGTGGATTATAGTTCGCTCTCTTTTAATCGTTCTGCATTCTCTGCCACGATTAAATGGTCTATACAATCTTGTATGTCTCCATTCATGAAGGCAGGTAAGTTATAGATCGTATAATTGATACGATGGTCGGTGATACGTCCCTGAGGATAATTGTAGGTGCGGATTTTGGCCGACCGGTCTCCGGTAGATACCATTGTTTTACGCCTGCTGGCGATGTCGTCTATGTATTTCTGGTGTTCTTTGTCGTAGATGAACGAGCGTAGACGAGAGAGTGCCCGTTCTTTGTTTTTAGGTTGGTCGCGGGTTTCGGTACATTCGATAAGAATTTCTTCGGAGACACCGGTGTTGGGATTCTTCCAAATATATCTTAACCGTACACCCGATTCTACTTTATTGACGTTTTGGCCTCCGGCTCCGCTCGACCGGAAAGTATCCCATTTTATTTCTCCTTCGTTTATTTCGACATCGAATTCTTCGGCTTCGGGCAATACAGCCACTGTTGCCGCAGAGGTGTGCACGCGGCCTTGTGTCTCGGTGGCAGGGACTCTTTGTACTCGGTGTACTCCCGATTCATATTTGAGTGTGCCGTATACATTATCGCCCGATACTGTGAAAATGATTTCTTTGTATCCGCCGGACGCTCCCTCGCTGTAACTGCTGACTTCGGCTTTCCAACCTTTGGTTTCGCAATATTTAGCATACATGCGGAATAAGTCTCCCGCGAAAATGGCTGCTTCGTCTCCACCTGTTCCTCCCCGTATTTCTACGATGGCATTTTTGCTATCTTCGGGGTCGGCAGGAACCAACAGTAATTTTATTTCTTCTTCGAGTTGCGGCAATTGTGACGTGCAAGAATCGAGTTCCTCCTTTGCCATATCCCTCATTTCGGGATCGTTTTCGGTTTCGAGTAATCGGCGAGATTCTTCTATTCCGTTAAGTATTTGTTTGTATCGTTTGGCTGCCTCCGATATTTTTTCGAGGTCACGATATTCTTTGGTGAGTTTTACAAACCTTTTCATATCGCCGATAACGGCAGGGTCGGTAATCAAAGTTCCTATTTCTTCGAATCGGATAAGCAGTCCTTCCAACTTTTCCAATAGTGTAGTCTGTTCGCTCATTCGGCCTATTTTTGCTTTTGGGCAAAGATAAGAAATTTCGCCCGATTTATTTTAACAGAAGGATTGAAAAAGATGGCTCGGCATAGAACGATAGTTTTTGGAACCAAGTCTATGCCGAGCCACCCCACATACAGAGTAGTAGTTTAGGTATTAAACATACTTATCTATATAATGTTTGATGTTTATCCTTGCTTAACGTGGTTTAACTATAAAAATAGCCGAGAAAGGTACTCGGCTATTTTTATAGACTAAAACCAACGGACGTAGGCCAAATCTTGACGATGTGGCAGGTCTGGATTTTTGGGATACATTCGGAATGAATAGCGGAAGACCCCTGAATCGTTAAGTTGGTATTGTATTTTATAAGTTACTTTCGTTCCATCGGTTTGAACCGGTTCCATTTCGAGTGTCTTGTATGGCTCGGTGTTACCTTCTTCTACATTGGCTATGACTAGTTCTACACCCAAACAGTTGCCCAGTCCTTTATTATCCAAAACGACAGACATTTCGTATTCTTCACCTACGTGCGGATTATAAAGCAATCCGTCGGGTATGGATACGGAACAGATCTCGATATCGTTCCATTTGGATACAAATTCTTCTTTCCAAGCTGCGATTTCTTTGGCTTTGGCGAATTGGTCGGCTTTTAGTAATCGGGTACGTTTGCCTTCTTTCAGATAGAACCGGTCGATATAATCGTGCAGCATGCGTTCCATTGTGAACTCCGGTGCAATCTTCGCAATGGAATTCTTGATGTATTGTATCCATTCCGGGGAATATCCTTTGCTGTTTTTTGCGAAATAGAGGGGTACTATTTGATTTTCGAGCATGGAATAGATTGTCGCCGCATCGAGTTGATCTTGTTGGTTTTGGTCTTGGAAAGTTCTTTTATCGGTAAGTGCCCAGCCGGCTCCTTCTTTGTATCCTTCGTACCACCAGCCGTCTAATACAGAGAAGTTGAGTACTCCGTTCATTTCGGCTTTCTCGCCCGATGTACCGGAGGCTTCCAATGGACGGGTAGGGGTATTTAACCAAATATCGACACCGGAAATAAGCCGTTTGGCGACTTTCATGTCGTAATTTTCGAGGAAAATAATTTTACCGAGGAATTCGGGCATACGGGAAATTTCCACAATTCTTTTTATCAAACCCTGTCCGGCTCCGTCGGCGGGGTGAGCTTTCCCCGAGAAGATAAATTGTACCGGATAATTGGGGTTGTTGACTATTTTTGAGAGTCGTTCAAGGTCTGTGAATAACAGGTGTGCTCTTTTATAAGTGGCGAAACGACGAGCAAAACCGATCAGTAAAGCGTTCGGATTGATTTTTTCGAGGACCGAAACAATACGGGAAGGGTCTCCTTGATTCTTCAACCAAGTTTCACGAAAATCGTCTTTGACGAATTTAACGAATTTATTTTTTAAAGTTTGTCTGATGTTCCAGATGATTTCGTCGTCCACTTCGTAAATCTTTTCCCACATTTTGGGATCGGATTGATGGGACATGAATTCGGGACCGAAAGTCTTAACATAGAATTCTTTCCATTCCGAAGCAGCCCACGTGGGCATGTGTACACCGTTGGTGACATATCCGACATGCAATTCGTCGGGGCTATATCCTTTCCAAATGGGCTGGAACATTTTCTGTGAAACTTTACCGTGCAACCAGCTTACCCCGTTTACTTCTTGACAAGAATTGCAAGCGAATACACTCATTGAGAATTTTTCGTTTGTATCGGGATTTTCTCGTCCCATATTCATCAGGTCTTTCCACTCTATCCCTAATTTGGCCGGAAATTCTCCCATGTATTTCCCGAAAAGAGATTCATCGAAATAGTCATGACCTGCGGGAACAGGGGTGTGTACGGTATAAAGAGAAGACGACCGTACTACTTCGAGAGCTTCGTTAAATTTTAAGTGGTCGTTTTGTACGTAGTCTACCAATCTCTGTACGTTCAGTAATGCCGCATGGCCTTCGTTACAATGGTATAGGTCGGTTTTGATTCCCAATTTATTCAACATTAAGATACCGCCGATTCCTAGCAAATATTCTTGTTTCATGCGGTTTTCCCAGTCGCCGCCGTAGAGCTGGTAAGTAATAGGACGATCCCATTCGCTATTCGTATCGAGGTCGGTGTCGAGCAGGTATAATTTGATTCGACCGACATTTACTCTCCAAATGTGGGCATAGACGATTCGTCCCGGGTAGGGAACTTCGAGAACCATCGGTTTGCCGTCTTGTTCGGTTAATTGCTCGATGGGTAGTTGATTGAAATTCTGGGCTTCATAGTTGGCGATTTGCTGCCCGTCCATCGACAGAGTTTGAGTGAAATATCCGTATCGGTATAGGAATCCTACGGCTGTCATATCGATATTACTGTCACTTGCTTCTTTTAAGTAGTCTCCTGCTAAGATACCTAACCCTCCCGAATAGATTTTCAAAACGTGGCTCAATCCATACTCCATACTGAAATAAGAAATGGAAGGAACGTCTTTGCGTTTTTCTACTTGTAGATATTTCTCGAACTTGTCATACACATCTTGAATGTTGCGCATGATTTGTTTGTCTTTGGTTATTTCTTCGAGCTTTTCGTAACCAATGCGTTGTAGGAATAAAACGGGGTTTTCATGAACCGATTTCCATAAATCTTTATCGATCGATTTGAAAAGGTTTATGGCTTCATTATTCCATGACCACCATAAGTTTTTAGCTAATATTTCTAAGCATTTCAAATCTGTCGGGACTTGTGATTTAACAGTTATATCCCGCCAATTAGGAGTGTTTGTATTGCTTACTTGTACTTTCATAATTGAAATATATTATAAGTTTATTATTTTCGTAATGCTGCTTTTTTCAGAGCCAAGTGGAATGCTTGTGTATAATATTCTATAAAATGTTTCCATTCGGCTTCGAGTGAAACGTTTGTGGCCGCTTGTCCTATTTTTGCTCGTTGAGCTTTCCCGCAGTGGCTGAGGGCGAGGATAGAGTCGGCTAAATCTTCCGATACTTCTACAAAATTCAAATCTCCCCGATGCAAAACTTTTACACCCGATTTCTCTAAACCCTGTTCCTTTCGGCTGTTTATCCATTGCCCGAACCCTGATAAATCGGTAGTGATCGTGGGTATTCCGAACGCAATGCTTTCCAAAGGTGTATATCCCCACGGTTCGTAATATGATGGAAAAGCCGTAGCATCTAATCCTATTAACAAATCGTAGTACGAAAGGTTGGCAATTCCGTCTTTCCCGGTGAGGTAGGACGGCAGGAAGATAACTTTCAATCGGCTTCCAGCTTCGTTATCTAAATTTAAATAATGTATCTGATTAACCACACTGTCTTGATCGTAATTGTGAAGCGTGTGGGTGATGAAGGGAGCGGGAAGGGGCGTTGCCTCATAGGTAGCGGATTGAAGCCTATTTTGTAAGTCAATTCTCGGACCTTCCACCCAAGCCGGGACTAAAATAAACGCTACTATTTCTCTTTCTAAATCAGGACTTTTTGAGACTCTTTTAACCGCATCGATAAAGAGGTCTATCCCTTTGTTTTTATATTCGTAACGTCCCGATGTGGCGATCAAGAAAGCATTTTTTTTCGGTCGCTCCCCTGTCAATGCTTCGACAATATCACATAACCGTTTACGGGATAGGTTACGTTTTGTTGAGTATGATTCTTCCGCCGGAACAAAATCCCTCTCAAATCCATTCGGGGTGACGATGTCGGGTGTTCGTTCTAGTAATTGAGAACATTCTTTTGCCGTAATGTCGCTTACTGTTGTGAAACAATCTGCTTCGTGGGCTGCACTTTTTTCTAAGGAGTGTTTCGATACCATGTTCAACTCTTCGGCCATCTGATCTCCGTTGTAACCGGCTAAATAGTCATATAGAGGTTTCCCATTTCCTGCAATAGAACGACCGATAGATGTCGCATGAGTTGTGAAAAGCGTCGCGATTTGCGGTAAAGTGTACTTTACGTGAAGTAGTCCCATACCTGTGGTCCATTCGTCGAAATGGGCGACGACCTTAAATTTTTCACCCTGTATGAACTTGTAAAAACTTTCGATAACCACAGCCGACGCATAGGAGAATATACACGATTCGTCATAGTCTCCGTAAGCTGGTAAAGAGTTTACCCCATACCGGTTCCACATTTCACCATATAAATCGTTTTTATAAGGATATAATGATTTGAAATCGACTAATATGACGATAGGTCTGCCCGGTATATCCCACCGACCTATCTTTACTTTCATATTTTGGGGTAAAGAGGCTTGTTTATGCCAGTCTTTCAGAAGAGTTTTGGATCTGATAAAATAGGGACACGGTTTATCTCCCCAGATATCCGGTCCTATGAAAATAATTCTATCTTTATATAGTTTTTGGAGCGTTCTTGCTTTTGTGGAAAGAACGGTATATATGCCGCCCACTTTATTGCAAACCTCCCAACTTACTTCAAATATATAATCAGGTATAAGTTGCTTTTCCATGATTACTATAATAATATTATACTATTGTTTTGCAATAGAGCGAACAAAGTTACAACAAATATTTTGTAACTCAGTGATAAAAAATGTTTTTTAGAATCGGGTGATTTGTCATATTTAGTGAATTGAGATTGTATATTTCTTAGGTAAAAAAGGGAATCTTTTTGGGAAACTTCGAGAAATAGGATTATATTTGTCTGACAAACTTAAAAAGAAAAAGTTATGGCTAATAAAAGAACTTTGAAGAAAGAGATTAATTACGTTGCCGGAGAATTGTTATCGGAATGTCTGTGTAATAAATATCTTATACCGGGTACTGATGCCGAAAAGGTAGATGCATTGATGGGAAAGATTATCGGTATCCAAGATGATTTTTTATGTCGAGTAGGGGCTAATGGAGATAAAGATCCCAAGAAAGTAAAAGTTTATTACCGAAAGCTCCGTGCTGACTTCGATAAAGCAATAGATGAGATTTTTGAAGATTTGGCGTCTCTAAATGCTTGATAAATAATATGAAGAGGGCAATCAGCTCTTTTATATTAAGACTTTTCGGGTGGACGGTGGAGGTTGATGTCCCCGATTATCCGAAGTGTGTTATCTGTGTGGCTCCCCATACCAGTAATTGGGACTTTTTCATAGGGAAATTGGCTTATCTTTCTATCGGCCGTTACGCTGGATTCATGATGAAAAAAGAGTGGTTTTTCCCTCCTTTGGGAAGTCTTTTGACGTCGATGGGCGGGGTTCCTGTAAGTAGGGATAGGCGTACCGATATGGTGTCGCAACTTGTTGAGATTTTCAAATCTCGAAAGCGTTTTTCCATAGCGATAACCCCGGAGGCTACCCGTAAGGCGAATGCCGATTGGAAGAAAGGCTTTTATTATATAGCGAGAGATGCCGAGGTTCCTATTGTATTGGCCTATATCGATTATAAGGATAAGGAGGTGGGCATAAAGAAAGTTTTTATGCCGACGGGAGATGTGGAAAAAGACATGCGCATGATAAAGTCTTATTATAAAAGTTTTCACGCACGACGACCCGAAAATTTTGTTACCGGATTGTAGTATTCATATATAAGGGGCAGAATTCGTTTATTCTGCCCTTTTTTAGTTTCAGTAGTATGGGTGATGTTTTGAGAGTTTCGTTGATACAGACCGATGTTGTTTGGGAGGATAAAAGAGCTAATTTAAACAAGTATGCCGCAATCCTTTCCCATATAACGGGAGACTGCGATTTGGTGGTTTTTCCCGAGATGTTTACGACCGGTTTTTCCATGCGTGCGGAAGATTTGGCAGAGTGTATCGATGGAGAAACTATTACCGAGGTAAAGAAATGGTCTCGAAATTATAATGTGGCGATAGCCGGTAGTTTTATTGCTCGGGCTGGTAATGTTTGTTTTAATAGGGGATTTTTTATCGAGCCCGATGGATCGGAACACTATTATGATAAGAGACATTTATTCCGAATGGGAGAAGAAGGTCGTCATTTTGTCTCAGGGTCGGAAAAGCTTATAGTAAATTATAGAGGCTGGAATATTTGTTTGCTCGTTTGTTATGATTTGCGTTTTCCCGTTTGGTGTAGAAATGTAGGGAATGAATATGATTTGCTGTTATTTGTGGCAAATTGGCCTCAATCCCGTTCGTATGCTTGGAGAAATTTGTTAATAGCCCGGGCTATCGAAAATGCGGCTTATGTTTGTGGCGTGAACAGAATCGGGCAAGATGAAACATCGATGGTTTATAGAGGAGATACGATGGCAATAGGGGTTAAAGGCGAAGTTATCGCAGAATCAGAACCGTTTGTGCCACAAGTTGTAAATGTAGAATTGGATTTATCTAAATTAAAGTCTTTTCGGGAAAAGTTCCCGGTTTGGAAAGATGCCGATGAATTTGTGTTGAAAAAATAATGAATTATTTTTTTAATACAAAAAAAGAAAGGCAGAGACTCCCCCGAGCCACTGCCAGAATTATCGTGTGTAATTTATGAAAGCTGAATAGAGGTTTTACTCCTTTTTATGTCGTTGTTTACATTCCCAAATAGTACCTTTGTTTTCTGCATTTTCAAAAAACTTTTTTACGGCTTCTCGTTTGGGCGGAGGCATCAGTCCTCCGAATTTTAAACAAATGTTACCTTCTTGGTCGTAAACGACGGTCGTGTTTTTGTCGAACGCTCCGGGAGTAGTCGCAAAAACGGCGTAGTAGTTTTTCCCGTCTTTTTCATA
>OGPS01002168.1_pt1 | contig 12859 bp, 12 predicted proteins | sample 1552931 | NCBI WGS metagenome assembly OGPS01 (sample SAMEA2580252, study PRJEB22360) | human gut metagenome | biome: human gut; feature: human-associated habitat; material: faeces | place: Denmark | collected 2008/2010 | reverse complement strand
TCACGGGCAATGACCTCCTGCACACGCTTGATGTCCTCGACCGCCATCTGGTTGTTCGGGTTCGGAATGCTCGCATGGCGGTTCTTCTTTTTGTCGAGCATTGCCAGTTCCCGTTTTTGGTTGGGCAGGAAGATGACTTGGTTATAGACCACCGTCTCGGCGTCCGGTATGTTGTCCACCACCGAAGCCAGATCGACCGGCATTTCCGTGTTGTTCACCTCGATGTTCGTGTACGGACGTATCATCGAGGGCAGTGCGGCGCAGTCCACATCCACAAGGCTGTACACCTTACAGCGTTTGTCGCCCATTGACACCGTTTCATCGTCTGCCTTGAAGTTCGTCATCGACACGGTGCGGTCTTTGAAGTTCATGGCGAAGTAGCGATCGACATACTCGCTCGCCTCGGCTTTGTTCAGGAACCGGGCCTGTACGCCGCTGTCATGCAGTTGGTCATGCACCTTGCGGATTTTCACGAGGAAGTCGCGCCACTTCTTGTTGTCGAACGAGAACAGGCGGCTCTTCTTCGCCTCCTGCGTGATGGTCAGGTAGCAAAGGCTGTCCGTGTAGGGACGCCCTTTGAAGTAGCGGAAATACGACGCCGACAGGAACTCCTGCCCGTCAGCCGGTTCGCTTGCAAACTTCTTCCGCACGAAGATGTCCTGCTTGTGGATGGCGTACCCTTCGCCCAAGGTCTGCGCAAGGGCGGTGAACAGGTGCGTGAAGTCGTAGTAACTGTCTATGTCCGCCGAATACTTCTGTACCGGGTTCTCTATCTTAAGCACGGCGGAGTATTCGCCGGTCTTGGTGTACAGCACACCCACACCGTCCGTTTCCTCCGCCGAGAAATAGATGTCCTGAAAGATTCGCTTGCGCTTGCCGCCCGTACCGAACGCATAGACCGACAGGGCCATGCCTGCGCACAGGGCGACAAAGCATAATATGATGTATAGGGTCATTTCGATATTCGTGTAATTAAATAGGGGCAGGTTCGCCTTGCTTCAAGACAAACCCGCCCGCAGTTCAACAATCAATATAGCCATGCACATTGCCGTGATGGTTTCTCTTTCGTCAGATCTTGCGCGAGTGGGCATAGATGTACACACCAGGAGCGACCTTCTTGCTGTGCAGTCCCTTCCGTTGCTTGAGCAGGACAAGCACGATGCCGGCCGATACGGTGGCTGCCAGTACGACAAGTCCGGCCACGAAACCGAGCAGGCAGTAGGCGATTATGAAGCCGACAATGGCCCCACACGTCGTCGCTGCCGCCCAGTAGATGTAGCGGCCTTGGATGCCCAGAAATTCAAGAGGCCGTTGCAGCCCCTTGAATAACGGATAGCCCGGATAGCGTTCGTCCTTGCCTTTCATGCCTGATGCTTAAGCGGTGATACCGAAGAACAGGGGCAACGCCTTGGCTGCCGCGATTAAGAAGATGCAGGCTCCCACCACCATCATCATTTTTTTCTTGACATCCTGTTCCTCATTGTTCATGGCGATATACACCGAGATGGCACCCACAATCGCCACGACACCGGCAATGGCGTAGCACAGCTTGACCATGATAGGCACATACTTGGCGATTTCCTCGGCGACGGTGGACAGCGCGTTCGTACCGGCTGTATAGTCACCTGCCGAATTTTGCGCCCTTGCCACCGCACCGGACAGCAGCATGAGGATGAACATCGTTACTTTGTTGGCGATTCTGTTGACGAATCCCAGTGCCTTGCGGCACATCTGTTTGGTTTTCTGAAACATACTTTACTTTTTTAGTGAATACTTTATTTATCTGCGACCTGATACGGATTAAGTTTATATGCGGTAGCCGAAGAAGGCCGGGAAGACGTAGAATGCCCCGATCAGGAACAGACACGCACCGACAAGCGTCATGATCGACTTGGTGATGCCGTCCTCTCCCGTGTTCATCTTGACATAAATCTGAAAGCCGGACACGATGACGCATACTCCGGCTATGGCGCAACAGATATACTGGACATACAGCATCATCGTGACCACATAGTCGTGCATCGTGGCCAGCGCATCCGCTCCCCAGCTGTAGTTCACGCTGCCGCTCTTGGCAAAAGCCGCGTAGGGGAGCGAGAAACACAGCGCACATAGAATCTTCTTAGCTTTCGACATTTCACAACCGGTCTTGAATGGGTTTCCACTTGATTTCGGGGCGGTCGCCTGACCGTCCTTTGGCAATCATCGCCTTGTACATATCTTCCGACGTGCGGGCGTCCGACAGGTAAGGCTCGGTCTCTTCCATCCGTTCCTCCGCTTCCGCCTTCAGCCGTTCCAGTTTCTCCTGCGCCGTGTCCGGCTTTTCCGTGCCGCCCTCTTCCGGCGATGCTCCGGGTGTGTCGGCCGTGGTTTCCGTCTCGTAGCTCTCGCCACCGATGTTGAAGCCCGTCTCGCTTTCCGTGACCGTCACGCTCTCTTCTTCCTCCGATGTGCCTACATCGAAAACTTCCTCTTCCGGTTTGTCCGTCCCCTTTTTCCCGTAGAGGTCATGCGCAATGACTACGGCGTAGTAGAGGACGTATGCGACCGTCAGTACAATGGCAAAAATGAAATATGCGTCCATGTCTTTTTAGTATGAATTATAAAAATTGTATTAGTATGATTTTGCAAATAAACGGACGATATTTCAAACTGTAAAATAATTGAGCAATAAACAGCTATTCCAGCAATAAGATTTGTTCAAGTTCTCAAAATCGTACTATTAAATCGTACTATATCGTTGCTTCAACAGAGAAAAAAGGGAAATCAGGGCATAAAAAAAGCCCTCCGCACAGGAGGGCTTCAAGTGGCACAGGAGGGGCAGGAGCGACAGGGAGAATGTCAGCGTTTCTTTCCGCGCAGGTAGTCGTTCAGGTCTTTGTATTCCGCATAGCGGCAGGATTCATCGCTGGCACGTCCGCCATACATCCCGGCAATGGTCTCGGCGGTTCTTTGCCCGGCAAGGTCATTGTCGAGATAGCAGTGGATATCCGAATACTCCTGCAGGTGTACCAGTGTCTTTCTCAGGTTGTTCACCGAGTTCATCACAAGGTGGTCGCACGGCATGGCAAGGCATACCGTCCGGTCGCCTGCCAGTTTCAGCGTAAGGTAAGAGAGAAAGTCCATGAATCCCTCGAATACACAGACGCTTTCCTGTGTTCCTTCCCCCTCATGTCTTATCAACGAGATGTCCTTGTTGTTCAGACACCCCTTGTAATAGGCGTTGCGCACCTCGTAACCGCCGGAAATGTTGCCGAACGCAAGGGCGAAATAGTGGCGGCCCCGCAATTCATAATGTACCTCCTTGCAATACATACGGCTGATGTCTGCGTCGATAAGCCGGGACTGGAGGTAGGAGAACAGCGCATGGTGGCGGAGCGGAATTACCATTACCTCTTTCATTTCCGCCTCCACCGGTCGGGACGGGACGGTCGGTGCATGGATTTTCTGCAACGGTACGCCATGCGTGTGCCGCTCGATATACGCCAGTGTCTCGCTCACGCTGTCCGCCCGGCAAAGGTGTTTCACCAGTTCCACAAGGTCGCCGCCGATGGCCTCACCGAAATCGTACCATTCATTGATGCGGTCATTCACTTTGAACGACGGGGTACGCTCGTTCCGCAACGGCGAGAGATACCAGTATTGTCCCGATTTTATGTGTTGCGCATGGTGGCCGAGACGTGCCAGAAAATCCACGATACGCACTTGTTTTGCTTCTGCTATGGTCATTTTCGCTCATTTATATACCAAAACGTATTTATCAATCTCATTCTTCATCGAAAAGCAAGACCTCTGTAGGTGTCATGTCATTATAAAAAAGTTTATCCCGCTTGATAATGAGTTTAAGGTTATCGGTCAGGTATTGTAACAGCTTTACCATAACACTTCGCCCTCGTTTGAACCCGATAGCTGCATAGGAAGCCATAAGAGCCTCCAATACATTCTCGAAACCTTTTATGGGCTTGTCTCCAAAAGCGGCGGCAAGAGCTTCCCTATGCTGTTCTATGGACAAATCCATAAAACTCATCCGGGATTTCTGTTTGATATTTCCGTTGAACGAATGGTTTTCAACCATAACAGGCAGACCGTCATCATCAACGGTAAAAGCAAAGGGTTTGAACTCTTTTTCACGGATATGCAACGCGTGAACCTCACTGATGCTTGGGTTATCATTGTTTTTGCTGATAACCAATACGGTTTCTGCCTTGTTACTCATTTCTGTACCAATGTGTCCTCGCACATTATTATCCCCTTTGTTCAAATGGAGTACGCAATGGATATGCAGGTCATACCGGGAAGACCACTCCATCATCTTGTTGATAACTTCTACCGATTCACCGGTACTGTTGATGTCAAGCATCAGGTCGCGGATACCGTCTATGATGACCAGACCATAACCTTTGTTCTGACGCAGGGCATAGTCTATGACCTCAATGCGCACTGCCGGAGTATATTCCCTTAGACAAATAAAGTCGAGGTTCTCATTATCGGTTTTCGTAGGCAATCCGGCCAATCGTAATATACGCTCCAGTACCGTGTGGCAGTGGAAACGGCTCTGCTCCGTATCTACATACAGAATCCGCCGCTTGCCTTCTGGCAGGTGCGCACGGTAGTTCAATACCTGTTTCCCGGCCAGCGATGCGGCAACGAGAGCCGAGACATTGAATGTCTTTTTTGCTTTGGCCTTACCGGTCGATGCACTGAAATTGCCGAGGGTGGCTATCGTTGAATTATCTATCCAGATGATTTGTGGGGGCGTTTCGTAGGTATCAGTAGCCCTAATTTGGGAAGCGGCAAGAATATCCAACAGTTTATGTTCCTCTATTCCTGCACCTGTGTTATAATCAGTCCTTTTTTCGTTTTCCATAGCGTCTTTGCTTTAAGAATGGTTGTGTTACTGCTGCTTCGGTCGCCATGCGTATGGCTTCATCTGCAGTCGGTTCATGGTTCTGTAAAAGCCATTCGTCCAGTTCTTCCTTGGCGAAATAAATCATCTTGCCACGTGGTTTGTAATGTGGAATTTCTTTGTTCGCCGTGAGTTTGTATAGCATACTCTCGGAAACCCCGATATACATACAGGCGTCCTGAAACGTAAAGACACGCTTTGTCGAATAAATGCTTTTCTCCAACAAATCCATCCGTTCCAAGATGTTTTCAACCGGTTCCAATTTTTTAAGAACCGACTCAAGGGCGGTAATCCGTTCGCTCATCCGCTCCATGAAGGTTAGTCTGTTCGGCATATGTTTTTAATTAAAGTTTGACAATGGAATTGTACCTCCGCTATCAACGTATTGATAACGGAGGGCAAAGGTATGATATGCCGATAAAGGAGTGAGAATTATCGGCGTGATACTATGCAAGTATTATTCTAACTCTCACTCTTTTATCTTTCACATGGTGGATTTGTTCACACTTTCTTTCAACTGACCGATGAATCGTCTGATACTGTAAGTGACCGCTGTTTTGTTGTTTCTGACAGCGGAAAGTGCCGATGAAAGATTGGAAGCGGAAATGAACCGTGTGCCGTCCTTGGATTGCAGGAACCGCCCTTTGTCCAGAACGGACTGCCAGCGGGATTGGATGAAGGAGTTTTCGAGTAGCGCATCGAAAAAGGCAACCACATGACGAAGATTGTTCACCCGAATATGAAAGCCCTCTTTGCAGGAAAAGAGAGCTTCCATATCCTCGATGCAAACTTCTGAAACGCAAAACAGATGATAAGTATTGGCACAAGACACAATACCTATCATCTGTTCTTGGGTGAAATTGCAGCCGAAAGAAAGCGGCGGGGCTTTTATAAAACCATCGGTATGATGCGCGATAGGTGGCGGCAACGGCTCTGACCGGTCATACTTCTTTCGCAACTCCATACACTTCTCAAAGGAGAAGTCGGATGCTGCAAAAAGAGGCTGGATAAGGTGGGCACATTCGGTCAGAAGCCCTTTGGCGATATGGATGTTCATTTCGTGGCAGTTCCGGCAAACTGCACTATCGCAGTTTATGTATCGGTGACTGTTGATGAAGTCATCCACATAGCGGTTATACCGCTTGCCATCCACAATTACATCCTGAAGATAGAGTTCTCTCGCTTCGGAGAGTAATTCATACAGTTCTTCCGCTACATTCTGTTCAGTAGCAAAGTGGGTTAGGTGTTGCTTCCTTTCAAAAAAAGAGAAGACTTTTTGATTTGTTTTTGCATGCTAAATTACTTGTTTATAAGTTTATGACGACTGAAATATAAAAATTATACAACATGGTTCAGTATTAGGTTATAAATGTTGTAAAGTTACATTCCTCCTCCTAACACATGATAAAGTTTGATTACACTTTGTATGCGTTCAAAACGAGTTTGCAACTGTTGCACTTCCGCTTCGAGAAGAGACTGTTGGGCGGTCAATACTTCCAGATAGGTGGTATTGGAATGACGCATCAACGATTCTGTCTTTCGCACAGCGTCGCATAATGTTTCAACCTGCCGGGCATTGATTTCAATTTGCGATTTTGCCGTCTGCCATGCGGTCAGAGCATCGTTCACTTCTTTTCCTGCATTCAACAATGATTGCCGGAACAACAGTTTGGCTTCTTCCTGACGGCTTTTGGCTATCTTCAAGTTGGCGATGTTTGTACCTCGGTTAAATAACGGCTGTGTCAGGGAGCCAATGGCATTGAACAACCATTGTCCGGGATTTACGATTACACCACCTCCATTATTAGTCCACCCAAGAGCCCCCGAAAGGGTTATATTGGGATAGAAAGCGGCACGGGCCGCATTGGTGGCGTAGAACGCCTGCGCCAGTTCCATTTCAGCCTGACGCACATCGGGACGGTTGGAAAGCAACTGTAAGGGGAGTCCGATAGAGACGGTATCGGGGAAAGCAGCCTCGGCCAGATTACTTCGTCCAATCGAGTGTGACGGCATGGCAAGTATTGCAGACAGAGCGTTTTCTGTTTCGGAGATGCTCTTGCGAATGGATAATAGGGATGATTCGAGCTGCATCACGTTCGCTTTTGCCTGCAATACACCGGCTTCGTTTGATTTTCCGGCTTTTTTCAATGCTTCGAGAGTGCGTACGGTAGTCTGCCAGTTCTCAAGGGTGCGGTTGCTTATTGCCATTTGCGCGTCGAGCATGGCAAGGGTATAATAACTGTCGGCAATCGTGGCGACAAGCTGTGTCTGTACGGCTTGCCGGTAATCACGGCTTCCTTGCAAGGCGGCAGCGGCACCACGCTTTGCAGCTGTGAGTTTGCCGAAGATGTCCAGTTCCCAGCTTGCTGACGCTCCTACATTATATGCCTTTGCCGTTGCTCCATCTTGCCTGCTGACATTACCTTCGGCATTCAGTCCGAGTGATGGTAGATAGGACAGTTTGGCCGTCAGCAAGGCGGCTTCTGCCGCTTCCACCCGTAGCCGTGCCACATTGAGGTCTGTGTTCCGTTCAAGTCCCATTTCAATCAAGGACTGAAGTTTCGGGTCGGTAAACATCTCACGCCACGATAGGGAGGCCAAAGTGGTGGTATCGGCGTCTGTCGGCAGGTTGCTATACAGATTTTCCATCGAGAGGTCGGGGCGATGATACCGGCTGTATGTGCCGCAACCGGTAAGCATCCATCCTGACAATATGATATATATGGCTGTCTTCTTCATTTAATTATGCTTAATACGTTCTTGGATATATTGGAAAACGATAAATAATGACGGAACAAGGAACAACAGAGCCAAAGTACCGACAATCATTCCGCCGATTACACCTGTGGCAAGCGAACGGCTGCCGTTGGCACCCACCCCGTGAGCCAGCATCAGCGGTATAAGACCGAACACCATAGACAACACGGTCATCAGTATGGGGCGCAGACGGACTTTTGCCGCACTGTACGCCGACTGTGCCAGCGTCATGCCTTCCGACCGCCGCTTGCCGGCATATTCGGTAAGCAGGATGGCTGTCTTGGCAAGCAGGCCGATAATCATGATCAGTCCGGTCTGCATGTAGATATTGTTCTCCAGACCGAAGAGCCACGCAAACAGGAAACTGCCCATCAATCCGCAAGGCACCGACAACAGGACCGCAAAGGGGATAAACACGCTTTCGTACAAAGCGCACAGAATCAGATAGACCAGAACCATGCAGAGCAGGAATATAAGCGTGGCATTGTTGGTCGTCTTGCTTTCCTCACGCGAGATACCGCCGAACTCGTAGGTGTAATTTGCCGGAAGCACTTCGCGTGCCGTCTCACCGATGGCTTCGAGCACCTGCCCCGAACTGTACCCCTGAGCCGGGGAACCGCTAATCGAGATGGCATTGAACAGGTTGAAGCGGGTGAGGTCTGACGGACCGTTGGTCTTGGTCAGACGCACAAACCGGCTCAAAGGCGACATACCGCCATCGGAGGTACGTACATAAATATGGTGAAGGGATTCCGCATTCACACGATATTCCGCCGGAGCCTGCATGGTTACATGATAGAGCTTGGAGAACCGGTTGAAGTCGGAAACATATTGTCCGGTATAATAGCCCGACAAGGTGGAAAGCACATCTGCGGGCGACACACCCGACTGTTCGCATTTCGCGGCATCAATATCCACCCAGTATTGCGGATAGTCCGTGGCAAAGGAGGAATAGACTTCGCCGATTTCGGGTCGTTGCGATAAGGCTTCGACAAACTTATCCGCCTCTTCCTTAAAAGCGGTGATGTCTCCGCCCGCCTTGTCCTGCAAGTAGAGTTCAAAGCCGTTTCCCATGCCGTACCCGGCAATCATCGGGGGCGACATGGCGAACACCGTGGCATCGGGAATGTCCGAGGTTGCGGCATAAATCTTTCCGATAACGTCATTGACCGACTGCCCCTCTCCCTTGCGCAGATCCCAATCTTTTAGTGTCACGAAATACATCGCCTGCGAGGGACCGGAACCGCTGAAAGAGAAACCGGCGACCGCACCACTGTATTCAATCTCGTCGATGCTGTCAAGACGGCTGTTGATATGCTCCATCACCTTACTTGTCTGAGCCATAGACGTGCCGGGCTTCGTGTTCATACTCACCATGACCGTCCCGGTATCCTCTTCAGGAATAAGTCCCGTCTTTGTGACATTGACCAGTAGCACCAGCAACCCGAAAGAGACGCCTATAATGCTCCACAACAGCCACCGACGGTGGATAATGAACATCACCCCACGTACATAGCGTCGGCTCAGACGGTCAAAAACAGCATTGAACGCTTTTCGGAAACGGGCTGCAAAATTGTTCTTGGTGTTGCCGTGCTCGTCGATATAGGGTTTCAGCAACAGTGCGCAAAGTGCCGGTGAGAGTGTGAAGGCATTGATTGCCGAGATACCCACGGCAACAGCCATCGTGATACCGAATTGCGTGTAGAAAGCCCCCGAAGTTCCGCCCATCATGGCAACGGGGAAAAACACTGCCATAAAGATGATGGTAGAGGTAAGTATTGCCGAAGATACCCCCTTCATGGCATCATCGGCCGCGAGAACCGCCGACTGATAGCCTTCGTCGAACTTCGCCTGCACCGCCTCCACCACTACGATGGCATCATCGACCACGGTTCCGATGGCAAGTACAAGGGCGAACAGGGTGAGCAGGTTGATGGAGAATCCGATCATGGACATCACGGCGAATGTGCCGATGATGGAAACGAAGATGGATATGGTAGGGATAAGCGTCGATTTGATATCCTGCAAGAACACATACACCACTACGATAACCAAAAGTATCGCTTCCAGCAAGGTACGGAGGACCGAGTGAATGGAGGCATACAGGAACTTGTTGGTATCGGTAAGCACCACGAATTCCGTCCCTTCGGGCAAGTCCCGGCTAAGGTCGTCAAGCACTTCATGAATCTCCTTGATGGTGCTTGAAGCATTGGAACCAGCTTTCTGGTTGATGAGCATCATGGCTGCCGGATGCCCGTTCACCTCGGAGGAGTAATTGTAGTATTCATCACCCAGTTCCACATCGGCAACCTCTTTCAACCGTAGCACATTGCCGCCCGGTAGTGACTTGATGACCAACTCACCGAACTCTTCCGCGCCGGACAAGCGTCCGCGGTATTTCATCGTGTATTCATTGGCGGTAGGATGATTGGCACCGAAGGAGCCGGTGGCAGCCTCGATGTTCTGCCGTGCGAGTACGGCGGATATGTCATCGGGGATAAGCCCGTATTGCGCCATCTTGTCGGGTTTCAGCCAAAGTCGCATGCTGTAGTTGGAACCGAACAACTGCGCCTTTCCCACGCCGCTGATACGTTTCAGCCTCGGCTCGACATTGATTTTCACGTAATTGTTCAGGAATGTCTGGTCGAAGCGGTCATCGGGCGAATAGAGCGCGAAAGTCATCAGTTCGGCGTTCTGCTGTTTTTCGGTGGTGACACCGGTTTTGGTGGCTTCTGCCGGAAGCTGGCTCAGTGCGCCGTTCACGCGGTTCTGTACGTTTACCGCTGCCATGTCCGCGTTGGTTCCCTGTTTGAAATAGATGTTGATGGAAGCATCTCCCGTATTCGATGCCGTGGAAGTCATATAGGTCATGTCCTCCACTCCGTTGATGGCTTCTTCCAGAGGGGTTATCACTGCCTTCTGCACGGTTTCGGCGTTTGCACCCGGATAGGTTGCAAATACGTTGATGGTCGGAGGTGCGATGTCGGGGTATTGTTCCACCGGCAAGGAAAACATGGAAATCATGCCCAACAGTACGATTACCACCGAGATAACGCCCGAAAACACCGGGCGGTCTATAAAAAATCGCAGGTTCATTTCGTTTCGTTTTTAGGGGTTATGCTCATACCTTCTTTCACCAGTCCCACGCCTTCGGCGATAATGGTGTCACCGACCGAGAGCCCTTCTCTTACGATAAACCGGTTGCCGTCGTTCAGGCGGTCCACCGTGAGATAGGCGGCTTCCGCCTGTCCGTTTTTCAGACGGTAAGCGATAATCTTGTCTTGCAGTTCCACGGTGGCGGTCATGGGGATGGTTACGGCATCCGTTTTCGGGTTTTGAAGAATGACATTGCCGATGCTGCCGCTCAACAGTTCGCGGTCGGGATTGGGGAACAGGGCTTTGATCTGTACCGTTCCGGTAACCGGGTCCACCACGCCGCTTACGGTTTCGATACGTCCTTTCGCCTTGTACAGGCTGCCGTCGTTGAGTTGCAGGCGCACTTCCGGCGTCCCGGCTATCATGCTGTCAATCGAGCCATAGCGAGCCGAATATCGCCGTAGCATATTCTCCGAAATGGAGAAATAGGCATACATCTCCGCATTGTCGGACACGACCGTGAAAGGCTGCGCCATATTGGGACCGACAAGCGCACCGATACGATAGGGCAATGTGCCTACCACTCCGTTGCTTGGGCTTTTGATTTCCGTATAGGAGAGATTGTTGCGTGCATCCGATTCTTGTGCCTTTGCCTGTTCGAGTTCGGCACACGCCACTGCCAGTTGGTTCCGGGCGAGAGAAAGCTCGTAGTCGGATATGACCTTCTCGTCAAACAATGCCTGCTTGCCCCGCAGCTCGATTCTTGCCGTTTCCACTTTTGCCTGTGCCGCGCTGACATTGGCCTGCGCCGTGCGTAATGCCGCCCGATAGGGCACTTGGTCAATTACTGCCAATACTTGACCGGTCTTCACCCGTTCACCCTCTTTCACTTTCAGACGGATAATGCGCCCGGATATTTGCGGCATGATGTCCACATCCTGCCGTCCGCGTATGGCGGCGGAATAGGACTCGGAAATTTCCACCGGACTTGCCGCGACCTTTATGACCCGATAACTCTGCACCGCATCCTGCTTGCCGTCCGCCTGCCTGCATCCGGTCGGCAGGAACAGCATGAAGGCAAATGCGGCGAAATTCGTGATAATGAATTGCTTGTTCATATTTTCTTCTTGTTTTGTATTAATTCATAATAGGTTTGGTGTGTCACCACTGACGGATGTTATTCCACTCTTTTTCGAGAATGGCATAAACACAGGTATCTTCATATTTGGGGGAGCCGTCAGGATTGTTTACGAATGTCACAAACTCTTTGAAACATCCTTCGCGGCGCATACCAAGACGTTCGCATAAGCGTTTGGAACGGATATTGTCATCTTCCACAAATCCATAGATACGCCGTGCGCCCGCCTCCCGAAAAAGATAATCCAACAATCCGGTAGCCGCTTCACAAGCGAATCCTTTGCCTTCAAAACGTTTGTTGAAATGCCACCCCACATTATAAGTGTCTTCATTCTCACGCAAAGCGAACACGTCACCGATAATAAAGTCATCTTTTTTCAGGCTCACGGCATAGCGTTGCATATCTTTTTGGGAATACTGTATATATGCCCATGCCGCCTCTTCGGAACAAAGGCGGTCTCCGGCAAAGCAATTCACACGAGGATTAGAAAGATATTCCAAAAGTCCGGCTGCGTCTTTTTTCTGAAATTCTCTGATTACAATACGTTCTGTTTCAATGTTCATACTCTTTTTAGGGTGCAAAATTATCTCCCGATAAAGGTTCTTGCAATTCAATGAGTATCGAAACGGATAAATTAACGCCCGAACCGCCCAAAACGGGCAGTCAAGACCTAAAAAGGATGGTTTTCCCATGATGAATTCCCTTTAACAAACACTATGTGCATTTCAACAATAATTATTATCGTTTCAAGAGCAATTTTATCCGTTTCAGTCGGTTTTATCTATTAGCAAAAGATGTAAAGCCCTATTTTTGCGGAATATAAAGTAACTTTGTATCCGCTATGACCCAAGAGAAAATGAAAAAATGAATTGGAAGAACGGTCTGTTGTTATCGACCGTTTCCTATATGCTCTACCTCATTCTGTGGTTTATACTCGATGATGAAACCGCCGACCAATTGCCGGA
>OGPS01002164.1_pt1 | contig 12866 bp, 13 predicted proteins | sample 1552931 | NCBI WGS metagenome assembly OGPS01 (sample SAMEA2580252, study PRJEB22360) | human gut metagenome | biome: human gut; feature: human-associated habitat; material: faeces | place: Denmark | collected 2008/2010 | reverse complement strand
CAAATTCGGTTTGACCAATGTACATTACGCTAAAATCAAGGACTGGGTAACCGATGCCAGCGGAGCCAATTTGACACCGGTCTATGTGGACCCGGTGCGTCTGCCGGGTGCGGTTTCCATTTCCATTGATGCAAACGGCGAAAACGAAAATTTTTATGCCGATGACATCGTATACTACGTGATTTCCAACAATTCTGGCTATGAAGGTGATTTGGAAATCGCCTTGATTCCTACAGATTTCTCTACAGATATTCTGGGAGAAATCTTGGACAGCAACGGCGTTCTGGTGGAACGAAATGATGATGAGGTATCACAGTTTGCGTTGCTGTTTGAATTCACTGGAGATAAACGGAAGATTCGCCATGTTCTCTATTGCTGTTCCGCCTCCCGTCCGGCAACAGAGGGACAGACCACAGAGGACAGCAAGGAAGTAAAAACAGAAACCATTTCTATCAAAGCTTCGGCTCTGCCGAACGGTCTGGTAAAGGCAAAGACATGTGAATCCACAGATGCTTCTACTTATGATGGCTGGTACAAGAACGTATACACACCGGCAGTCGGAACGGCTTCCAAGACCACTGTAAAAGCGTAAGGAGGGTGCAGCATGGCAATTCAGAAGAACATCACCATTGATGGGATTGATGTGCCGTTTAAGGCAAGTGCGGCAGTCCCCAGACTGTATCGTCTGAAATTCCGCAGAGATATTTATCAGGACTTTGCAGCACTGCAAAAGTCTGTGGGAGAAAATACAAAGGAATCCTCTGCACTGGACATTGAAAGCCTTGAGGTATTTGAGAACATCGCTTATATCATGGCAAAACACGCCGATGCAGCCATTCCGGCATCACCGGACGAGTGGCTGGAGCAGTTTAACACGTTCAGTATTTATGAGATTTTGCCGCAGCTGATTGACCTCTGGGGCTTGAATGTAGAAACACAGGTTCAGTCTAAAAAAAACATCGCCCGATTGACCGACCGATGACCACACCGCTGTTTTTGTTGCGGTGCGTTCAGCTTGGTTTGTCAATGGGCGATTTGGATTTTCTGACCATTGGTCTGGTGAATGATATGTTCACCGAACGGGAGAATGACGATTGTCATTATGATGTGATGGCAGATCAGAGGGATTTTGATGCGTTTTGATTACAAGTCATTTTCCTGTATTCTTTTTTGAGCAATGCCGTATACTTCTTCATCGGCTCTGGCACCAATTACAATAATCAGCATCTTATCATTTTGCTTGACAACTTTGTATACGACTCTAAGACCTGCACTTTTCAGTTTGACTTTCAGAAAGCCAGTTAAATCATTGCCGTTTTTGTTTCCAAGCGGTTTCCCATATCCGCCTTCATAAACAGGAAGCGGATTTTGTTTCACTTTCTTGATTGCTTTTAAGACCAGTATTCTTTGACTTCCGTCAAGCGATTTTAAATCACTTTCGGCTTCCGGCAGATATTCTACTTCCCAATTCATTCAAATTCTACCTCATCAAAGTCGGATAAATCGTCGTCTGTGATTCCGAGGTCTTTCATAACTTTTTCTTCCGGAATCGTTTCTTCCGGATTGAATTTTTCCATTCGTTTTACAGCCAGAGTGAGTAAGCGGGCATCATTCACTTCATCCATCAGGCTGACATATTCATCCGGAGAAAGAAGCACACATTCCGGTGCATTGTTTTTCATAACAACTTTTGCACCGCTGTTTTTGACATCCTGAAAAATTTTTCCTGCAAGTCCACGATTGAACTGCGAAATAGAAATGGTATTTTGAATTGCTGCAATAATATTCATACGCTACACCTCCACTTATAGTATACGTCATTTTTGCAGAAATGTCAATAGATTTACTGATAAAAAAGCTGATATTTTTTAGAACTGAGGTGATTACATGGCAAACCGCATCAAAGGCATTACCGTAGAAATCGGCGGCGATACCACCAAGCTGTCCAAAGCACTGGAAGGTGTCAACAAGGACATCAAGGGTACGCAGACGCAGCTGAAAGATGTCCAGAAGCTGCTGAAGCTCGATCCCACCAACACGGAACTCCTATCTCAAAAACACAAGTTGCTGGCGGATGCGGTATCTGCCACCAAGGAAAAGTTGGAAGTGCTGAAAACCGCTGCAGAACAGGCAAATACGGCTCTTGCAAATGGTGAGATTTCACGGCAGCAGTATGATGCTTTGCAGCGTGAAATCATCGAAACCGAAAACGAACTGAAACGCCTGACCACAGAAGCAAACAATTCTCACACTGTCCTGGAAAAACTGGGTGTGGTCGGAGAAAAAATGCAGGATGCCGGAGATAAGATCTCTGGCGTGGGACAAAAGCTGCTGCCGGTCACCGCTGGTGTCACGGCTCTGGGAACCATTGCCGTGAAAACCGGTGCGGATTTCGATTCCGCCATGTCAAAGGTGGCAGCTGTTTCGGGTGCGACCGGTTCAGAGATGGATGCTCTCCGGGAAAAAGCACGTGAAATGGGCAGTAAAACGAAGTTCTCTGCAAGTGAGGCAGCGGATGCTATGAACTACATGGCTATGGCAGGCTGGAAGACCAGCGATATGCTCAGCGGTATCGAAGGCATCATGAATCTTGCCGCCGCCAGTGGTGAGGACTTGGCATCTACTTCGGACATTGTCACGGATGCTCTGACCGCTTTCGGTTTGTCTGCCTCGGACAGCGGACACTTTGCGGATATTCTGGCAGCTGCATCAAGCAATGCCAATACCAACGTCAGCATGATGGGAGAAACTTTCAAGTATGCCGCTCCGGTACTGGGTTCTTTGGGATACTCCGCCGAAGACTCTGCCATTGCCATTGGACTGATGGCGAACGCCGGTATCAAATCCTCACAGGCTGGTACAGCACTGCGTTCCGCCATCACCAATCTGGCAAAGCCAACAGATACAGTAGCATCTGCCATGGAACAGTACGGCATTTCTCTGACAGATAGTTCTGGCAAGATGTACTCTTTACGGGAACTTATGGAACAACTCCGACAGAAATTGGGCGGACTTTCTGAGGCAGAACAGGCACAGGCGGCTGCCTCACTGTTTGGCAAAGAGGCCATGTCCGGTATGCTGGCGATCATCAACGGTTCCCCAGCGGACTTTGAAAAGCTGTCCAATGCCATTGACACCTGTTCGGATACAGTAGACGGCTACAATGGCACGACCGAAAAAATGGCAGCGGTCATGCAGGATAACCTTGCCGGACAAGTAACCATCTTGAAGTCCCAGCTGGAAGAGTTGGCGATTTCCTTTTCTGACATCCTGATGCCTACCATTCGCTCCATTGTTTCCCGCATTCAGGAACTGGTGGACAAGCTGAATCAACTGGATCCGCAGACCAAAGAAACCATTGCAAAAATTGCACTGGTGGCTGCTGCTCTGGGTCCGATGCTGGTGGTGCTGGGAAAGACCATTTCCAGTGTGGGGACGGTCTTTTCCGCAGTGTCCAAACTGCCTGCCCTTTTCTCGGCTGTGCAGAGTGGCATCGGAGCCATTACCGGAGCGTTGGGTGTGTCATTAGGTCCGCTGCTTGCCATTATCGCAGCTGTTGCCGCTCTGGTGGCTGCCTTTGTGCATCTCTGGAAAACCAATGACGAATTCAAGAGCAACATCATCGCCATCTGGGAGCAGATCAAAAACACCTTTACCGGATTGACACAGGGCATCACTGACCGGCTAAATGCTCTGGGATTCGACTTTGAGAGTTTCACCGATGTGCTGAAAGCAGCGTGGGATGGGTTGTGCAATCTGCTGGCTCCTATTTTTGAAGGTGTCTTTCAAAACATCTCCAACATCTTTTCGGAGTTTACCGGCATTCTTTTGGGATTGCTGGATGTTCTGATCGGTCTGTTCACTGGCGACTGGGAGCAGTGCTGGAATGGAATCAAGGGCATCTTTACGTCTATCTGGGACTTCATTGTCAACACATTCCGCAATATCATGAATACCCTGAAAGGCATTGCAGATGTGGTGCTGGGGTGGTTCGGAACAAGCTGGAACGAAGTCTGGACATCCATCAAAACATTTTTCGTGGACACATGGAACAGCATTTCCACGTTTTTTACCGGAATTATTACGGGTATCCGAGACTTTTTCGTCAACATCTGGACTGAAATCTACACCTTTTTCAGCAATATTTTTAATGCCATCTATACGGTGGTTTCCACAGTTTTCCAGACCATTTACAACACCATTATGACCGTCTGGAACAGCATTTATGAAACCATTGCACCTCTTCTGGATGCATTCAAGTACCTGTTTGAAACGATATTTCAGGCAATTCACATTATCATCAGCAATGTGATGGACTGGATTTCGGAGAAGATTTCCGCTATCTGGAATGCAATTGTTTCATTTCTGACGCCAATTCTGGAGGGCATCAAAAATACTTTTACTACCATCTGGAACGCTATTAAAAGCGTTATTGATACAGTGCTTGGTGCGATTCAGTCCGTAACCACTTCGGTCTGGAATGCGATTTATGGATTTTTGAGCCCCATTCTGAACAGCATCAAAAGCGTGGTTTCTTCTGTTTGGGATTCTATTTCCAGCAAGATTTCAAGCATCATGAGCACCATCAAATCCACAATTTCCAGCATCTGGGACAGCATTAAAAGCGCTGTTTCCACAAAGGTCAGCGGCGTGAAAACTGCCATTCAGGACGGATTTCAGGCGGCGGTTGACTGGATTAAGGGGCTTGCTTCTGATGCGTGGAACTGGGGTGCAGATATTATCAGTGGTATCATTGACGGCATTAAGAGCATGATAAACAATCTTGCTGATACGGTTACTGGTGTGGCAGATACCATTCGGGATTTCCTGCACTTCTCGGTTCCGGACAAAGGACCGCTGACGGACTACGAGAGCTGGATGCCGGACTTTATGAAAGGGCTGGCAGACGGCATCGACAAGAGCAAGAAGTATGTGGAAAAAGCAGTCGGCAGTGTGGCTGAGGCAATGCAGCTGACCATGGATTCTGATTTGAATTACAGCTTGCATGGGATTTCCGGAGCAATGCTGCCCGATAGTTCCGGCGGAACGGTGAACAACTATTACAACACGGACAATCGAAAGACAGTGAATCAGACCAATCAATCGCCGAAGGCATTGTCACGGTTGGAGATTTATCGGTTGACACGGAATGCGTTGAATGTGTAGAGTGGTAAACTGGAATTTATCGAATGATTCGCTTTGACAAAAAATACTTGCATAATTTAGGATTTTTATCTTCTCGAATGAATTCAACGATATATCCAAGTTTCTTATAGAATTCCGGTGCTTGAAATCCAAATGTCGTGAGTGTAATTTTATCATATCCTGCATTTTGAAATGTTTCCTCAACTGCTGAAACAAGTTTACTTCCATATCCACATTTTCTGTGAGCTTTATGTATAATCAAATCACCTATATGCACCTCATTATAATATGCACGACCTGTAATAACACCCACTATCTCACCATCATCGCTTTCCGCAATAAAACAGAATTCATTATAATTCAAATCAACATTATTCTGTTCAGCATAGGATAAGAATTCTCCATTGATAAAGTTGCCTATTCTGTTATCTTCTTCAATCATACGTTTTATATTCATCTTTAACAACCTCGTCTCTAAATTAAATATCATAATTCGTCACACAAATTCCGATTTGCAGGGCTAATGCCCCTATCATTTTTATCTATTATATCACACCCCACCAGAAAAAGCAAGGAGGTATCCCATGTATTTCACCCTTATCCTCGAAAATGAATCCGGCGAACAAGTGAACCTATCCACCACCGCCAACCAATACATGACCTCCAAAATCGAAGGTCTGAATCCGCCTGCCGGAACGATTTCCACTTCTTCTTACGCAGGCATGAACGGCAGCTACCTGAACAACGCTTTCATCGAAAAGCGAAACGTGGTCGTTTCTTTTGCCATGCGTGGCATTGGCATCGAGAAACGGCGGCATCAGCTGTATCATGTGGTCAAGCCGTCCCGATACATCAAGATCTGGTACAAGACGGCGAACATCGATGTCTATGCCGAAGGGTATGTAGAAACTTGTGAAGTGTCAAATTTCGAGCAGCAGATTAGCGGTCAGATCTCTATTCTCTGTCCGGACATTTACTGGTACAGCCGGGATATTTTCTATGCCTACTACAGCGGCGTAATCGGAGCATTTCACTTTCCCTTTCCAGAGAGCGATGCTCCGTTTCCTTTGGGTGTGTACTCTAACAGCAGTTTGTTTTCCATCATCAATGATGGCGATGAAACCGGATTCACACTGCGAATTGAGGCACTGCCCAGCGACATTCCGCAGGAAGTGGTGGCAGTGACACCGACCATCTACAATGAAAACGGCGAGTATCTGCAAATCAAAGGCGATATTCTGACCGGCGATGTCATTACGGTTACCACGAAAACCGGAAACAAGACCGTCACGCTGACACGCAATGGCGTGGACAGCAACATTCTGAACCGGCTGGTTTCCGGTTCGACTTGGCTGACACTAAAAGAAGGAACAAATACCTTTCGAATCGAGGCAGTTCGTGGGGTGAAAAAACTGCGTGTGACATTGATGCACCGAAATTCCTATCTGGGGGTATGAGAAATGCAGTTGGAAATTTACAACCTTATCGCAGAAGGAAACCGCATTTCTGTTTCCTTGGAAGCCATCTGCGACAGCTATTCTTCACTTCTGTGGGATATTGAATTCTACCAGTGCGGCTGTTTTGAGGTGTATATCGCTGCCAGTCCGCAGAATGTATCCATCTTTCAGCGTGGCAGAATTGTGGCGAGGAGTGATGATGCACAGCATTTTGGCATCATTGAATCTTTGCAATTGGAAACCGATGCCGAGAAAGGCGATTACCTGACTGTCACCGGACGGTTTCTTGCCAGCCTGCTGGAACGAAGAATCATCTATCCCACCATCACCGCAAACGGCAGCTATGAGGACATCGTCCGCAAGGTGCTGTTCCGCAATGTCATCTCCGCCGGAATCCGCAATCTGCCCGGTTTTTCCATGGGAATAGTGTCCGGCGATTGCTGGCAGAAAACCGCACGAATGCAGGTCAGCTATGATAACATCTTAGAATGGCTGTACAGCCTTTGTGAAACCATCGGTGGTTCGGCAAATGTGCGGCTGGATGGAAACGCACTGAAATGTGACCTGTTTTCCGGAACAGACCGCAGTCTGTTGCAAGACGACAATCCTCATATCGTGTTCTCCGATGCGTACAACAACCTACTGTCGTTCTCCTATGCGGCGGACGATGCGGTGCAGAAAAACTTCGCCTATGTGCTGGGCTGCGGCGAGGGCAATGCCAGAAAACGCACGACATTCTGTTCTGGTACAGAGCCGACCTATCTTGACCGCTATGAGGTGTATGTAGATGAGCGAAACACGGCACAGGAAGAGGATGTGACCGATGCGGAATATCTGGAAATTTTGAAAAGCAGCGGTGCAGAACATCTGGTGCAGCCAAAAACGGCATCGGAATCCGCCATCGCTGCTTTTTCTACCCAGTTTCAGTACAACAAGGATTACTTTGTGGGCGACTATGTAACTGTGGAGCAGAGAAGATTTGGCTTGATTCAGCCTCGAATCCAGCTAATCGGCATGGTGGAGAGTTTCGACCAGAATGGCAGAAGTCTGACCCCGACTTTCAAAGAAATGGAGTGATATTCATATGTCTTTTTCCTATGGATTTTTTAACGCACAAAACCTTGACCGAGTGTATACCGCAGAAGATTTCACGGCATATCTGTCCAGCCTGATTTGCAACGGAATTCTGGATACTTACCGGCAGTTTTTTGCACCAACAGTCAAAAATTTATCCGTTACATTCGGCACGGGCAAGGCGTGGATCAACGGGCATTATCTCATCAGTGATACGCTGCATACTGTTGATTGTGCTTCTTATGTAGATGAATCGCTGGATCGCTATGTGGTCATTGCCCTGTTCTGTGACCTTTCCACACGAACCTGCGGGCTTCGCATTCAGCCTGGAATCGCTGCCACCGAACCTGTCATTCCTTCGTTCACCAACAATAATGTGACCACCTATTTGACCTTGGCAGCAGTTCGGCTGCGAGCCGGAGCAACAGAATTGACAGCAGAAGATGTGATTGATTATCGGGAGGATGAAAGCAAATGCGGATACTGCAAGTGTATTCTTGGTAAGTGCAGAGTAACAGAGATGCTCGCTGAAATGGCAAAGACAAATGCCACACTGGACGAACTGCAAAAGCGGCTGGATGCAATGAACAGTCAGATTTCTGAACTGCAAACCAAGGTAGATGATTTGACCGCAGGCGAAATCTTATCAACCGGACAATGCGGTGAAAACATCTACTATGTTCTCTATGACAATGGCAAACTGCTGCTGCGTGGCACGGGTGCAACCTATGACTATACTTCTCATGATTCTGTGTTTTATCAAAACGATCAGATCAAGGAAATCGTGCTCAGCAATGGCATTACTGGTCTGGGTGACCGTTTGTTTTATCATTGTGCCAATGCGAAAACGGTATCTCTGCCGGCTACACTGACCAGCATTGGCGATTCTGCTTTTGCACAGGGAGATGCCGCAAGCAACTATACCGCTGGTTTGACTTCCGTTACCATTCCGCAGGCGGTTACTGCGATCCAGTCGTACGCATTTTATCACACTGCCATTGCAGAAGTTACTGTGCCTGCCAGCGTGAAAACGTGGGGAAAGTATGCTTTTAGCGGCTGTGCAAAGCTGAAGACTGCTCGTGTTGCGTGTGATTCCATTGGTGCTTTTGCGTTTACAAGATGTACAGCATTGTCCAGCCTTACCATTTCTGCGAATTGCAGAACCTTTGGGGAAAATATGCTGACATACTGTGAAAGTCTAACAGCCATCACATATGAAGGAACAATCGCTCAGTGGAACGCCATCACCAAGCCAAGCAACTGGATGTCCTCCGGAAAGCATTTTTACAATGACTATCTGCAAAAAATCCAGTGCATAGACGGCTATTTGGAATATGATCCTGAAAATGATGTGTGGAACGAGGTGAAAAACGGATGATGAAATTTTTAGTGAAACAGCAAAAAATCGAAGCACTGGAGCGAGAGGTCATTGCTTCTGACCAGATCGCATTTGTTTCGGTGAAGTTCGTGTTCGATGGGGCTTGGAAAACGCTGCACAAAGTGGTGCAGTTCACCCAGTGCGAAGAAACATACAACGTGGTGCTTGGCACAGAGGGAACGACTTGCTTGCTGCCTGCCGAACTGCATCCCGGTGCGGTGAAGATGAGTTTGTTTGGCTACGATGCGGAAAGCGATACCACACTGCGTGCGACAACAGTACCGGTAACTCTTCACATTCGACCGTCCGGTTTTGTGGAGGACGGTACAACACCCATTCCGCCGACGCCGGATCTGTATACGCAGCTTTTGAAAAAGCTTTCCGAGATGCAAACCGGAGCAACCGGAAAGGACGGCCGTTCTGCTTATGAGATTGCCATAGAAAACGGTTTTGTGGGAACAGCTGCAGAATGGCTGGAGAGTTTGAAAGGCAGGGATGGATTACCCGGAAAAGATGGTGCAGATGGTTTGCCTGGGAAGGACGGCACAAATGGGAAAGATGGCTTACCGGGGAAAGATGGTAGAGATGGACGTGACGGAAAGGATGGTGTTTCTCCGGATTTGACAAATTATCCGGATACCGATGCTGTAAAAGCACTGATTCAAGCTGCGGTTCAGCCGCTTTTACAGCAGGCACATGTTCATGAAAATCTGAATGTTTTAGATGATTTGACGGCAGATGAACTCTCTTTGCTGCGTGCTCTTCAGGAATTCGAGGATGATACAACTTACAATATCCAAACATTCCGGGAAGCCATTGCAGCACTGAATGAAAAGGCACATACCCACGAAAATCAATCTGCATTGGATCAAATCACTGCTGCTAAAATCGCACAATGGGATGGTTTCGGCACACAAATCAATGGGCTTAGCACAAAGGTTACAGTCTATTCAGAAAAGACAGAACGCACTTTGGAGAGCCTGCAAAAGCAAATTGACAACCTGACAAGCGGCAGAAATTACACCGTTCTGTTTCAGTCCGGACAGGATGCCATTTCGACCTACGCACCAAACCTTAGCATGATTCTGGACGGCGGGTATCAGACAATGACAGATTTTCTGGCTGCCTATCCGCAGTTTTGCAGTGCAGCAAATGATTTTGTACTATCCTATTCACAGGAGTGCTTCAACTGGGATAAGTCGGTTTTGACTGTTTGTGCAAAGCCATTGTCCCTGACGAAAAATGCGGAAATTGTGATGTCCTATCAGTCGGGTTCCAGCGAAGCCGGAAGTTTGTATCTGGTGCAGAAACCGCAGAAAATTGACATTCCTATTGGTGTGTATGTGAACACAGAGATTGATGCAAATCGTGCGGTTTCTCTGGATTTCCACTGGCTGCAGTCGGATACCTTTATCACCACCATCACAGAATACACCGGCATTTCTGACGGCGAATATTACCTTGCCTGGGTGGGCAGAAGCAACAATTCTCACCCAAAAATCCGATTTCTGAAAGTACTGGAGGGTTAAAAATATGATGAAAGATACCATTTGCGTGGCTGTCGGCTTGGTCGGCGGCTTTTTTACTGCCATTTTTGGCGGCTGGGACTCCGCTTTGGTGACACTGGTCGTCTTTATGGCAATCGACTTTTTCACCGGCATCATCACTGCTATGATGAAAAAATCCAAACACACGGAAAGCGGCGGACTTTCTTCCAAAGCTGGCTGGTTCGGTCTGGCGAAAAAAGTCTGCACTTTAATGCTGATCGTTGTTGCAGTTCGGATGGATATTCTGCTGAATACCAACTACATCCGAGACGCTGTCTGCATCAGCTTTTGCCTGAACGAACTGCTTTCCATTGTGGAAAATACAAGTTTATGGGTGACTCCCCACAGTGTGGGGAGATGTCCGTAGGACAGAGGGGACGGGCTCCTGTCAGGAGTTCCGTATCCGCCTGCAATCCAAAAAGCAATTGATGTTCTGCAAACAAAAATCGGCAGAACAGAAGAAACCACCGACAAGGAGGACAAGTAATATGACTATCTTAAGACCCGATGCAACAACGACATTTGGCGGTGTCACCGTCAACGAGTATTTACTCACAAAACATAATCCCAACCACATTGATATGCCCTCTGTTTCCATGGAGGGCAAAGTTATCGGTGTAACAGTTCACAACACAGACTGGATCACCGTAGCAAGCGGAACGACCCCTGCGGAACAGTACACAAGAGCAACGGTCAATAACAACATGAAGGACGTGCGAGTTCATTACTATGTGGATAACGTGTGTGCATGGCAGAATCTGCCCCACAGCCTGAGCGGCTGGCACGCTGCTGATGGCAGTGGCAATGGAAATCGCAGAACCATTGCCATTGAGTGCATTATGTCCTCTGCGTATAATTCTACGGATAAGAAGTCGGAGGATAACTGTGCGAAACTTGCCGCAGCGTTATTAAAACAGTATGGATTGGACATCAATCACCTTTACACGCATACCCACTGGCTCAATGTTCGTGACGGACGAAACGGAACGATTGACCAGCTGAATACCATGTACAATCGGTACAAGATGTGTCCGGCGTACATCTTGCCTCATTGGGCGGAGTTCAAGAAAAAGGTACAGTCTTATTTGAATGCTGGAACTTCCACTATTTCTGCACCTTCTACAAAGCAGCTTTACCGGGTAAGAAAGTCTTGGGCAGATGCAAAGTCGCAGCTAGGTGCGTACACTTCTTTGGAGAATGCGAAGAAAGCCTGCAAGGTCGGATATTCTGTATTTGATGCCAACGGAAATGCGGTCTACACCAATGGCGGCAAGTTCACCAAGGGGCAGAAGGTTGCCATTCGTGCCAACACGCCGCTGTTTGCTAGTGCAGAAACTACATCTGTAACCAGAAGAATCAACGGCACTTACTATCTCTATGACGGAATTGCCTGCAAGAACGGTCGTTATCGGATCACCACAAAGCCGGAGTTCTGCGGAAAGACACCGGTGGGACAGTATGTGACTGGTTATGTTTCTTGGGATAATTTCGGGGTGATCGGATGAATGCAGAACAAAAAGACCAGATCCGACAGCTGCACAGCAGCGGTCTGGGTTACAAGAAAATCGCAGCCCAATTAGGGCTGTCTGTCAACACCGTGGCTTCTTTCTGCAAACGGCAGAGAGGAAGCGAATCCTGCCCACACTGTCCGCAGTGTGGGCGTTCTGTTGTGCAGACACCGCACCGAAAGCCGAAACGATTCTGTTCCACACAATGCCACAACACTTGGTGGAATCACCATGCTGTATCGAGGAACGGCAAATTACAGCAGCTCTGCCCTATTTGCAAAGAGCCGTTTTTTGCCTATCCCAGTTCGCACCGAAAATATTGTTCCCGTCTTTGCTATGGGAAGCACAGAAAGGAAATGGCTCATGGAAAAAGAACATTACCATAAGATCATTACGTATCAAACCACAGTTTCGATTTTGAAAAGCTGGATGCGTGCTGGATTGGTCACACCGGAGGAATTCCAAAAAATCAACACCATAATTGCCGAACGTTCCGGCTTATCTTTGTGCAGTATATTCCTTGACTCCTGCCCGATCGTACGGTAATATGTCATCGGAAAGGGGGAGATTATCACGGCACGAGTGATACAAAAAGTTGCATTTCCACAGAAAAAGCCGTTCCTGTTGAAACGGACGGCAGCCTATGCCAGAGTGTCCAGCGGAAAAGATGCCATGCTCCATTCTCTGTCAGCACAGGTCAGCTATTACAATCAGCTGATCCAGAGCAATCCGGAGTGGCTGTTCTGCGGTGTTTATG
>OGPS01002163.1_pt1 | contig 12866 bp, 14 predicted proteins | sample 1552931 | NCBI WGS metagenome assembly OGPS01 (sample SAMEA2580252, study PRJEB22360) | human gut metagenome | biome: human gut; feature: human-associated habitat; material: faeces | place: Denmark | collected 2008/2010 | reverse complement strand
GCTTGACCGTCCAGCGGCCCCGCCGCTCCTTCTTGACGATCCGCCGCTCATACCAGTCCGGGTACTTCTCCTTCGCCTCGGCCAGCGAGAGTCGCCCCTTCCGCATGAGACCCAAGAGCTGCTGCTGCTCCCCGTTGCTGTCCGGGATAAACTCCAGCAGCTTCTCCAGCGTCACCCTCCCTCCGAGCCGATAGGCCGTCACCGGGTACTCCCGGCCCAGCTTGGAGCCGGAGCCGACTACCCGGAAGCCCTGCAAAATGCCCTGCATTTGCGGCTCCTTGATGGTGGAGGTGTACCTGTTCCAAATCTGCCTGGTGAGGGAATACTTCAATTCCTTCAAGCATTTCTGATTGTGCGGGTACATAGGGATCGGCTCCTCCAGCACATAATACAGGTGAAGCCCTGTCCCGCTGTTTACGACAAAGGTTGCCTGGGGAAGAATATCCTTGTTCATCTGGTGCAGGGTGTCCCGGAGCTGGGGCATACCCACCCCATCCAGGTCAAAGACCAGGGCATAGAGATACCGGGCGTTCTTACCGCACCGCCGCCGCCCAAAGTAGGACAGGGGAGACATGATGGTAAAGTCCGTATCGTAGACCTCCGACAGCTCCGACAGTTCATCGGTGATCGTGTAGCGTTTGGCCTTGCCTTCCTCTTTGATCTCCAGGGCGATCCCTGCCGCCTTCGGCGGCACCGTCACCGCGATTCCGTTCCCCTTTGCGTCCTCAAAATGACCCTTCCGTTCAAAGCTACCCACCGGGAAGATCTCCCGGTAAAATTCAAAGGGTGTGACCGGCTCCAGGAACTTCTCCAAATGCTCATTCTTTTCCCGGTACAATTCCTTCAACCGCTCCATAACGGTCTGCTGATCCATAGCCATATGCTCACCTCCAAAAGAAAAAGTAGCAAAAAGAAATCCGCTGCGGCGGGGATCGCCTGCGGGCGGGAAGGGGGAAAGGGGGAGCCAAAGAGCGGCCCCTTCGGGGCCTTAAAGAGAAAGTCACCTCCCCCTTTCCCCCCTCGCTCCGGCTGTGGAAATGATGGAAAACCCTATCGGGTTTACCACATTACCACAGCCTCCGCTCATCCCCCTTTTCCCCTCCGACTTTCTCCCTGTCCGAGAGAGAATTTTAGAAATTTTTTTGAGGGCCTAAAGGCCCTTTATACGGCATATATTATCAATAGAGTTTTTCCCTATTTTTCGGCAAGCCAGATTCCGGCATATTTTCACCTGTTCCTGGCCCCTTTATACGGCATATATTATCAATAGAGTTTTTCCCTATTTTTAGTTGTTATTATAGCCTGTCCGGGCGGCTCTTTCAAGTCCCCCGGACAGGCTTTCTTTACAGCTCCATGCCGCCCCAGGTGTGGCCTCGTTCCTGCTCCTGTTCCGGCTGCTGCAGCTCCGGTACGGGGAGTAACTCTCGCGCCTTTTCGACCAAAGGTCGGAACTGCTCCGGCAGGTGCCGATCCAGAAAGTCCAGCACCGCACCGATCCCCTCCAGGAGCCGCGATGAGAAGTCGCGCTCACTGTTCAGGCTTTCCGTCAGGTACTCAACCTCCACTCGCAGATCGTAGTTTTCATTGAGAAGCCGCTGTTGTTCCTCGGCCTCCTTCAGCTGTTCTTTCACGGACGGCAACCGGCTACGCAGCTGCCGGTTTTCTTCCTTCAGCTCCCGCACATCATGCTCCGCAACAGTCCCACGGATCGCCGCCGCCTTCAGGTCCTCCACTTGTTCCACTGTAACGCCCCTGACGGCCCCTGTCAGCGTTCTTTCGGGCTGGATAGCCTCCAAGTCAACCCGCACCTTCTCCGCCGCCTGGAGCCGCCGCACAGTCCCCTGCAGTGCCTTCCTCTGCTTCTCCAGCTCGGCCATATCATGCTCCGCTGCCGTCACCTGCTCCTGAACAGCCTCCAGCCGCTGCGCCGCCGCCCGGTACTCTGGTAAATCCATGTGAGGACGGCCACCGCCCAGGCTGATGATCTCAAACTCGTGCGCCTGGGCGATCTCTGTCAGGGCCGCTTTCTCTCGCTCCATCCAGGCGTTCCATTCCGTCTGCTTCCGCCCCAGGCTCACAAAGCCCTGCTGCTTCAACGCCTGTTTCATGGAAACCCTGGTGGAGAGACCCCGGCTCTGCTCCGTGGCCACCGGAATGAAGTCTACATGGAGGTGCGGCGTGGCCTCGTCCATGTGCAGCACCATATTGAACACCCGCAGATGGGGATTGCGCTCCTGGAAGCTCTCCGCAAATTCTTTGAGAGCCGCTGCCGCCCGTTCCCCTCCGGGGGAGCCGCACCCGCAGTCCTCCAGGTTGCCGATCTGGAAGATCGCCTCGTGAAATAATTTCTCTTGCTTCCCCTGCCGGATATGCTCATAATAGTCTGTGATCTTATCCCTGGTCTTTTTCTTTTTTGCGTTGTAGGCGGCCAGGGCCTCGTCGAATATCTCGTGGTAGACCTGCTTCAGATCGTCGTTGCAGTAGGTCACATTCTGCTCCGTCCGGCTCCGGTCTATATTCGCCGCCGAAAAGCTCCGGTTGTTGTGTCTGATACTTCCCCGGCCCGTCATGCCGGATATGGTTGTACCGATAAAATCACCCATCCTTTCTATCGTCCTAACCTCTTACAAATCCCATCTTACCATAGCCCCCGCAAGGGGGCAACGCCTCTTTGTTACTTTCTCCGGGGAGAAAGTAACGCAAAAGCACTTTCACACCGCCGCCCCGTTGGGGCGTCAGTATGAAAGTGCTTTTGCGCGCTCCCGCGGGGATTGCCTGGGGCGGCTGAGGACAGCAATAGCCGCATCAGTCGCCCCAGAACAGGGCATCAGCCCCGCCGCCTACGGGCACTCACCCAGAGGTCATCAATTCACTGCTGGGCCTTACTTTTTAATCCTATCGCGTCACTTAAATATCAAGTTCATGTTGAGTAGATGCTACACGGCAGGATGTCAGGCCCTTCATATTTGCAGAGCCACAAGTGAAGTTAGCATAGTAAGCATCCGCAGGCCACGAATTCGTACTATATACACTTGTTGACGTTCCAGCCTTAATCGTTACATCAGACCCGGACACAAGAGTACCAGTATCGGAACCTCTCGTTATAGTAAACTGAATATCACCTTTGCCCTGATTGCTAATCCATACCTTCGCATAGGGATAAGAAGATGTTACCTCAAATTTCTTACTCATCTCAGTCCCGGACAAGGAAACATTCGTCCAACGTGTGGTGCTTGCATACGGAACCGGCTGGGATGCAAGCTCTTCCATTTCTTCCGGGTCAATGATTTCAAACACGAGATCCCCGACAACTATAATATCTCCAGGCTCTCCTTCAATGACAACCTCATGAGCCCCACTTGCCGTAGAACCAGAGACACTATTCGCCGCCTGGGGGGCCTCCCCTTCTGCTGCCGCTGCCACACTCATCAAGGCCATACACATGGCACACACGAGACCAATACTTGTAAGTTTCTTCATCATAATCATCTTCCTTTCTTAATCTGTTCGTCGGCCTACTTCCTACTTACCATCATAATTATATCGCTTTTCTTATATTTATCAAGAATTTCTTTTACAGGAACAATCCGTGAAACAGCCGCCTGAGCCATCCTTGCCTTTCTACTGGCCCCTCGCCTTGTTCCTCTATCTCGTCCCTGTTAGTGAGGAACTGCTGCTGGATCATTCCCGCATGGAGAGCCTGAGCCGCTGCCGCCGTCTTCTGGGCAGCAAGCAGGGCCTCGGTCAATTTTTCAATCTGTTGGTCTTTCACTTCAAGCTGCTCTTGCAGCGTGTCAATGGTAGCCTGTAAGACTGAAACAACATCAGCCTCTTTGAGCTGCTCCGACACCGCTCCAATGGGGCGCTCCGTATGCGCTCCATTGGAGCGGTCAGCTTTCAAAAAGTCTTGTTTTATCAGCGTTTCAGCCTGCTCCGATAGATACAAGACCCCCTGCTCCGTATGCGCATACGGAGCGCAAACCGTATGCAGCTTACCTTTGTATCGCTTATAGACCGCCTGCTTTGATACCCCTATCTCGTCGGCTATCTGCCGGATTGTTTTCATACCTTTACGAACAAGCCGATAGGGCACACACCCTCAAATCCAGGCGTCGATATGTACCAGCAGCCGGGGCCGGTCGGCTCCCAGGACACCTCCAGGGTAATATCATGCCACCCATCTGGAAACAAGGCTGTAAAACCCTGTCCAGCGTGTACACCGTCCCCCTCCAGGAGTAGACGGGGGTGCGGATCAGCGTCCGCTGGATCGGGGAGCTGCAGCTGCGCAACCTTCTCTTTATCCCAGCCCATAACTGGCCCTTCCTTTCTCAATCGTCGTAATGGCCCCGACAGGAGGCAATTATAATAGCTCCATCCCTCTCTTGGTAAACAAGCCGGTTCACATCATCTATGCGGCGGCTCCACCACCCGCTTAATTCCTCTTTCAAAGGCTCCGGCTTTCCTATCCCATCAAATCTGTCCCGCTGAATATCCTTGATTAAAGCATTTATCCGTTTCAGCGTCCTTTTATCCTGCGTCTGCCAATAGCAATAATCATCCCACGCCTGTTCTTCCCAAAGCAGTCTCATATATCAATCCTCAATCAATTCGTGCTCTTTCAGAACAGCTTTTCTACTTTCAATATCGGAGATAACCCGGCGCAAATAATTCATGTTGCTTTCCGAATAGAACGGATCAGCCGAAACCTCAAACGGTATACGGTACTCTCTGCCGACTTTCTTTGCGAACATAGTAAAGGCCGCACTCATGGAAAGGCCCATCTCGGCACAGGCCCGTTCCATTCTCTTCTTGACATCTTCATCCATCTTGATATTTACATTGACCGTGTGTGCCATATCGAACACTCCTTTCCTACTCATAGTATATGCAGAAAGAAAGAAAAAATCAAGTATTTTTCTTTACCTTTATGTAATTGCCGTTACATCTGCTATGTGGACATTTAGGGGGTAAAAAGCTTTGATTTATGCGGCTTTCCGGGCACAGTAGAGAGGGGGCCGTATGTTTACCCTCGGAGAGCCGGAAAAGCCGCCCTGGGGCGTTCTGGGGCCGGAAAACACCCCTAATCCTCACTCTGACCCAAAGCCTCCACCGGCAGATCACTCACCGCCTGGGAGGGGCTGACGCGCACTGTGATATGCCCATTCTGAACGCGCACAGCCGGAGGCGGGCAGTCCCACCACTTGCGAATTGTTTTCGGATCAAGGCCCGTGTCCCGGTGGCAGTCGGCCTTGCGGCCCTCCGGGTGCTGCCGCCGCCATTCATACACCAGATCCTGTGCCGCAGGACGGCCACCACCAGAAACAGTCTCACCAAGTTTTCCTTTAACCTCTCGCACACCACGCGCAAATTGCAGGTGTTCCCACTGCTTGCGCCAGTTCCGCTTATTAACGGGCATAGACAGACCGGAGATCTTCGCTACATCATCCCTGGGAAATGTCACATAGTCCTCGTTGAACATCTCCAGGGCACACACCACATCATCCTTCGTAAAGCGGTTGATGTCCTCCACACTCATATCGTCATAGGGTTTCAGCAGAGAGAAAGCGTCCCGGCGCAGCTCCTTCTCATCTATCCCGCATTTCTTCGCATAGATCGCCAGCGTCATAATGCCATAGAAGCGATGGCCCACTTTGATCTCGTCCTCGATCCGGTGCAGCCACCAGTCATAGAGATCTCGCTTGACCGTCCAGCGGCCCCGCCGCTCCTTCTTGACGATCCGCCGCTCATACCAATCCGGGTACTTCTCTTTCGCCTCGGCCAGCGACAGGCGGCTCTTTCTCATAAGCCCCTCAAGCCGCTGCTGCTCCCCGTTGCTGTCCGGGATATAATCAAGCAGCCGCGCCAGCTCCACCGGCCCGCCGAGCCGGAACGCCCTCACAGGGTACTCACGCCCCAGCTTCGAGCCAGAGCCGACCACCCGAAAGCCCTGCAAAATCCCCTGCATTTGCGGCTCCTTGATGGTGGAGGTAAACTTATTCCAAATCTGCCGGGTGAGGGAATATTTCAGCTCTTTCAAGCATTTCTGGTTGTACGGGTACATAGGCACCGGCTCTTTCAGCACATAATACAGGTGAAGCCCTGTCCCGCTGTTTACAACAAAGGTTGCCTGGGGCAGAATATCCTTGTTCATCTGGTGCAGCGTGTCCCGGAGCTGGGGCATCCCCACCCCGTCCAAGTCAAAGACTAAGGCATAGAGATACCGGGCATTTTTGCCGCACCGCCGCCGCCCAAAATAGGAGATCGGGGACATAATCGTGAAATCGGTGTCCTGCAGCTCCCGCAGCTCGTCCAGCTCGTCAGTGATGGTACAGCGTTTTGCTTTACCGTCCCCCTCGATCTGTAGGGCAATCCCAGTTGCCTTGTCAACCTCACCTTTCGGCACCGTCACCGCAATCCCGTTTCCCTTCCTGTCCTCAAAATGGCCTTTCCTCTCGAAAGATCCTTCCGGGAAGATCTCACGATAAAACGCATACGGCTCCACCGGCTCCAAAAACTTCTCTAAATGCTCATTCTTTTCCCTGTAAAGTTCCCGCAGCCGTTCCAGGGCCTCTTGCTGATCCACCATTCCTTACACCTCTTTTCGTACATTCTGCAAACCCACAGGGGGAAAAGGGGGAGCCAAAGAGCGGCCCCTTCGGGGCCTTAAAGAGAAAGTCACCTCCCCCTTTTCCCCCTCGCTCTGGGGCATGGAAATGATGGAAAACCTTTCAGGTTTACCACATTCCCACACCCCGCCGCTCACCCCCATAACCCCCACCGACTTTCTCCCTGTCCGAGAGAGAATATTTTATTATTTTTTCCCCTGGCCTAAAGGCCATAGGGGGGCATATATTATCAATACATTTTATTCCCTATTTTACGACAAACCCATTTCAGCTTGTCCCCTTCACCCCATAGGGGGGCATATATTATCAATACATTTTATTCCCTATTTTTACTGTTATTATAGCCTGTCCGGGCGGCTCTTGCAAGGCCCCCGGACAGGCTTCTTTTACAACTCCATACCGCCCCAGGTGTGGCCCCGTTCCTGCTCTCTTTCCGGCTGCTGCACCTCTGGCACAGGTAGCAGCTCCCGCGCCTTTTCGACCAGGGGCCGGAACTGCTCCGGCAAGTGCTGATCCAGAAAGTCCAGCACCGCCCCGATCCCTTCCCGGAGCCGCGCCGAAATCCCACGCTCCCAGCTCAAATCTTCTTCCAGGTATTCCACCTGCACTTTGAGCTGCCGGTTTTCATTTTCAAGCCGCTGCCGCTCCTGGGCCTCCTTCAGCTTTTCTTTCATCGAGGGGATTTTCTGCTGAAGCTGTTGGTTTTCTACCTTCAGCTCCCGCACCTTCTGCTCTGCCGCCGCGCCCCGGATCACCGCCGCCTTCAGCTCCTTCACCTGCTCCACCGTCACGCCCTTGACGGCCCCTGTCAGCGTCTTTTCCGGCTGTATTGCATCCAGATCGGGCTTGACCTTCTCCACCGCTTTCAACAGCTTCACATTCCCTTGCAGGGCCTTTCTCTGCTTTTCCAGGGCCGCGATCTCCTGCTCCGCCGCTGTCACTTGTTCCTGGATAGCTTCAATCCGCTGGGCCGCTGCTCTGTACTCTGGCAGCTCCATATGAGGCCGGCCACCGCCTAAGCTGATGATCTCAAACTCGTGCGCCTGGGCGATTTCCGTTAGGGCTTCTTTCTCCCGTTCCATCCAGGCTTTCCATTCCGTCTGCTTCCGGCCAAGCCCCTCAAATCCTTGCTGCTTTAACGCTTGTTTCATTGATACCCTCGTTGAGAGGCCCCGGCTCTGCTCCGTTGCCACCGGCACGAAGTCCACATGGAGGTGGGGCGTGGCCTCGTCCATGTGCAGCACCATATTGAACACCCGCAGATGAGGGTTGCGCTCCTGGAAGGACTCTGCAAATTCTTTGAGAGCTGCCGCCGCCCGTTCCCCTCCAGGGGAGCCGCACCCGCAGTCCGTCAAGTTGCCGATCTGGAAGATAGCCTCGTGAAATAGCTTCTCCTGTTTGCTCTGCCGGATATGCTCATAGTAATCTGGTATCTTGTCCCTGGTCTTTTTCTTTTTGGCATTGTAGGCGGCCAGGGCTTCATCGAAAAGTTCGTGGTACACCTTTTTCAAATCCTCGTTGCAAAAGGTGACATTCTGCCCCGACCTGCTTCGGTCTACATTCGCCGCTGAAAAGCTCCTGTTGTTGTGCCGGATACTTCCCCGGCCCGTCATTCCCGAAATGGTTGTGCCTATAAAATCACCCGTCCCTTTCCTGCAAAAGCCTATATCCTACTACTCCTATTTTACCATAACTGGCCGCAGGCCACAACCTCTTTGTTACTTTCTTGTGAGAAAGTAACGCAAAAGCACTTTCACACCGCCGCCCCTTCGGGGCTGGCAGTATGAAAGTGCTTTTGCGCCCTGCCGGGGGCTAAAGTGGCTGGCCTCTCGCTGCAATTTACCAGCCACTCCCGGCCAGCTCCGGCTGGGACTTCGGCCACGCCGCCGGGTAACTCCCCCACTTCACCTACTCGATAAATGGGAATTTGTCAGGTCTTTCCTGTTTTTTGCAAAATACGATGGTATATAGGAGTACCCGGTTCTGGTGCTGTGATTGGGATCAATAACCCATCTTTAATAAATTGTTCAATGCGCAGAGCAATCCAAGCATCACCGATTCCAAGCCGATATTTCCCCAGTACCTGTCCGACAAGCCGAGCCTCGTTAAATTCATTTTCTTGTTTCTCTAATTCTCGAAGGATAAATGTATCATATAGACATTCTGGGGCGCTGACCAATTTACCATTTAGCACAGCACGAAGTGTTGCATTTTCCTGTTGGAGTTCTACCCAATGACTTGCCAGACTGCGAAGAAGATTTACGGGCAATTTCTTCTCTAATAATGCCATTTCCCCAAAACGATAAGGCTCAATCTCTCCCCAGCCGGTATATTGGACGATACAACCGTCTGGTCTTTTTTCCCACTCTGGAAGTTCCACAACAGTAACATCCAACTTTTCCAGCCCAACCGGACGCAGTTGTTCCATGAGCCAATACAATCCGCACATCGCATCTGGTTCACGGCTTGCCCAGATGCGAATCGGCTCTCCGTTTTGAACCTGTTTCAGTAGCTCAGCATAACTCTTGCGGGCGGTGTCCAGCATCTCCTCCACAACCTGAGATGCTATATCAGGAAAAGTTCCTGTCAACAGGAAGATTGCTTCCTCTCGCTCTGTCCCGATTCCGGTTTGGGAAATATGTCCGACAGATAGAGCCAGTGGAAGATTAACGATGTTCTCTCGTTTGCCCTCAAAGGGGACAGCATTTTCCCAGCCCCGTCGCTCCCGCTCCTCCGCTTCCCGCTGAAACTTTTCAATTTCTGCCTGCGGAATCGTTGCATTTTGTTCTCCGTCCTCGTTGGCAAAAATGACAGCAGTGGCACCGCCCACGCTGTGTTGATGCCCGATTGCCACGAGCATTGCGCCCGCAACACTATCACTGAATACCACTTCTAACATGATATGCCTTCTTCCTGCTCTTATTTAATACCATAATATTCTAAATTCCGATTTGTCGAGCTATCTTAACCTCGAAACAACTTGCTAAACCATCCCCGCTTCTGATCTGGCTCTTGTTGATCCGCTCCGGCCTCCCCGGTAATAAGCTGCTGCTGGATTGTTCCCGCGTGAAGAGCCTGGGCCGCTGCCGCTGTCTGCTGCGCTGCGGCCAGCGCGTCAGTGAGCCGGGTAATGGTCTGGGCCTGCTGCTCGATCTGCCGGTCTTTTACTTTAAGCTGCCCTTGCAGTGTGTCGATGGTGGCCTGTAAAACAGAAATCACACCATCAACCTCTGCCGTTTTTTCTGCATTTTTGGTTGACGGCGCGTCAACCAAACCGTCAACCGTACCCGTCAACTGGTTGTCGGTGGTTGACGGTGAAATTTCAGAAAACGCCTGTTTTATCAACTTTTCACCGTCAACCTCTACCATCAACCTACCGTCAACCGTTGCCGTCAACCCCTGTAAACTGGTTGACAGTGGTTCACGCTTAATTTTTTTGAAAACAGCTTGCTTTGATACCCCTATCTCGTCAGCTATCTGCCGGATCGTTTTCATACTTTCACAAACAGGCCCACGGGACACACACCCTTAAACCCAGGCGTAGATATGTACCAGCAAGCAGGGCCGGTCGGCTCCCAGGCTACTTCAAGGGTAATCTCGTGCCAGCCATCTGGGAACAGAGCTATAAATCCCTCTCCTGCGTGTATGCCCCGCCCTTCCAGAAGCAGCCGAGGGTGCGGATCATCGTCTGCCGGATCGGGGAGCTGCAACTGCGCGATCCTCTCTTTATCCCAGCTCATAGACCTTTCCTCCTTCCCCTAAAATAAATCGCTATGCGATCCCGTCCGGGTGAGATATAAAATCAGCTCGTCCCCGTCCACTTCGTAGATCAGCAACCAATCCGGCGTAATGTGGCACTCACGACACCCCGCATAATCCCCGGAAAGTTGGTGATCCCTGTTCTTCTCCGGCAACGGCTCCCCCGCAGCCAGCTTTTTAATAATATCGGTCAGCAAAGAAATATCAAAGCCGCGCTTTTTCACGCGCTTCAAATCCTTCTGAAATTTTGTGGTTGGTCTTATGTTATACATCGGCAAGCAGCTCCTCCATCATCTGATCGACATTGGAATAGGTCTTGCCGAGGCTCGGATCGGCCTTCATTCTCTTTACTTCCTTGATTGCTTCGACGGTTTCAGCGTTCGGTACATCGCCGCTGATTTCAAAGGGTATTCTATACTCCCTCACAGCCTTACGCGCAAAAACATTGAACGCCGTTGTCATCGTCATTCCCATATCAGCACAGAACGCCTCAAACTGCCGCTTCAAGTCTGCGTCCATACGAATGTTAATATTTGTATTTGCCATAGGTAGCAACTCCTTTCACTCTTATTATATCCATTGTATAACTTTTTATTTACAATGTCAATATATATTCCTGGCCGTTTACCCAAGCACTGGCCCTTAAACTTCTACCCTGGTATGTTCGCATTTAGAGGGCAAAAAAGCCTTGATTTATGCGGCTTTCCAAACGCGGTAGAGAGGGGGCCGGTATATTTACCCTCGGAGGGCTGAAAACGGCTTCTAAAGCGTAACAGGGGCCTTTCTGGGCCTTATTCCTGGCCCCCATCGTGCAGCGCGTCCAGGAGCCAATCGCTCAACTCCTGGGAAGGGGACACCCGCACCGTTATATGCCCATTTTCAAAGCGCACCGCTGGCGGCGGGCAATCCCACCACTTACGGACGGTTTTCGGATCAAGGCCAGTTTCCCGGTGACAGTCGGCCTTGCGCCCCTCCGGGTGCTGCTGCCGCCATTCATAAACCCGCGCCTGGGCCGTTCCGCTGCCTTTAGGCCGCCCATTCCCTTCTCTCCAATTCGTACCATTGGCCTTATCGTTAATCTCCTGGATTGCTCTCGCGCCCTGCAAATGTACTGGCTGTTTGCGCCAGTTCCGCTTATTGACAGGCATAGTCAGGCCGGAGAGCTTCGCTATATCGTCCCTGGGGAATGTCACATAGTCCTCGTTGAACATCTCCAGGGCGCACACCACATCATCTTTTGTAAAGCGGTTTACATCCTCCACACTCATATCATCGTAGGGCCGGAGCAGTGCGAAAGCGTCCCGACGCAGCTCGTCCTCGTCTATCCCGCATTTTTTCGCATAAATCGCCAGCGTCATAATGCCATAGAAACGATGGCCCACCCGGATTTCATCGGCGATCCGGTGCAGCCACCAATCATAAAGGTCACGTTTCACCGTCCAGCGGCCCCGCCGCTCCTTTTTGACGATCCGCCGCTCATACCAATCCGGGTACTTCTCCTTCGCCTCCTCCATGGATAACCGGCCCTTTCGCATGAGACCCAGGAGCTGCTGCTGCTCCCCATTGCTATCCGGAATAAACTCCAGCAGCTTCTCTATCGTCACCCGCCCACCGAGCCGATAGGCCGTCACAGGATAGTCCCTGCCCAACTTCGAGCCAGATCCAACCACCCGGAAGCCCTGCAGAATCCCTTGTACCTGCGGTTCCTTGATGGTGGAGGTGTATCTGTTCCAAATCTGCCGGGTGAGGGAATATTTCAATTCCTTCAGGCATTTCTGATTATGCGGATACATAGGGATCGGTTCCTGCAGCACATAATACAGGTGAAGTCCCGTCCCGCTGTTTACGACAAAGGTAGCCTTGGGCAGAATATCCTTGTTCATCTGGTGCAGCGTGTCCCGGAGCTGTGGCATCTCAACCCCATCCAAGTCAAAGACCATGGCATAGAGATACCTGGCATTCTTGCCGCAGCGACGCCGCCCGAAGTAGGACAGCGGAGACATGATGGTAAAATCGGTATCAAAGACCTCGGACAGCTCCGAAAGCTCATCGGTGATGGTGTAGCGCCTTGCCTTTCCATCACCCTTAATCTCCATAGCGATCCCCGCAGCCTTTGGCACCGTCACCGCAATCCCGTTGCCTTTCTCGTCCTCAAAATGGCCCTTCCTCTCAAAACTGCCCACCGGGAAGATATCCCGATAAAACTCAAAGGGTGTGACAGGCTCCAGGAACCTCTCCAAATGCTCGTTCTTTTCCCGGTACAATTCCCGCAACTGCTCCATAGCAGTCTGCTGATCCATAGCCATACGTTCACCTCCAAAAGAAAAAGTAGCAAAAAGAAAATCCGCTGCGGCGGGGACCGCCTGCGGGCGGGAAGGGGGGAAGGGGGAGCCAAAGAGCGGCCCCTCCGGGGCCTTAAAGAGAAAGTCACCTCCCCCTTTCCCCCCCCTCCTCCACCCTGTCAGCAGCGCAGGGAAAAAC
>OGPS01002162.1_pt1 | contig 12868 bp, 15 predicted proteins | sample 1552931 | NCBI WGS metagenome assembly OGPS01 (sample SAMEA2580252, study PRJEB22360) | human gut metagenome | biome: human gut; feature: human-associated habitat; material: faeces | place: Denmark | collected 2008/2010 | reverse complement strand
GCGGAGATGCCGGAGTATTTCACGCGGGCTTTCAACTTTCTGAAAGAGCGCGTGGGCGAGGAGAATATCTTTTCCGCCGTGGTGCACATGGATGAGAAAACGCCGCACCTGCATCTGTGCTTTGTGCCACTGACGAAGGACAACCGGCTGTCTGCCAAAGAAATTCTCGGTAACAAGAAAGCGATGATCCAATGGCAGGACGATTTCTATGCCTGTATGTCGGAACGGTGGCCAGAGCTGGAGCGCGGCGCGCCCGCGGTGAAGACCAAGCGCAGGCACCTGACGCCGCAGTGGTACAAGAAAGTCACGGCGATGGATGCCAAACTGGAGAGGCTGGAAACTGCGTTGAACGGCATCAATGTGCTGAACGCGGGCAAAAAGCGCGAGGAGGCCGTTGCACTACTGGCGCAGCTCTTGCCGGAGGTGGAGTCCTTTCAAGCAGAGATCCAGCGGATGCAGCAGGCCGCAGAAGCCGCCCAGCGTCAACAACAGCACAGCGAGGAAGAGGTTGCCGATCTGCAAACCGAACTGCGAGAGGAGCGCAATTTCAGCTTTCAACAGCGCGTCCACATCTCCACACTGGAATCCCGCTGCCGCAAGGCTGAGAAGCTGCTGGAGATGCTCCCTGCGGAAGAATTAAAGAAATTTTGTCAAGCCAGAGAGTGTGTCTTCGTTAGAATATGTTGACAATATTCCTTTTTGGGAATATACTATAACAAGAGGCAGGTGAAACTATGTTCGATATCGAATTCTATCGATTAGAGAATGGCAAGGGCCCTGTGGAAGATTTTTTGGACAGCCTAAATCCCAAAATGCGAAACAAAGCTGTTCGTAGCTTGGAATTGCTTGAAGAATTCGGGAATACTTTAAGAGAGCCGAACTCAAAAGCAATGGGCGATGGTCTGTATGAACTCCGCATTAAATTTTCCAGTGACATTACCCGCATTTTTTACTTCTTCTATGTTAAAAACAAAATCGTGCTGACCAACGGGTTCGTGAAAAAAACGCAACGAACTCCGTCAGCCGAAATTGAACTTGCTCGAAAGTACAAAGCTGATTATGAGAGGAGGCATTCTCATGAGTGATTTGAAGCACTATATTGAAAGACAAATGAATGATCCAGAATTCAAAGCAGAGTATGACGCCTCTGAGACGGAGTACCAGTTAACCCGTTCTTTGATTGCCGCAAGAATAGCGTCCAACATGACACAAAAAGAACTCGCCGACAAAAGTGGTGTTCGTCAGTCCAATATAAGCCGCATTGAAAGCGGCTCTTGCAGTCCTACGGTCGCAACCTTACAGGCATTAGCTGAGGGGTTGGGTAAGAAGCTTGTTATCAGTTTCCGATAATAAGTAGATGCCGGGTACGTTGCCCTGTTAAATCTTTTATAACTGAAAAACAAGAACCTCTGCTGGTTAAGACCCCAGCAGAGGTTCTTGTTTTATTTTAGTTTTCTCAGCGGTGCACACAACACTTCATAGGCATATTTATACACTTCATTTGCTGACTCGTCAGGCGATATGTCACCATGGGCCAGACAGCAGCGAAGCATATATAATATGATTACGATAGCTTCACTAATCTTTCCTGCATCATTTATGAAATTATATGCTCCCATTTGCTTTGTAGCTTCTCCCGATGCAAGAACGCTGGTAATGTGATACGGAGTCAGTTCCCTGTAGCACTCCTCACACTGCTCCTTTTGCCTTTGGGTCAAACCAATAAAGCCAGATTGCTGCCTCAACACATCAATATCATATCCATCTTGCTCAAAACAAAATACAGAATCGCCTGTAGCTTTTATCGTAACTACTGTTTTCATTTTTCCATGTGCTCTGGAACACTCATAGTGGTGCTGGTAATAATCTTTCTGCTTAAGTGTGTTTGCGTTTTTCACTGCCACTTCAGCAAATGAAACAGACTGCCGAACCCCTATGTATTCCTGAGTGACAATTGCTGCATTCAAAAGAGAACCATGTAGTTTTGCAATATTCTCTCTGTATGCGCTACCATCTGCATCCTCTGCATTGATCAGATTCATGGTATAGGTCTTAAATCTGTTTGGTTGACTTGCAATGTACTCGATACATTCTTTGTCGTTTTTTCCTGTAACCTCACCGCTAAAGTTATACCACGCATTAAAGGCAATCCAAGCTTTCATAAATGCAGAAAAATAGTCAACCTTTATATCAATAGCATCTATCCAATCTTTGTATCCTGGCACCCTGGCTCACCTCACTTAGCGTAAATAACTTCTCTATCCATAATTTCCAACGCCTTTTGCTCTAACTTATAGGCCTCATAACGTTTTTGGTTAGCTTCAAGCGCAAGATCGTTGATTCTTTTTTGAATATCATGGTTTTTGAGTAGCGGAATAGGGATATTGCTTACATGCGTAGCATCAATCTCATCAATAACCGCACCATACGTATATCTTGTAATCAAATGATAACCATATTCTGAGGCCAAGAAAATGTTGAGGTAGCCAGCAGTATTTTCGCTTGCGGGAACGATGCGGATAATATGCTGATTTGCTGCCCATTTTTCCCAGTGTCTCCCCACAAGAGCCACTTTTCCGATAGTCCCACTACAAGTAATAAGAGTCATATTTTCATGTAACTCTAACTGCTTCTCTATTCGTTCACCATGCTGCGATAATGACAAATATTTTTTATTTGAAGGATCGAGTTCATGCAATTGTTTTCCTCCAATGAATACCCGGCCTTCACCCTCTCCAACATATACTCGTTTGAATCTACCCGGAAGGATGATATTTTTACTTATTCGGTTATCATCAACGGTTATAACTTCCTCTGCATGCTTGTTAAGATGATCGATGATTGCATCTACAATCGGGACATGATAGGAAGCATCCAGCCGGTAGTCCATATCGCTTAATTTTACGCTGAATGTTTTTACTGGAGCGTCCTTTTTGAAATAGTCGACATCAAATTCATTAATTGCCGGAAGCTGAAGCTCGTCAATCAATAAATTAGTTGCCTCGTTGATTAAATGATTCGACTCATCTCGTAGCGCGTACGACTCCACAATCATGCTGTCAATCTTTGCTTTTATTTCGTTTGGAGCATTCGGAATCGGTATCGATGCAAGATGTTCGGGCTCAATCTGCTGTATTACTGAGCCGTAAATATTTGACCGAATCAAAGCCTGTCCGGTTTTTGTCTTAAGATATGCGTAAACATACCCCGGGAAATTGTTGCATTCAAGCCTCATTGCATGCTCACTAATTAAAAACTTTTCTAAAGTTTCATTAACAAATGACATGTTACCGATAGTGCCAGAACGTGAAATTAGTACCGTGCCCCTTTTTACATGCAATTCCGAAACACGATCATCATCAATCATGAACTTAACGGGCTGCGGACTTACATCAAGCATCTCAGAACTACCAATAAATCCAACGGTAGTTTCTTCGTTCTTTTCGACATAGTTTCTTTTTAAGCGCCCTCCATAGTGCGCTTTTTTAACAGGGGAGTTCGGCCCTATTAAATCAACTGCAGGATAGAGGCCATTTTTTATCCTCATATAAGCCTGTTTTGCTTCGACATCATAGACACTTGCCTCTAAGCGCATTCCCCTTTCAATGATTTCTGAAAGCGATACAGCACACCATTTAACTGGTATCTCGTCAATTACAATTTCGTCCTTGGGAGTTGCAGCAATTTGATATGCTAAGTTATCTTTTACCACGCCAGCCCCTCCTTTATTTTCCATTCCGCAAAGATGGCCGGAACATCTGGGGTTTGATCATCCTCAACCTTTCTCTTTTGCTCGTGAGAAACAGTGCGATCACCTTCCCCAGTTGTACCGAGTACAAGGACGCTATTGGTATCAGGAACAAGGATTTCGTTTCCTTCTTTATCACGCTTGAATGTAGGATTACCACGTTTATCGTGACCGACCTTTTCTACCATGGCCATGAAAATATTATAGTCGGCCATTGTACCGCTCTTTTCCTCGATATCTTTCTGCTCCTTTGTTTTCTTCTGCAGGAACAGCACCGAGGTCTGAGTACCATTTCTCGGCTGGAAGGTATCCACATGAAGGTCTACACTGGCAACGATTCTGTGGTTTTTAATAAGCCACTCTCGAATATATCCAAGGCCCGGTGCACCCAGAATATTATCAGGGAGAACGATGCCCATACGTCCGCCAGGAACAAGTAGCTGTGTGCAGCGTTCTACAAACAGAATTTCCGGTGGGACTGATGCCTGCAGGCGATCCGTCATTGTCCATGTATTGGTTTCTTTATCATTTTCCCAGACATGTGCCAATTCAAATTGTTCCAAAATAGCTTTGTCTTTGATGGGTATTTTACTGCCAAAAGGCGGATTAGTCACAATCACATTGAAAAACTCAATCGTCTTATAATTGCGAATCGAGGCTTTATCGATACCCAACGCTTCTGCCAAGTTAGAACGAAAGTCATCTGTCCATTCGTGCGGCGGCAATAACGAATTGGACTGCAAAATATTGCCACTGCCGTCGTTATTCATGACCATGTTCATTTTTGTTGCTTTAACGAGATCTGGATTGATATCAAAACCGAAATAATTCGATTTTGCCATTTCGGATATACGATCTCTAAAAGTGTTAATCGCTTCAGGACTCCACTCGTTTTTCAGCATTCCAAGTTCGGCTTCAAACTGCTTTTCAAGTTTTTCGATGACATGAGTCATAGCGATCACAAGAAAACCGCCGGTGCCACAAGAACTATCCAAGACTTTCTCATCAGCACCAGGGTTGATCATTTCAACAACCATTTTCATGACATTTCTGGGTGTGAAAAACTCACCTCTATCGCCGCGCAGATTAGCTCCAACGATTTCTTCATACGCTTTACCCTTGATGTCGATGTTTGTGTTAAGCAAGCTGTATTTCTGTAGTTCACTGACGATATAAGCTAAGCTGCGAGGGGACAACTTAATCTCATCATTGGCATCAAAAATTAGCCTATACTTCTTCTTATTTTTGACTTGTTCAAAGATTTTGGAGATACGTTTTTTGACAGTCAACTGGCCATCAGGATTGGAACGCTCTTCCGAAGTTGCATAGAATTCCAGCGGTTTAGTAATGTTTCTCTCGTCCTCGATTTTGCAGAAGATAACCTTCAGCAGTTCAAAAAAGGCAGGTTGTTTCTGCAGGCCATCATTCACGTAGATATGATTATGACAGGTTTTGAATGTAAACAACAGGTTATCGTCATAAGCATTTTTTAGCGTAGTGCGCTTAGGCCGATTAATATCGTCAAGATTACCATCAGCCGAAGGAATATCGTTATAGTCCATGAAGTCTATTTGGCCTTTATCGTTAACATATTTATGATAGACTTCCTTTTGGCGGCCATTTGTCCACATACCCCACTCACAATTTGGGCAAGCGGACATATAAGACTTTAGTTGCTCAACACCGTCTTTAGCATTACGTGCTTCAACAGCCTCTTTTTTACACTCAATGATGATTTTAATGTTCTCCTGAGTCTGCTCGCCACAATCTTTATCAAAAATGACAATATCCGCACGGGGTTTTCTTGAACCCAGTTGTAGAGTGTATTCAATTCTGATTTGCTTGGGCAGATACTTATGCTCATTAACAAGTCGTTTTTCAATAGTCTGACGTACATACTCCTCTGGAGTATCATTGCGAAACTTCCCGTCAACATAGTCACAAATTTTTCCTTCGGGAATTACAATCACCGATGTATTAGCCATTTTGCGTTCCTCCGTTTTCGCTCTTGGATTTTTTCCGTTTATCAGTTTTGCGATTTGATAGGTAATCTTCAGCAGCTTTATTGAAAAAATCCGCAAAGCTACTTTTGTCATATGCAAGTGCTGCTTTTAGTTCTGTATGCAGTTTATCTGGCATTCTGAACTGTACTTGCTTAGTTCTATCGCTCAATAAACTGCACCTCTTTTCTGATCCCAAATGATATCATTATATCTTAATATAATGATATCATTTGGGCATACACTCGTCAAGAATATTTCTTCATTTATCAAGCAATTTTGCCGCAATATCGATTTTCCCCGCACTTCTGCCGACTATTTGATTTAAGTAGGGCAGCCGACACCCCAGATGCATAAGCGTCCTGGGTGCCGGCTGCCTTTTGTTATTCAAACATTATCTCTTGCATCACCACTTCTTCCGCTGCGCTGCGGATGTTGTTCATGGCACCGACCCATGCCATCTGATCTTCAGCTTTCATCTGCTCAGTGATGCCCTGCTCCTGCGCCATTTGCTTCACCAGCAGCTCCAGCATCTCTCGCGCCTGTCGGTCTACCTCGTTAAGGTGTTGCGTCAACTCACCAGAAGTCAACAGGTTAATGTACAAAACTCTCCGATGTTCCTTAAGGTACTTGAGCCGTATACGGCCAAAGCGTCCATAAGTTGCCGGTTCTTCCTCGGATAGCACCAGATCCGGCAGGTAGTAGTCTCCATACTTGCTATATGTAATTTCCATTGTGTGACAGTCCTTTCTTAAGCTATGATTTTACCCTTATTTGTACCCTTTATAGCGTTAGCTCTTATAAAACAACTGGACTGACTGGTACCATGTTTTATAGTTTCAGAACTGTTTATCAAAAATTTGACGGAATTAGTTGCAGAAAACGGTTTTTCTTGAATTCGAGTCCTGTACCGCGCACCATATCGAGTGTTCATAACGGATTTGATGTTATGAACACTCGATTTTTTATGCTTCTTTTGGAGAGCAGGCATTTTGCCTGCTCTCCTTCGTTATGCGGGGATATATTCCACGGCCACGCCCTGCCTTGTTTCGGAGATATAATGGCTTGTCAGAGGCGCTGCCGGGATGTCGATGTACCCCACAAAGCGGTAGTGAATTGTGATGCGCTGTGTTCTACTTTTTCCGACGCCCTGCGTTTCGTACACCTCGATATGGTCAATAAGCTCCCGCAGCAGCGGTGCGGTCAGCTCGTCCATCTGCATAAACTTTCGGATGGCAGCGATAAACTTGTCCTTATTGGCCGCTTGCCGTTCCGCCTCCGCAATTTGCTCCCGGAGCTGTGGGATCTTCGCTTTCAAGGCAAGCTGCTCTACATCGTATTCGTGGGTAATTTGCAGGAAGCCCTCGTCGGAAAGAAGCCCTTCCGCATTCTTTTCAAAGGCCTTTTTGTAGAGTCGGGACACGGTTTCTGTTCGCATCCGTGCCTTTTGCAGCTCTCCCTCAAGGTGCTTCTTTTCCTCTGCGATTTCCCAGTTGGACTTGCGTTCCAGAAGGTCGGCGAACATTGGCTCGTCGTCCCGCAGAAATTGCGCCATTCGTTGTAGCTCCAGTTTTACCACCTGCTCGATAGCGTCCGCCCGCACATAGTGCCGGGTCGGGCAACTGCCACGGTAGTACCCAACACCGAGATAATCTCTGCCAAGCCGGGACATATCTTCTTGTGTCAAGTAGGGACTAAAAAAATTTTGAGAATTTACAAGCCGTTCATAGGTGGACAACCACCCGTGAACGGCTTGCGTTTTCTCTATGCTCTTGTGCCGTTCTTTGTGCGACGCTTCTTATATCAAACTCCATTCCATCCATAATATCATAGTAAAGTGTTGTTCCGCGGTCATATAAGGTGAATTCGCAGCTGATGGATGCTTCGGAAAAGTATTTTTTAAGCAGGCTGTGCAAGATTCTCCGTTCCATCTCATTGTCATCACAAATTGCCAAACACATAAAAACAGGTCCTTCCCGGATGAGAGGGCACAGTCAATGCGCCCTCATGTACAGTTCATCCGCTATAATATCGCCGAGATGCACCGGGTCCACCTCGCCGTCATTCAGTTTACCCCGCAGCGTCTTTAGCCAGGCCAGATCACCGGATATGCCGTAGATGCAGTTCTGCACTTCCATAACGCCATCGTGCAGGGTGCAGGCACATACTCCGTACAGGGTTTCTCCGCCCTGGCCGACCGCTTTCTCGTTCTTGCTGATCACATAATAGTTTACCATAGTTCTTTCCTCCTCAATACTCTCTTAAAAAACACCTGGTTCGGTGCTTTCCACTTTGGTGTCTTGATTGTAGCAGAATAAGGGGAGAAAATGGGCCAAACATTGATTTTGGCGCGCTTTACCGAGAAATTGGAAGAGAAAACCCTTGATTATTTGAATTACTACTTAAATTTCGCTTTTCAGCTCATGGATCGCATCGATCACACAGCAGTATTCCTCTGTCAACTGCCGCAGTAATTCCGGTGCGGGGACGCTCCCAGTATGCAGTACTTCACAAAGGGCTGCTGCGCGGTTCCCCAGCCGGTTCAGGCCCAAATTATAACCGATGCCCTTTAGTGTGTGCGCCGCACGGAAGGCGCTTTGCAGGTCGCCATTCTTCAGACTCTGCATCAGCCCCTCGTAGGTGGGATCATTCTCAAATTCCGGTAAATAAAATTTGACAATGTCTAGATCCTCCAGCCGCTCCAGCACATCGGAAAGGTCTCCCCCGACTGCCGCGTAGAATTTCGACATTGTCATTTCTTCCGTATTTGGTTCGCGCACAAAAATTACCCTTTCTATATAAGATTTATTGTTAATTCTGTAATATAGCATTTTTGACTGAAAATCAAGAAATCTTTGTCGAAAAATAACGCTTTATGATGAATAATCTGAATGGAAAATTGTTAAATTATTTTCTTTTGTAATATCAGGGCATATAAGTGTCTCATTAGGGACACCAATGATTGAATGCCTAATGCAAGCAGTCCCCGGTCATGACGGCCGGGGACTGCTGTGCTGTATAGAGGTTATTTGAGGAGGTCAGAAGGGAAGATCAAATCATACAAGGTCAGCCTTGAGACCGGGGATGCGGGCAGAAGCTTTAGTGAGCAGTTCACGGCCCACAGCGGCAGCGTAGCCCCGTTTTTCTTCCTCGTTCACTTTGGTCAGGCGACCGTTCTTTACAACGGTTTCGCCATTGACCACGACGGTTTCGATCATGCGGGCATCACCGCTGAGAACGATGCAGTCTACGGGGTCATTGCAACCGCCGGCATACTGCAGCTGGTTCCAGTTCATCAGGGTGAAATCCGCCGCCATGCCGGGCGCCAGATGACCGATATCGTTACGGCCCAGGGCGGCAGCGCCGCCGGCAGTGGCCAGGTACAGGATATCCTCGCAGCCGATGGAGTCATCGCCCCAGCTGAGACGATTGAGCAGGTAGCTGACACGGATCTCCTCCATCATGCTGGCAGAGTTGCTGCTGGCTGCGCCATCCACGCCAATGCCGAAGCGCTTGACACCGGCACGCAGCAGGTCGGGGATCCGGCAGGAGCCGGAGCTGAGGTACATATTGGAGATGGGGCAGGTGGAAATACCGGTGTTGGTATCCGCCATCAGCTGTACCTCCTCATCGTTAAGGTGAATGCAGTGGGCATAGTAGAAGCGGTCGCCCAGCAGGTCGTGACGGCGGACCCATTCGGCGGGCCGGCAGCCGTAGTGCTCCTCCACAAAGGCGACTTCGCCACGGCTTTCCGCCAGGTGTCCATGCACTTTGATGTCCAGCTTTTCGGCCAGATCGATGGTAGCACGGACGATTTCTTCCGTTTCATAATAGGCGATGCTGGGGCCGATGCCGACCTGACACATCGAGAAACGGGAAGGATCGTGGTACTTCTTTACCAGGCGCTCGGCATCGCCCATAACGCCTTCGATGCTGTCCACCACCTCGGGAGGGACAATATCGCTGGTGACGGAGTGATAACTGCGCACCGGATGGAAGCGGATGCCCAGTTCCTTGGCCGCTTCAATCTCGGCATCCACCAGGCAGGTAACGCCGACGGGGTGGGGATACCACAGGTCATTGGAGGTGGTGATACCGGTTTTCAGTCCCTCGCCCAGCGCCACATACACACCGGCACGGGCTACATCAGTGTTCAGGTCCTTATAGATCTCGTACATGGTGGTGAGCCATGGCTCCAGCCGCAGACCCTGTGTGGCCTTAATGTTGCGGATAAGAGTCTGCCAGGTGTGATGATGTGTATTGACAAAGCCGGGCAGGATAACGCGGCCGCTGGCATCTACTACTTCATCGATGGTGACGGTATCGCCAAGGGTGTCCTTGAGATTTTTGCCGATGGCCTTGATCTCTTTGCCGCTGATGAGCAGATCCGCATGACGGTAGCGGCGGCGCTCCTCATCCATGGTGATGATCCAATCGGCATTCTGATACAGTACGGTTTTCATAATGATTTCTCTCCTTTCGCCGGATCAGGCAGCCTTTTCTTCCTTTTTCTCAGGCAGGATGAGGCTGAGAACAACAGCGGTGATGGCGGTGCCGGGTACGCCGCTGAGCAGGCTGGAGGCCCAGAAGGGCAGCGCTGCCAAAGCATCGGGAGCCGCGCTGAAGCCAACGCCGACAGCCAGAGAAATGGCCACGATGGTGGTGGTACGGGCCGTGAGCGGGCCGCCATTATGGATAACATTCATGCCGGAAACCAGGATGGTGCCGAAAGCGGAGAGGGCCACGCCGCCCAGAACAGCGGAGGGAATGCAGGAGAACACGGCGCACAGTTTGGGGCAGAGACCGCAGAGACCTACTACACCGCCGGCGATGGCAGTGACATAGCGGCTGGTAACACCGGAAAGACCGCACAGACCGATATTGGCGCTGCCGCTGATGACGGGAACCATATTGAACATGGAAGAGATAACGCTGCCAACGCCCTGGGCCAGTACGCCGCCCTTGGTCTCATGGCTGGTGGGCAGGCTGTTCTTTGCCAGCATGGAAGCGGTGGTCTGGTCGCCCATCAGTTCAACCAGGGCAATGAAGCACAGGATGGAGATGGAGATGATCGGGCCAAGCTCAAACTTGATGCCGAAGTGCAGGGGCTGGGGGATACGGATCCATGCCTCCTCGCCAATGGGGGAAAGATCCAGCTTGCCAAAGGCGGCGGCTGCGGCGCTCATGACCAGAATGGCGATGAGGGGAGAAGCCTTGGAAAGGAAGTTCTTGCTGCAGAAGTAGTTGAGCAGGACCATGATAATGATGGTGCCGGCAGCCAGCAGCAGGTTAATGGGATCGCCGTAATCAGCGGAGCCTACACCGCCCGCACAGTAGCCAATGCCAACGCTGCAAAGGCTGAGGCCCAGGGCCATAACGACCGCGCCGGTGATATAGGGCTTGAACAGGATAGAGAGCTGCTTATGCAGGCCGGTCCACAGAATGGTGGTGATAATGCTGCCAACGAGGCAGGCACCAGTGAACGCCGCCAAACCGTACTGGGCGCCCAGCGCAATGCCGGGGGCAACGAAGACAAAGCTGCACTCCAGCGGGATGGGCAGGCGCGCGCCAATGGGGCCAACGCCGATTGTCTGCAGCAGGGTGGCGATGCCGGTGACGAGCAGACAGCCAGCCACCAAAATGGTGATCTCGCTGGCGGAAAGGCCGATGCCGGCGCCAATAAGCAGCGGAACGGGCAGAACATTAAAAACGAGAACGACGATTTGCTGGATACTCAGCGGGACCGTTTCTTTGATGGGCGGGCAGTCATTCAGACTGTAGCCGACGGGGATCTTTGACATAGGGGACAACTCCTTTCAAAACATCAGATCTTTTTGTAACATCAAGCGCTTGCTTCTTAATGTAACATTGATTATCTGTTACATCTGCATCTTAGCAAGGATTCGTCAAGATTTCAACAGTTTTTTGCGTTTCCGCCAATATTTCAGCGGAATGGACAACATTTTGATGTAACATTTGTTCATTGTTACATTCATATCAAACAAAAGCCGGAGAGCTGCGGCCCTCCGGCTGGAATTTACTTCATAATGAAGAGCTTTTTGGGGCAGAGGGAGACGCATAGGCCGCAGCCGCTGCAGGCGGCGGCATCGACGGTGATGCCCTCCGTCCCCTGAGAAATGGCATCGTACAGGCAGGCGCCGACACAGCGTGCCTGGCAGCCATCGGGGCAGGTGCCATCGCAGGGAGCGGCCATTTTGACCCGCAGCAGGCGCTCTGGCAGCTCCTCAAAAGCGGTAAGAGAGGAGAGTGCGTTGCCGCGCAGCTCATCTAGGGAAGAATAGCCCTTTTCCCGCAGCCAATCCTCCAGCTTGCGCAGTGTTTCGGTGATGTGCCCATAGCCCCGCAGCATGATGGCGGAGCCCATCTCCACCGCAGTGGCGCCCATCATCAGGAACTCGATGATGCTGTGCCAGTCCTCCACACCACACATCGCGGCGATCTCACAATCGGCCAGCTGATGCAGTACCGCCGTTGCCGCCAGCGAGAGCGGACGCAGATGGCAGCCGGTGCAGCCGCCGATGGCCGCCATTTCGCAGCGGGCGTTTTCAATATCCACGCCGTTGATGCCCTCCAGCGATTCAATGGCACTGATGGCACGGGCGCCGTTCTGGGTGATTTGACGGGCAAAGGCAGGATTGAGCGCCGCATGGTGCGGCAGTCGCACCATAACGGGGATTTCCACCGCCGAGGTGACGCTACGCACCATTTCCCCGACCTCCTCCGGCCGAATACTGATATCCTCCAGCTTGGTGCCGATGGGGGTAAAGCAGCACAGCTCCAGCGCATCTGCACCTAGGCGCTGCATGCGGCTGGCCAGGTACCGCAGCTCGGAAGGGGTCGTTCCCCGAATATTGCAGATGAGGAAGGCGTTGCCCTTTTGCAGGCGCTCTACCTCCTGCTCCACATCCTCCAGCGTCATGGTGCTGTACAGGGTGGTATTGTAAACTTCGCCCTGACGGTAAAAAATACGCGGGCTGACGATATGGCTTTTTTCCAGGGCGATGGTCTCGGTAACAACGGCCGCCGCACCGGCGTCAATGGCCTTCTGCATGGCGGCGGCATCACGGCACCAGGGACCGGCTGGCGCCCCACCATGGAG
>OGPS01002156.1_pt1 | contig 12914 bp, 7 predicted proteins | sample 1552931 | NCBI WGS metagenome assembly OGPS01 (sample SAMEA2580252, study PRJEB22360) | human gut metagenome | biome: human gut; feature: human-associated habitat; material: faeces | place: Denmark | collected 2008/2010 | reverse complement strand
CAAAGCAATGGGTCAAAGTTTCGGACTATCTCGAGCTTCTTGACACTCCGGGTTTGCTCTGGGGCAAGTTGGATAACGAGATACTTGCAAAGCATCTTGCATATATTGGTTCGATTCGGGATGATGTGCTTGATATCGAGGAAATTTCGGCCCTGCTGCTTTTTGACCTTATGCGCATATGCCCGGAGGCTTTGACGGCAAGATACAAAAAGCTTGATCCGGAACAGAATATTCCCGAGCTTCTGCTGGAAGGCGTGTGCCGCAGCCGCGGGTTTATTCTTTCGGGCGGAGTCTTTGATACGGAACGCGGCGCAAGGATAGTTCTTGATGAGTATCGTGCGGGCAAAATTGCCGCCGTTGCTCTTGAAAACCCCACGGATAATTTCGAACCCCGGCAAGCGGAGCAAACCGATATAAACAATGAAAAAGATTGACGAGGCCGAACGGCTTGAACAAATGACTCAATACGAACGCCCGTTCTGGGAACGCGGAATTGCCGTTGCAGGAATGGATGAAGTCGGGCGCGGACCGCTCGCGGGCCCCGTTGTTGCCGCCTGTGTGATCCTTCCTCCGGGGCTTATGATCGAGGGCGTAAATGATTCCAAAAAGCTTACAAAGAAGCGCATGGAAAAGCTTTACCCGCTGATTACAGGCGGAGCGGCAGCTTTCGGCACAGGATGGGTTTTTCAAAAGGAAATTGATGAGATAAATATTCTTCAGGCAACAAAAAAGGCGTTTGCCGAAGCTTACAGGAATGCTTTGGCGCATTTCCCGGGCGATTACATGTGCAGCGACGTTTTTGTTGATGCCGTTAAAGAACTTGATATTCCCGCCGTGCAGCACAGCCTGATTCACGGCGATGCATTGTGTTATTCCATTGCGGCGGCAAGCATAGTTGCAAAAGTGGAAAGAGACAGATACATGATCGCCGCAGCGGAGAAATTTCCGCAGTACGGTTTCGAAAAAAACGTCGGTTACGGAACAAAGCAGCATATGGATGCGCTTCGTGAATTCGGTCCGTGCGAACTTCACAGGCGCAGCTTCATCAAAAAAATTCTTGCGGAACGCGGTGAATGCTGACCGCATTGCTGTATACACCCGAACGGAGGTGCAATTGGAACGGCTGAATATTGAAAACGGAAGCAAACAGCAGCGCATCGGTGCAAGAGGGGAGCGTTTGGCAAGGCTTTACCTTCGTTTGCACGGGTACCGAATCCTTCAGCGCAATTACCGTGTTGCACACAAGGAGATTGATATAATCGCAAAAAAAGGAAGCACCGTTGCCTTTGTCGAGGTCAAGACCGCTCTTGATTCAAAGGAGCTGCCGCCGATGCTGCGTGTCGGTTCTGCAAAAAGAGCAAACATGGCTTACGCTGCAAAGTATTTTGCGGCAAATTACAGGCAAAAGGCGGTTTACTATCGCTTCGATATAATTGAAGTGATACTTTCGGAACACAAAATCAGACATATAGAAAATGCATTTACGGTTTAAACAAAATAAAAAATCCGTTATCGACTTTTCCCGCAGCTTTCAATTTTGTTGTTTGCTGCTTTTTTTTGCGTTCGGCACTTCAAATTTTGAACATAATATGGTAAAATAAATAAAATCGGTGTATGATGCGCGAACGTGAGCGGTGTGACAGAGGTCAGCCGGACGCATTCGGCATCTTACAGCAGGCTTTCATAAGGAGGATGGCATTCAATATGACGCCGACCAAATTTCCGACCGAGCAAATACTGATCGCTTCCATTTTGGCAACGATTGCCTTTTTGCTGATCTACATGGTCTATGTAAGCATCAAAAAAAGCAGAGCCGTTCTTGTGAACGGTGTACGCGACAAATCAGACGATTTTCTTGTTGTGTGGACGCTGCTTGCTTCGCTGCTGCTGCATATTCTTTTTTCCTACTATATTGTCGGACATAAAACCGATATAGGCTGTTTCACATCGTGGGGAAACAAAATATTCAGAAACGGCTTTCAAAACTTCTATAATCCTCAAACCAATTTTCCGGATTATCCGCCGGGATACATGTATGTTTTGGGGTTGATGGCGCGCATAGCGGATCTTTTCGGTCACGGCGTTTATGCGGCGGACGGCTCGTACGACATATTCTATGTCACGATGATAAAACTCCCGTCGATTATTGCCGATATAGGCTCGGCGTATCTTGTTTACAGGCTTGCGCGCAAAAAACTTCGCTTTGAGGCTGCGTACCTTCTTATGTGCCTTGCAGCATTCTGCCCCGTTTTCATCTATGTTTCCGGAGGATGGGGACAGATCGATCAGATTCTTTCGATCCTGCTTGTAATAAGCATTATTCTGCTCAATTCGAACAAACCGATTCTTGCGGGATTTGTTTACGGATTATCAATCCTGCTCAAGCCGCAGGCTTTGATGGCGGGTCCGCTTCTTGCGATTGCATACTTCTGCTATATTTTCGATCCGGATTTCTTCAGTCCGACAGGCAGAAAATGTACGGACGGAGTCGGAACGCGAATAATGAAAACCGTTGCTGCGGTCGCCTGCGCCTGCGCGCTTCTCATTGTATCCGTAATTCCGTTTGCCGATGATACCATGCCGTGGTATTCCATTATCCTTCAAAAATATATGGGAACCGCTACTTCTTATAAATACGCAAGCGTAAATGCATACAATATTTACACATTGTTCGGAAAGAATTGGACCCCGATAACCGAGAAGGCAATTCTCGGGCTGACTTACGGCCAGCTCGGCACCGTTCTTATGGTTCTTTCAGTCGGTTTCGGCGGTGTTCTGTATTTCTTCGGCAGGAAAAAGCATTCCGGCGCGTTGAGTCTTGCAACCGCATTCACATTCGCCTCGCTTTTCACTCTCGGCCACTACATGCACGAACGCTACCTGTTCCCAGTGCTGCTTCTGCTGCTTGTTGCTTACATCAGCTACGGCGACAGGCGACTTATCAGCATGTTCATGTGCTGGAGCGCAACAACGCTTGTGAACTGCATTGCAGCATTTTATTACAGCAAACTGCATGAGTACCACCTCTATTGGGATGAACGCCTTGTGTTCTGGTGCTCACTTGCAAACGTCATATTGTTTATAATATTCTGCGGCATTTGCACGGATATTATGCTCCGCGGAAGAGTAAAAGCCGATGTTTTCGCGGATGATGATGTTTCGGCGAAAGCACAAAAAACTGTTCCTGCGCGAAAAGCAGAGAAATGAGAGGAAACGAAATGAAAAAGATAAACAAAAAGACACTCACTGTCAGCCTTGCAATTATTGCGGCAGTATGTGTTATTTTCGGCATCGTTCTGCTGCTTGCTTCCCCGAAAAGCGGAGGAAGCGCAAACATTGCAAACGGCAGCTTCGAAAGCCTCGACTCAAGCGGCTTTATGCCGAAGGGGTGGGAATACACATCCTATTTAAACGATACTTCCGTGTCAAACGCGGTTATCGTGAAGGATGCTGCGCGCGGCAATGTCGTGAAGCTCACGAATGCGGAGCTTGATGATGCACACTTCACGCAGACAGTTTCCGTTCAGGCAAACACGATTTACAAACTCAGCTGCTACATCAAAACCGAAAATGTCAGCGGCGGAGCGGGTGCAAATATTGCTCTTGAGGACCGAACCTGTTATTCAACGCCTGTTCTCGGCACAACTGATTGGACAATGGTTGAGCTTGTCGGCAAAACCGGAAGCGGACAGTCCAAACTTAAAATCGGATGCAGACTCGGCAATTTCAGCAGCACGAGCATGGGCATTGCCTACTTTGACGATTTTAAAATTGAAAAGCTCACAAACTACAACGGCGAAATTCAGAGCTTTGAAACAAAGGCTCCATCATCACAATCCTCGGATAACACAACGGGTATGAGTGACGCGGAATACGCCGCAAGAACAAAAATGATCGTTATCATGCTCTGCATTTACATCCTTTTGCCCATTGCGATCTATTTCCTGCTCAAGCTTGAAAAATCAATGGACAAGGCGCGCAAAGGCGATCCCATCAAAACCCCTGCGCAGCTTGCTCCGAGCATTTTTGACACGAAGCCTGTTATCCCCCAAAAAACGGATACAAAGCTTCACTATACAAAAAAAGACTGGATATTCGTTATTGCATTGACTCTTGTTTACGGCATTCTTGCCGTCACGAATCTCGGCTCCACAAAAGCACCGGACAGCGAATGGAAGGGAACGCCGGGCACAACCGTAACGCTGACATTTGATGATACGGTTACCATCGGCAGTGTTTGGCATGACGGCGGAATTACGGGCGGCAGCGGCTCAAAAGGAACGACCGTATTCAAGCTCACCGGAGACGACGGCAAATCAGTCGAAATCGACCAGCGTTTCGGAACAATGTACAGGTGGGTTCGCAACAGCAGCCTGCACAGCACAACAAAAAACATCACGCTGACAGTTGTGAGCGGCGAAGCATGGATAAACGAGCTTGCGTTCTTTGACACGGCAGGCAACCTGCTTCATGTAACGGTGAACGATGCATCCGCAGCGGCTCTTGTCGATGAACAGGACTGCGTGCCGGAATACCCGAGTTACATGACCGGCATGTATTTCGATGAGCTCTACCATGCACGCACCGCATATGAACATCTGCATAATCTTAGTGTTTACGAGGTTTCGCATCCTCCGCTCGGAAAAATAATCATTTCCGTCGGCGTTGCGATATTCGGCATGAATCCCTTCGGTTGGCGAATCATGGGCGCGCTGTTCGGCGTTGCAATGATTCCCCTGATGTATGCGTTCGGCAAGCGCATGTTCAAGCGTCCCGAGCTTGCGCTGCTTGCGGCAGGGTTGTTTGCATTCGATTTCATGCATTTTTCGCAGACCCGAATTTCGACCATTGACGTATACGGCGTGTTCTTCAATATGTGCATGACGTACTACATGTACAAATTCATAAAGATGGATCTCGGCGACAGCCTTAAGGACACCCTGATACCGCTCGGGCTTTCGGGTTTGTTCTTCGGCTTGGGCTGCGCAAGCAAATGGATCTGCATATATACAGGTGCTGCGCTTGCGGTTATGTTCTTTGTTAAGATGATAACCCTTTGGGTAAAGGCAAACAAGATTAAAAATGCCAAGCTCACAAAAGCGGAAGAGGCCGATCCTGCGGTTGCGAACGCGAGAAAGTTCCCGGCACGGTTCATAAAAACCTGCCTGTTCTGTCTCCTGTTCTTCATCATCATTCCCGTTGCGATTTACTCGGCAGCATACAGACCGTATTACACGGCGCAATGGAAACCTAATGCGGAGCAAACAAAGATTGCACGCCTTCGTGCCGCCGGACAGCTCGGGTACAATGAGGAACCCGAGGGCGAAGTTTTGACCTTCTCCGAAAAGGTCAAGACTTATATGGACGGTGTTATTGACAATCAAAAATATATGTTCAGCTACCACAGCGGGCTCAATTCAACGCATCCGTATCAGTCCGCATGGTATGAATGGCCTCTCGGAAACCGCCCGGTGTGGTTCTATTCCGGAGGACAGAATCCGGACACAACAAAGTTCGGAACCATTTCAACTTTCGGCAACCCCGCAGTATGGTGGATCTGCTTTGCAGGCACGTTGACGCTGTTCATCATGTTCCTGCGCAACAGGTTCAGGCTCAATGCGGAGATATTCTTCATCTTTGCCTGCATGGCATCGTCCATGCTGCCCTGGATGCTGATTTCACGCTGCGTGTTCGTATATCATTACTTTGCGACCGTGCCGATGATAATACTTGCCTCTGTATATGTGCTCAAGCACTATGAGGATAAGTTCTACTACATACCGCTCGAACGCGGCGACATGATTTCCGGCGGAGCAAAATTCGTTCCGAAGATTAAGTTCATTTGGCTTGCTGCTGCGATCGTGCTGTTTGCGGTTTTCTATCCCGTAATCAGCGGCATTCAGGTCAGCAGGGAATATATACGTGCACTTGAATGGCTGCCCACATGGACATTCTTCGGCACTTGGTAATAAAAATACCGAACACAAGCCCGCTGCCCGTGCTTTCGGTGCGGACGGGGTGAAGAAGATAATGCGTGCGGCGGACAATTCGACAGGAAACCTGTCGCAGCCGGCTTTTGGGCGGGCATATTGTTCGCTGCCGCGTAAAGGAGTAAGTTTCAATAATGAGTTCAAACGAAAAAAACGGCGGCGCAGCCGCAAAAAAAAGCTTTTTCCAGCTGATTAAATTCGGCTTGGTGGGAATCGGCAACACGCTTATAGACATGGTCATCAGCACGGTGCTGAGCATCGTGCTTGCAATACCGTTTACGGGCGGTTGGACGGTTTATGTTTCAAAAGTTGTCGGCTATTGTGCCGGCATTCTGAACAGCTATATTCTGAACAGCCGTTGGACCTTTAAAGAAGAGCGCAGACAGGATGCGCGCGAAATCATAAGCTTTATTGCAGTTAATCTGGGTGTATTGCTTGTTTCGCTCGGTCTTATCTGGCTGTTTACCAATGCTTTGCATATTGATGATTGGTGGATGAGTCTTGGGCTTCCGCAGTGGCTCACAAAGATAATTAACGGTGAAAGAGCGTGCATGCTGCTTTCAACCTGCATTTGCATAATCGTAAACTTCGTCGGCAACAAGCTTTTTGTGTTCAAACCTGCCGAGGCTCCTTCCGTGAAAAACGACGGAAAAGAGAAAAAAGTCAATCTGAACACTAAAGATTAAATGTTAATACTCGTTTAACGGCTTACCGAGTGAAAAAATCACTCGGTATGGCTTTATTCGGACAAAGGGGGAAATATGCTGGCAAGAATCACAAGTTATGGGTTGACGGGGCTGCTCGGCTATCCCGTGACGGTTGAAACGGATATAAGCTTCGGCTTTGCGGGTTACGAAACCGTCGGCCTTCCGGATAATGCCGTTAAGGAATCCAAGGAGCGCGTCCGCTCTGCAATATGCAACTCGGGCTTTCCTTTTCCAAATGTGCGGCTTGTTGTAAATCTTGCGCCGGCGGATGTCCGCAAGGAGGGTACGGTTTATGATTTGCCGATAGCGATAGGCATACTTGCGGCAAACGGGGATATCGATCGCACCGCGGCGGAAAAATGGCTTATAATCGGTGAGCTTGCTTTGGACGGAAGCGTTCGCGGTGTTAACGGCGTGCTGCCGATGGTAATCGATGCTTGCTCACGCGGATACAACCATATCATTCTCTCAAAGGAAAACGCGGAGGAGGCTGCTTTCATACACGATGCAGTCGTGATTCCTGTAACGAGTCTTACAGAGGCTGTGCTTTTCCTGCGCGGAATGAAGATCATCAATCCGCAGCCGTGCAGTCAAACAAATATAGACGACCATCCGAGTTTTGACAGTGATTTTTCGTTAATAAAGGGTCAGCAGGCGGCGAAACGTGCAGCCGAAGTTGCAGCAGCGGGCAACCACAATATTTTGCTTATCGGAACGCCGGGTTCGGGTAAAACGATGCTTGCAAGAAGCATTCCTTCAATATTGCCGACTTTGTCAAACGAAGAGGCACTTGAAATAACAAAGATTCATTCCGTTGCGGGCATATTGCGCGGACGCGGCGGAATTGTGCGGGAGCGTCCGTTTCGTGCGCCGCATCATTCGGCCTCCATTCCCGCGCTTGTCGGCGGCGGAACAAAAGCACTTCCGGGTGAAATCAGCCTTGCACATTACGGTGTGCTGTTTTTGGATGAATTCCCGGAGTTTCAAAAGTCAGTGTTGGAAGCATTGCGGCAGCCGCTTGAAGACGGCTTTGTGTCCATCACTCGTGCAGCGGCAAAAGCGGAATATCCGGCGGACTTTATGCTCGTTGCGGCGATGAACCCCTGCCCGTGCGGAAATTTCGGTTCAAGAATCAACCCATGCAGATGCAATCCGTCCCAAATTGAGCGTTATCGAAACCGAATCAGCGGCCCCATGCTGGACAGGATAGATATTCATGTTGAGATGACGGAGGTTGCGTATGAGGATCTTGCGTCCAAACAGGCGGGCGAAAGCTCGGCGGCAATTCGTGAAAGGGTTTCGAAAGCGCGATGCATTCAGCGTGAACGCTTTAAAAACGACGGCATAATGTTCAACGCGCAGATGAGTTCGAAACATATTAAAAAGTATTGCGCACTGGAGCCCGATGCGGAAAAGCTTATAAGGCTTTCGTTCGACAGGCTGCGGCTGTCTGCAAGGGCATACGATAGATTGATTAAGGTTAGCAAAACCATTGCCGACCTTGCGGGCGAGGAAAAAATTACAGGGGCATGCGTTGCGGAAGCCCTTCAATATCGCTCTTTGGACAGCAAGTATTGGAGCAAACTGTGACGTAATCGGCACTGCGGCAGCCGAACGGAGGGCAAATGGAGTATCAACAGGCGGACAGGGATTATATCCGATTGAGCATTGCTTTTGAAGGCAGGGCGAAGCAGGCAAACGAACTGCTGCGAAATTTTGATTCGATTTCGGAGTTGTTTGAAGCGGTAAAAAACTTTGATTCCGATATTTTAACCATGATAAAACGAGAGCAGGCCGAAAAACTGCGGCTCACGGCATCGGATGTCTATATTGATGATTTCATTTCGGACCTTGAAAAAAACGGTGTTTCAGCATTGACTCCGAACAGTGAAGCTTATCCGACCGAATTGAAATATATTGCGGATCCGCCGTTTGTGCTTTATGCAAGAGGCAAATGCGCACGATTGCAGGCCGAAACGCCGTTTGCAATAATCGGCGCAAGAAGGTGTTCGGATTACGGAAAAAAAGTGTCCGCTCATATGGGCTGTGAGTTGGCAAAAAACGGCGTTACCATAGTTTCCGGGCTTGCCTACGGCTGCGACAGCCTTGCGGCGCAGGGAGCGTTGAGTGCCGCCGAACAAAAATATCCAACGGCGGCGATACTCGGACAAGGCGTCTGCACGGCAAAAACCGACGGCACTGCGGAGATTATGGAAGCAATAATCGAGAACGGCTGCGTGATGAGCGAATTCCTGCCTTTCACGCGTGCTGCAACGTATTTTTTCCCAATGAGAAACAGAATAATCAGCGGAATGAGCTGCGGCGTGCTTGTTGTTGAAGCGGGTGAAAAGAGCGGAACGATGATAACTGCAAATTGCGCGTTGGAACAGGGCAGAACCGTGTATGCCGTGCCCGGAAGAATCACGGACAGGATGAGCTTCGGAACGAACGAACTGATACGAAAAGGCATGGCGGAACCTGTATTCAGTGCAGAGGATTTGCTGTTTCATCTCGGAATCGATCCTGAGTGCAGCAAAAAATCAGAGCTGCGCGGCAGGGGCAGCAGTGAGTTGAAATTGACGGGTAATCAAAAGATATTATTTGATTTGATTGAATTGGGCGAAAAAAACTTTGACGAAATCTGCGAGCTTACGCAGCTCCCGGTCGAAGTTTTAAACTTGCACTTGACAGAATTGGAATTTTCGGGTTTAATAAAACAATTGCCGGGCAGAATCTATACATTGAGCTGATCCGTAAGTCGTATCACCGGCAGAACCGCAAACCCGATCAGGAAGAGTTTGAACAATTCGCTTCTTGTGAAAAAAGCTGTTGCTGAACTGCCGCCGCGGTGCGGCAGAATCGGATTTTACTGTAAATTAACTGTAAACGACCAAACGGTCGAAGGAGGATTATGGCAGAGACATTGGTTATCGTGGAATCGCCGTCCAAAGCGAAGACGATTGAAAAGTATCTCGGCTCAAAATACAGGGTCATTGCATCGAACGGGCATGTTCGCGATTTGCCGAAAAGCCAGCTCGGTGTTGATGTTGAACACGACTTTGAACCCAAATATATTACCCTTCGCGGAAGAGGCGAAGTTATCGAAAAAATACGCAAAGAAGCAAAGCACGCAAAGCATATCGTGCTTGCAACCGACCCTGATCGCGAGGGAGAAGCGATTTCGTGGCATCTTGCAAAAATGCTGAAGCTGGATGAAAACGAGCCCTGTCGTGTTGTGTTTAACGAAATCACAAAGACAGTCATTCAAAAGGCGGTCAAAAATCCGCGCTGCATTGACAGGAACCTTGTTGATGCGCAGCAGGCGCGGCGCGTGCTTGACCGTTTGCTCGGCTACAAAATCAGCCCGCTGCTTTGGGCAAAGGTTCGAAGAGGACTTTCGGCGGGCCGTGTGCAGTCGGTTACGACAAAACTCATCTGCGACAGAGAGCGCGAGATACTTGATTTCGTGCCGAAAGAGTATTGGACGGTCACGGTAAAACTTCATCTTGCCAAGCGTACATTCGAAGCCAAATTCTATGGTTTTGACGGCAAAAAGACGGAGCTTCAGACGGAAGCCGATGCAATGCGCGTTGTGGATTTGTCCACAGGAGCGGTTTATTGCGTTGCGGACATCAAAACAGCAAAAAAAACGCGTCATGCGCCTGCACCGTACACAACGAGCAGCATGCTTCAGGATGCATCGAACCGCGCTTCAATGCCGCCGAAGCGAACCATGCTTTGCGCTCAGCAGCTCTATGAGGGCGTTGATATCGGCACCAAGGGCAGCGTTGGTTTGATTACGTATATGCGTACGGATTCGGTTCGAATTTCCGCCGAAGCGCAGCAGAGTGCGAGAGAATACATTGCGACAGCGTTCGGCGCAGCTTACGTACCCGAAAAGCCCAATGTTTTTAAGGGCAGAGCGGGTTCCCAGGATGCGCATGAGGCAATTCGTCCGACCGATGTAAAAAACACGCCCGCATCGGTGAAACAGTATCTCGAACCGGGGCAGTATAAACTTTACAAACTGATTTACGAACGTTTCCTTGCAAGCCAGATGAGTGATGCGCTTTACGAAACTTCAACTGTTACGCTTGAAACGCAGACTCAGCCGAAATGCACATATCGAACCAACAGTTCAAAAAAAATCTTTGACGGATTCACGGCGGTTTATTCCGTTTCGAACCCGTCGCAGGATGACGGCATAGGCGAAAAGGACACGACCCTTCCTGCTATGGAAGTCGGCAGTGAACCTAAGTTTGTTTCTCTGAACCCGAAGCAGAACTTTACCGAACCGCCTTCAAGATACACCGAAGCATCCCTTGTGAAAACTCTTGAAGAGCTGGGAATCGGCAGGCCGAGCACGTATTCCCCGACAATTTCGACAATTATCGACAGAGGGTACGTAGAAAAAGAAAAGAAACAGCTTGTGCCCACCGATCTCGGGTTCGTTGTGAACAAAGTTATGGAGGATAATTTCCGCAATATTGTTGACGTCAAGTTCACGGCGGATATGGAGTCACGATTGGACTCAGTGGAAGAAGGCAAGGAACGCTGGCAAAATCTGATTGAAGATTTCTATCCTCCGTTTGAAGAATCTCTTGAAGAGGCATTCAAGACCGTTGAGCGTATTGAAATTCCCGATGAGGTTTCGGATATCCCCTGCGATAAATGCGGCGCAATGATGGTATATAAAACAGGCAGATTCGGAAGGTTCCTTGCCTGCCCGAATTATCCGGAGTGCAAAAACACAAAGCCCATTGTTGAAAAAGTCGGCGTGAAATGCCCCAAATGCGGCGGGGAAATAATCAAGCGCAAGGGCAAAAAAGGCAGAGTGTTTTACGGCTGCGAGAATTATCCGGAGTGTGATTACGTATCGTGGTATCTGCCGACAGGCAAACCGTGCCCGCGCTGCGGAAGGATGACCGTGTGGAAAATGGGCCCGAACGGACGCTATATTGTCTGTTCCGAAAAGGAATGCGGCTTTGTTGTTCCGAGCGGAGAGATTAAAAACACTTATCCCGACCTTGCGGATAAAGCGGAGGCACGGGACTGAAAAGGGAGTTATTTCATTTCCCGGTGATTTCGCAAGAGCAAGAAGGGGAGATGAATTATTCTTAATACAGCATGATGCCGACAGGCATAAAAACATCAAACGCGAACAAGGAGGAGGAAAGCAATGAAATCGGTTTCTGTTATCGGCGGAGGATTGGCCGGCTGTGAGGCGGCGTATGTGATTGCCGAAAGCGGCATACACGTCAACCTTTTTGAAATGAAGCCGGGCAAGCATTCGCCTGCACACAAAACTGATGACCTATGCGAATTGGTTTGCTCGAACTCGCTTCGCTCAGATAAGCTGGATAATGCCGTCGGCCTCTTGAAAGAAGAACTTCGCCGAATGGGTTCTCTTGTAATGAGAATTGCGGACGAAACGCGCGTTCCGGCGGGCGGTGCGCTCGCGGTGGATCGCACTGATTTTTCAAAACGAATCACGGAGGAGCTAAAAAAACATCCGAATATTGAGCTCATTTCCCGGGAAATAACGGAAATACCGACTGAACCTGCGGTAATTGCCACAGGGCCGCTTACAGACGGTGCTTTGATGAGAAACATTGAAAACCTGCTTGGAGACAGCCTGCATTTCTTTGATGCGGCTGCTCCGATCGTAACGCTCGAATCGCTTGATATGAATCGGATAAGCAGGGCCTCGCGTTACGGACGCGGCAGTGATTATCTGAATTGCCCTATGACAATGCGTGAGTATTACGAATTCGTGCGTGCGCTTGTTTCGGCGGAAACCGCTCCCCTGCACGAGTTTGAAACCGTCAACGTTTTTGAAGGGTGTATGCCGGTTGAGGTCATGGCAAAGCGTGGCGACCTGACCCTTGCATACGGACCGCTGAAGCCTGTCGGCCTTGCAGAATGTACTGCAAGCGACGGCAAAAAACCGTTTGCCGTTGTGCAGCTCAGACAGGATAACTCCGAGGGCACGCTTTTTAACATCGTGGGATTCCAAACCAATCTCAGGTTCGGTGAGCAGAAGCGCGTTTTCGGAATGATTCCCGGGCTTGCGAATGCGGAATATGTGCGTTACGGCGTTATGCACAGAAATTCCTTCCTTCAATCCCCGAAACATCTGACTCCTTTTTACTCCCTGCGTGAGCGTGAGGATTTGTTCTTTGCGGGGCAGCTCACCGGCGTTGAGGGCTATGTTGAA
>OGPS01002154.1_pt1 | contig 12916 bp, 9 predicted proteins | sample 1552931 | NCBI WGS metagenome assembly OGPS01 (sample SAMEA2580252, study PRJEB22360) | human gut metagenome | biome: human gut; feature: human-associated habitat; material: faeces | place: Denmark | collected 2008/2010 | reverse complement strand
TTTGAAGAGGATACTTTAAAAATACTATACCAAAAAAATAGACCAGATTTATTGGTAAAGGCAAGTGCTTCACTTTTAATGACTAGAATTAATGATAATTATACTTATTTAGATTATATTTTAGATTGTATTAATAAAGGAGATTTTGAATATAATATTGCTAATATTACTGCTCCTGGTAAACCTGATATGAAGGTAGATTTTTATTTAGATATTGCTAAACATGATATGATTGGTTATGTTAAAGATGATTTAAACTTGAATATACTACTTAAAAAATATGACAATAAAACATTACTTGAATATTTCTTGGATAGGGATACTGAACTTACTCTTAATAAAATATTAAATAAAAGTGATAAAATGAATTATTCAGTAATGATTATTTTAAAAGCTAGGGGGATTAAAGACAATAATACTTTAAATATTGGTGAAGGCAATTATTTTCCTCATAAACATTCTCCTGATACATATTATGGACCTCTTGATAAAGATAGTGATTATTTAATTAAAGAATTAGAAGGATTATTTATTTCAGATGGTAAGAGTGATAAAGATTTAATTAATTTATTAATTACTAGTTATAGAGATGCTTTATTTATTAATTATGATATAACTATTAGAGAAATTGAAAAATTAATTGAAATAAAGAAAAATAATTTTGATAAATTTTATTATGTTAAAGATAATGATAATAGTTATTTTTCTTCTAATGATGGATGTATTCATATGGATGATAGTTTTGCTTCTACTATTATCCATGAAACTGGACATGCTCTTCATTATTATCTTAATAGTTTTAAAGTTCCAGATAACTATGATGAAATTGTTAAAAGAGCAAGAGAAAATAAGGAATTATTAATTAAAGTTAGTGACTATTTTGAATTTTGGAATAATTTTAAGAAAAATCTTGAAAATTATTTATTGAATATTACTAGTGAGGTATTAACGACAAAATATTCTAAACAAGAAAATATTATGGATATTCAAAATATATTGTCTAAAGATATTGATAAATATCGGGATAAATTTAAAAGTTTAAAAATACCTGAAGAACAACTTGAACAAATTTTGAAAGATACTTTTTCAGTTGAAGAATATATTAAACGAGAAATTATTATAATAGCTAACGAAATAACGGCAAAAACCATGAAAGAAAATTATGAAAATGTTGGAGCAATCAGTGATATAATTGATGCTATATTTGAAGGGAAACCTCATGATGGTGTTTTAAAAGATAATAATGGTAAAAAGATAGCTGCTTGTAGTGGTCATGGAATAAAATATTATACATATACTTTCACAGCAAAACATGGATTTGATGAAATGATAGCCAATTTTGCTGTATTGGTTAAATCTAACGGTACTGAAAAGAATCTTCGGGTACTTAGGGATATTGTTGGTTATGAAATTTATAATATGATTAGTAACTTTTATTATACTAATATATTAGAAATGGATATAAATAAAAGTAAAAATCAAGGAGGAAGATAATGGATAATGAGTTATTTAAATTGTATGTATTAGCAGAACTTTCTTATAAAAAGCATTTTAGTAATCTTAATGATGATGAGTTATTTCCTAGTGGATGGTATGGAAATAAGAATTATCAAAAGAAAATAGAAATTATTTGTGAAGCAATTGAGACTAATACTTTGATTGTTAATACTAAATCTTATCTAGATATAATTGAAAAAAATATGTAGTAGGAGGCATTTTCCTACTACTTTTATGTAAACTAACCTGTAAAAACATTTACTAAAATGTTTATCTATAGTATACTTGTTATAGAAATAAATAAAGAAGGTGTATTTTATGAGTGAAAGATTACAAAATATTATTAATGGAATAAATGATGATAGTATAAAATTTGTTTTTGATTATAATTTAACTATGGAAGATCTTTTTACTAAGGATAAAGATGGTATTTATTTTTTAGAATATCTACTTAGAAAAAGAATAATGATACCATTAGAACTAAAAGAAAAATTAAAGACTAATGCATTAGCGGCTTATTTATATTGTAAGAATGGTAGTTCTCTATTTGGTTTTAATCTTAGTGAAAAAGATTTATTTACTGAATTTGATGGTAAAAAACTTATTGAGCATATTTTAGAAAAAAAACAAATAGATAAATCTATAGTAGAAAGTATATATGAAAATTTAGAGATAATCGATTTACTTTGTAATTCAAATAATTATTTTTATTTAAATTATTTATCTCAAGATATCATTACTAAATTAATAACTAAAGATAATAATGGTATCTATCCTATTGAGAAGTATTTAAATAATAAAAGACTAATTGAAAAAATAATGCCCTCTATTAATGATATAAATGTATTATTAGAAATTTGTAATAGAAATAATGATTATGATTTGATAAAGGCAGTTAAGGCAAGAATGCTTATAACTAATTATAAAGATGATAAGACAGTATTACTGTTTTTACTTAATGATAAAAAGGTTGTACCTGATTGTTTAATTAATATTCCTGAAGATATAATTTTTATTAAGTATTTGATTAAAAATAATCTTTATGATTATCTTAAGAAAGCAAGTGAAGATGTCCTTCTTATGAAAGTTGATTCTGGTAAAACATTACTTGAGTTTCTTATAGATAAAGGTTATGATCCAGAAATTAAATATATATTTAATAAAAAGACTATTAGCATATTATATCAAAAGCAAAAATTAAATTTAGCAAAATTTGTTAGTGATGATGTACTTCTTGCTCCAGTAAAAGAATTGTTTAGTGATGATTCATTAGGTGATGAAACGTTATTTGAATATATGATAAGAAATGGTTATAAGTTAAATAGTTCTCGGATTAGTAGTGAAAAGTTATTTAAAATCTGCTACTTAGAACAAAGACCTGATTTATTAGAAGAAGCTAGTATCAGTGACCTACTAAAACCAATTGATGATACATATACTTATTTTGATTTTCTTTTAGATGCTATTGCTAATAAGGGACTTAAAATTAGAGTACCAAGTCGTCCATGGTCTTCGGATGTTAATGAACATATAGAATATTATACTACTATTGCTAAACATGATATGATGAAATATATTGGAGAAATAAAAGCCGAGAAGCTTTTAAAAAAGTATGGAGATAAAACACTTCTAGAATATTTACTAGATACTGATAGTGATCTTACTTTAAATAAAATTTTATCAGATGATTTAAAGGCTGATCCTGATATTGCTGTTATACTAAAAAATAGAGGGATAGTTCAAAAGAGTGTTAATGTTTCTAAAGAAGAAAATGAATATACGACTAAATATATTGAAAATATTAATAATCATCTTGGTATAGGACCATTACCTGAAGAAGGTGAAAGATTATTAAATCAACTTAAACTACTATTTTTAACTGATGGTAAAAGTGATAAAGATTTAATTACTGGTTTAACTGCAGGATATAGAAATGCTCTTATGAATAACTATGATGTTAATATTATAGAAATTAAAAAACTAATTGAAATTAAAAAAGAAAATAAGGATATATTTTATTATATTAAAAATGCTGATGGTAGTTATTTTTCACCAAGTAATGGTTCTATCTTTTGCGAAAATGCTAATACTAATACATTATTGCATGAGACAGGACATGCTCTTCACTTTTATATAGCAGATATGAAGACTCCTGATGAGTATCAGAAAATAGTTGAGGAAGCAAGAGAAAATCCTGAAGTACTTGCTAAGACTAAAGAATATGCTGCTAATTATAGAAAACTTATAAATAATATTACTTTATTAGTGAAACAGAGATATGATAGTTTCTTTAAGAGTTATTATAGTCCTGAAAAGGTAGAGGAAATTAAAAAAAATCTTACTAAATCAAAAGAAGATAAAAAGAAAGAATATAAGGAACTTCATATACCTGATGAACAACTGGATATGATTTTAAGTGATATGTATACGCAAGAAGAATATATTGATCATCAAAAAAGAATTTTTATTGAGGATAATGTTGATGCTATACTAAGAAATGAATTTGGTAGTTTGCTTACTATTGGTGATATTTTAGATGCTATATATGAAGGAAAGCTACATAGTAATACTCTAAAGGATAGTCATGGAGAAGCTATTTGCAGAACTGGAGGTCATGGACTAAACTATTATTACGCTACTCTTCATGGTTTTGATGAAATGATTGCTAATTTTGCCGCTATTTCAAAGGCAAATGATGCTAAAGAAAAACTTAGGATGCTTAAATCGATTGTTGGTGATGGAGTATATGATATGATAAGAAACTTTTATTACCAAGATATTTTAAAGATTAATTTAGAAGAAAATAAAGTATATGGAGGTAAGAGATGAATAATGATATGAATGATAAGTTATTTGAACTATATACATTAGCAGAACTTAAATATAAGAGGCATTTTGATAATGTTAATGATAATATTTTATTTCCAAGTGGTTGGTATGGTAATAAGAATTATCAAAAGAAAATAGAAATTATTTGTGAAGCAATTAAAACTAATACTTTAATTGTTAATACTAAATCTTATCTAGATATAACTGAAGGAGTAAAGTAATTTACTTCTTTTTTATTTATTTTATCATATAATCTACTATGAAAAATAAATTTATTAAGTCGACAATTATATTAATTATAGGAGGATTAATTACTAAAGTACTTGGTATGATTATTAAGATCGTTCTAACTAGAACGATTGGTACTGAAGGTATTAGTGAATATATGTTAGTACTTCCTACTTTTAATTTATTTATTACTTTATGTAATTTGGGAGTACCTATTGCTATTACTAAACTTATATCAGAAAAGAAAAATAGTAGTAAAAGAATTGTTATTCCTACTACTATTATTGTTTTGTTATATGATTTTATTTTAATATTTATTATATTGTTTATAGCTAAGTATTTAGCTAATAATCTTTTACATAAGAATAGTATTTATTATCCTCTTATTGCTATCGGTAGTACTCTTCCTTTTATTACTTTATCTAGTATTATTAAGGGATATTTTTTTGGTAAAGAAAAAGTATTTCCTATTACTTTATCTAATATTATAGAACAAATAGCTAGACTATTACTTACTACTACTGTTGTTGCTAAGATGATGAATCATTCTTTAATAGCAGCAGTTACTACGGTTGTTCTTATTAATATTATTAGTGAAGGGGCTTCTATTATTATTCTTTTGTTTTTCTTACCTAAAGATAAGATTACTAAGGAAGACTTCTGTAGGGATAATAAATTACTTAGAGAGATTTTTGGTATATCTATTCCTAATACGATGGCTAGATTAATTGGTTCTATTACTTATTTTTTTGAGCCTATTATTCTTACTAATATTTTAAAATATGTTGGATATAATTCGGAATATATTACTACTACTTATGGAGTTATTAATGGATATGTATATCCCCTACTACTTCTGCCTTCTTTTTTTACTTTGGCGATATCTTCTGCTATTTTACCAGTTGTATCTAATAGTTATAGTAATAAGAATTATAGTTATACTAAAAAGAAAATTAAAGAGGCTATTTTCTTTTCTATGATAGTAGGAATACCTGCTACTTTGATATTTATATTTATTCCAGATATTCCTTTAAAACTAGTATATAATACTACTCTTGGTACGGAATATATTAAAGTAACAGCTCCTTTCTTTTTACTTCATTATATACAGGCTCCTCTTACTAGTAGTTTAAATGGTATGGGTTATTCTAAGACCGCTATGAAGGGTACTTTATATGGGGGTATTATTAAGATACTTAGTCTTGTTATTTTTAGTTTAATGAAGATGGGATTATGGAGTCTTATTATTTCTACTATTTTAAATGTAGTAGTAGTTACTATTCATCATATTTATTATGTTAAGAAATGTTTATCTACTAAAATATAATATATTATTTTTATGACCTTAATATAAAAATACCCAAGAAGACTATAGTGGCAATAAGAAAACAAATACTTAATATAAGTACTTGTTTTTATATTATTCTACGGTTACTGATTTAGCAAGATTTCTTGGTTTATCAATATCACAATCTCTTAATTTTGCTACATTATAAGCAAGCATTTGCATTGGTACTATTACTAGTAATGGGTTTAATATTTCATCATAATCTTCTACTAGGATAGTATAATCAGCAAAATTATTATCTTTAATATTAGTAATAGTTATAATCTTAGCTCCACGAGCAGATACTTCTTTTAAATTACTAATTGTTTTATCACTAATTGTCTTATCAGTAACTACTGATACTACTCCAAAATCTTTATCTATTAGTGATATACTACCATGCTTTAGTTCTCCAGCTTGAAATGCTTCACTATGAATATAAGATATTTCTTTTAATTTTAGACTACCTTCCATACTTAAATAGTAATCAATACCTCTTCCCAAATAGAAGATATGTTCTTTATCTTTAAGGATGTTTGCTATATTACTATAATCATATTCATTTATATATTTAGTAATTAAATTAGGTAACAACTTAAGATCTTCAAGTAACTTTGTTTCTTTATTATTATCTTTAAATGCTAATAAAAGAAGAATTAATACTTGGGCTAGATATGCTTTAGTTGTAGCTACTGCTACTTCTATACCTGCTTCTGTATATATAACACTATCTGCTTCTCTTGCTATTGATGAATCTCTTCTATTGACAATAGCTAGTGTATTAATACCGTTTTCTTTAGCTAGTTTTAGAGCCGCTAATGTATCTGCTGTCTCTCCTGACTGTGATATTAGTATTACTAGTGTATCTTTAGTAAAGAAGTTCTTTTGATATCTATATTCTGATGCATAATAGACATCTGTTTTAATATTAGCATACTTCTCTATATAGTATTTACCTATTTGTCCTGCAAAAGATGCTGAACCACAGGCTACTATATCAATATTCTTATATTTCTTAATATTATAAATATCTTTTATTTTATTATTCTTAGTATATAAATTAAGTATATTCTTTACTACTTCTGATTCTTCATTTATTTCTTTTAACATGAAGTGTTCATAACCATTTTTACTTATACTATCTATAGTTCCTGCGTATTCTTTTACTTCTTTAGTTATTTCTTTTCCTTCACTATTATAATATTTAACATTATCTTGCTCTAATTCTACAATTTCATTATTATTTAATACAATATATTTATTTGTTACATGTAAGATAGCGGGTATATCACTAGCAAACATATTACCATGATCAGATACTCCCACTATTAGGGGGACATCTTTTCTTATACCATATATTTTATTAGGTATATCACTATTTATTATATTAAAAGCATAACTTCCTTTTAGTTTATCTTTTAATATAACTAATGTTTTTAACATATCTTTATTTTCTTTATATAATTTATCTATTAGGGCTGCTGCTACTTCACTATCGGTACTAGATTTAAAGTTATAGCCTTCTTTTTCTAATTCTTTTTTTATTTCTTCATAATTTTCTATAATACCATTATGAACTAATGTTATTTTTCCTTGATTATGGGGATGAGCATTAGTGTCTGTTACTCCTCCATGAGTAGCCCATCTGGTATGGGATATTCCTAAGCTTGCTTCATCTTCATAATTTAATATTTGATCTAAGTTTTTTATTTGACCTACTTTTTTATATATTTTGATATTATTATTTTTATCTAAATAGGCTATTCCTGATGAATCATAGCCTCTATATTCTAAGGATTTTAATCCTGTCATTATATTTTTAATTACATTTGTTTTTCCTGCATAACCTACTATGCCACACATATTTTACCTCTTTCTTATATGTGATTATTATTTTGTTATACAATATTGATTTTGTTTTTTATAATAATCTAATGAGTATATAACCCAGAGTAACATCCGCCGAATATTCGATAATTACTCTCCTCGTCAACCTTATTATGGTTCAGGCGCTAGTTTATAATTTACCTCCTTTTATATTTATAAACTTTACTATATTATATCAATATTAATATATTTTGTAAACTATTTATTATTATATTCATTCTAAGCTTTACATCTTAGAATGTCATTCCTAGCCTAGAGTCTAGGAATGAATAGTATTAAGATATTATATTCATGGTGAAATACTTTCTAACTAAGATAATTCCAAATAAAAAATATATACATGTTATTAAAAAACGAACATATATTTTGAAAAAGTATTGCTATTTTTATTAAAATTTGATAAAATGTATACAGGAAGAGAAATTTATCCATAATAAAAATGGGTAACACCTTGTGTGAAGGTGTTCTCTCCATTGTTTAAATGAAGGCACCCCCTGGGTGCCATCTTTTTTATTTTCTGTGTATCATATTATCAATATAGATAATAGTGATAAGAGTAATCCAAGCAATGCAAGGACTAGTTCCATTACTCAAGCCTCCAAAACCCCCAAGGGTATTAATAAAGGTCTTTTCATCATAGAATCACTCCTCTCCCTTGAGATAATCAAGAAATTGGAGAGACGCACCTTATTGGTGTTACCTAGAAACTCTCCTATAATTGTTACAAATAGTCAATATAATACGACTATTTATTTTAATTTATATATACATACAATTGTTTATAATAGAGACTATTATATAGGCTCTATTACACCACGTAAAACTTAAATTTATTTAAGGTTGAAGTGGAACAAAAAAGAGATTAGATATAAATCCTATCTCTTTTATTTTTAACTTTCTTTTCAGTATAATATTTATCTACTAAAACAACTTCTTTATTTTTAAGACTTAACTTAGTATCAATAATTCTTTGATTAGTAGAACCTCTAAAAACACAATCTAAACTCTTCTTCTCTAAAATAAATGGACCATCTACTAAAACATCGATAAGTTTTAAAAATTCAATTATTTTAGGATTATCTTTAGCTAGTTTAATAAGTGTTTCATAAGTAAAACCAGTATAACACCATATATTCATTTTTTTACTTTTAATATATTTAGCAATCTCTATACATTCTTCTACTTGATAGAAAGGATCTCCTCCCGAAAAAGTAATACCATCTTGTCCTTCTAGTGCATCAATTTGTTCTTTAACTTCTTCGATATCAATTAGAAAGCCATCATCAAAAGAATGCGTCTGAGGATTTTGACATCCAGGGCACTTATGCAAGCACCCCTGTGTCCAGAGTACTGCTCTTATACCTTCACCATCTACTATACTATCAGGCATAAGAACAGGACTAGCAAGTCTAATCTTCATTATTTATTAGATAGTAATCCTTCAGTGCCGTGTTTTACTCTATCTCTTTCTTCTGCTCTTTTACCATTATTAAATCTGTCTACAGTACCTACTAGATATCCAGTAATTCTTCTAATTCTTTCAAAACCTACACCCTCACCTACTAATTTTTCTTTAGTTTCTTCTTTCATTTTAATTACCTCTTTTCTTTATTTAACAATTACAACTATTTTTATAGTCATTTACTCTTTCTATTGGAACACCTTCATATGCTTTTCTACCACATCCAGGACAAACGTCTCCTATTACACCAACATATCCACATACTGGATCTCTATCTACTGGATGGTTAATTGCAGCATATCCCATATCATTTTCATACATTAATCTAATTATCTTTTCAAATGCTTCTAAGTTATTAGTAGTATCTCCATCTAATTCTATATAACTAATATGACCAGCATTAGTATATTTATGATATGGACCTTCCTTCTTAATTTTATTTACTATTGATATATTATAATATACTGGTACATGGAATGAATTAGTATAGTATTCTCTATCAGTAACACCTTTAATCTTACCATATACAGCTTTATCTATATTAATAAATCTACCAGATAAACCTTCTGCTGGAGTAGCAAGCAAAGTAAAGTTTAACTTATATTCCTTAGCATACTCATCACATCTATTTCTCATAAATTCAATAATCTCAAGTCCTAATTTTTGAGCCTCTTCACTTTCACCATGATGTTTACCAATTAAAGCTTTAAGACATTCAGCAAGTCCTATAAAACCAATTGATAAAGTACCATGTTTAAGTATCTTTCTTAATCTATCATTAGGTTTTAATTTATCTGAATCAATCCATACTCCTTGTCCTAATAAGAATGGGAAATTATAAAGTCTCTTATTACATTGAATTTCAAATCTTTCAAGTAATTGATCTTTAACTAAATCCATTAGTTCTCCTAGTTCTTCGTAGAAGCCTTTCATATCAGTCTCATCATTTCTTACAATACCATGTTTAATACCAAGTCTAGGTAAGTTAATTGAAGTAAATGATAAATTACCACGACCTGGAGTAACTGCTTTGTCTTCATCTACAACATTACCAATTACTCTAGTTCTACATCCCATATATCCTACTTCTGTATTATAGTCCCCTTTAAAATAAGGTTTATTAAATGATGAATCCATAAATGAGAAGTTAGGGAATAATCTCTTTGAAGACACCTTACATGATAATTTAAATAAATCATAGTTAGGATCTTCTGGATCATAGTTTACACCTTTCTTAACTTTAAATATTGATATTGGAAATATTGGAGTTTCATTCTTACCAAGTCCAGCATCAACAGATAATAAGAAATTCTTAATAACCATTCTACCTTCAGGCGATGTATCAGTACCAAAATTAATACTAGAAAATGGTACTTGAGCACCCGCTCTTGAATGCATTGTGTTTAGATTATGTACAAATGCTTCCATAGCTTGATATGTTTGCCTATCTGTTTTCTTATAAGCTGTTTCATAAGCTTTTTCAAAGATTCTCTTTACTTCAGTACTCTCTTTATAAATAGGTTCAAATATAGTAATATCTAAGTCAATACTAGATAACTTATCAATTTCTTTCTCTACTCTATCCATATTTATAAAACTAATAAAATCAGTAAAATCTAATAATTCATATACTGCTTGTTTAAACATCTTTTTAAATGTTTTAAGTACACCAGGTGCTAAATAATAGTCAAATGCTGGTATTGATTGTCCTCCGTGTTGATCATTTTGATTAGATTGGATAGCTATTGCTGCTAGTGCTGAATAACTCATAATATCTTTAGGTTCTCTAAGATGTCCATGTCCAGTAGAAAAACCACCTTTAAATAATTTATTCAAATCTATTTGCATACAAGTAGTAGTACCCATGGCTTCAAAATCCATATCATGAATATGAATATCACCATTATCATGAGCTTCGGCAAATTTCTTTTTCATTAAATATGTCTCAGTAAATACTCTTGATATAGTACTACCAAATTGTAACATAGTACCCATTGCAGAATTACCATCAATATTGGCATTCTCTCTTTTGCTATCTTCTTCATTTGCAGACTTAAGTCCAAGTCCTTCAATACTCTTCTGCAGCTTAGCTTGAATTTTATCATCTCTAAAAGCTATACGGGCTGCTGCTCTTCTTTGACGATATTCTGAAAATGATTCATATACATCAATATAATCATATTTTTTTAGCATATCTTCAATCAAGTCTTGAACTTCCTCTATTTTTATTTTTCCTAGTGGTAAATATTCTTTAGCTATCTTCTTAATAACTGCTTGATATACTTTTTGAATATCTTTCTCACTATATTTTTTTTCATCTTCTTCAATTAAAATACTATCAAAGCCTTTCTTAATAGCAAGAGCAACTTTAGTTCCATCGAACTCTACTTTCTTACCATTTCTTTTAACTACTTCAATAGTTTCTAACTTTTCTTCAGTTTCAACCATACTTCTTCCTCCTACCTTACAGATACCATTATATAGTCTAGAAAGATCTTTGTCAATACTTTTTGTTCGTATTTTTTATTTTTTACATTTTTTCTATTTTTTTAGTTTTTTTGTTTTTTCTATTTTTGTATTTTTTATTTTTTTATATTTTTATCAAATTATTATTTTTGTATCTTATATTGTATAATTACTTATATTTAAAGGCTTTATATGTATTTTTATTAATTTTATTTGTAAATTATTTTTTTGCTTTTTCTTATTTTGTAAAATATATTGTTTCTTATTTATTTAATTTTCTTTGATTTTATAATTTTAATATACAAGTTAACTGTTCGTGTATTTTAAATATAATTCCTTATAAATAAAGCAATTAAAAAGAGAAAAAACTAGTAGTTAACTTTTTCTCTATCGTACATATATCTTATTTTAATTTCTTAGTTAAAATTCTTGGTCTAGTATAATAATATTCATTGATATCTTCTACAAAATCTTTTTTCGTTTCTTCTCCAATAGCCACAATCTTATCCAAAGATTCTTTATCTTCACATCCTGTATATATTTTAGTAGTAACATATTCATCTTTATGTAGTTTAGTCATGCTGTGTACTATTACATAATTAACATCCTCTAATAACTTTATACTTCTACTAACACCTTTTTCTAATCTACAAAGAGAACCATCAACTGGAGAATCATATAACACATATGGATTAATTTCATCTACTGTTGTTTTAATTTTATCAGTATCAGTTACTAACATTTGACTAATATCCATATATTTACCCGTTCCTCCTATTAAAGAATATACTAAATTAGGAGTGCATCCACTAAACTTTACATTATATTTCTGTTCTAATATTTTAAACTTAACCAATATATCTGCTAATTTCTGAATAATAATAGCTTGTTCTTCCTTAATCGGAGACTTTTCTACCGTCATAGGGCAAAGATTATACATTCCATTATTATTAAGTCTAAGTTCTCTAGTACTATCTATAAATATTTCAGATATACTACTCACATCAACTCTTTTAAACAAATCATTAGTTTTAACCTTAAACATCTTACCATAATCACCAAATGCAAAATAAGGATATAATTGCTCGCCTAATTCCATAATATTATATTCTTCTACTCCATCTCTCTTAAGAGCGAAAAATAATTCTCTAAAAAAATTAAATTCATCTATCTTTCTCATACCAAACATTCCTCCTCTCGATTGGTAACAACTATTATAC
>OGPS01002133.1_pt1 | contig 13036 bp, 6 predicted proteins | sample 1552931 | NCBI WGS metagenome assembly OGPS01 (sample SAMEA2580252, study PRJEB22360) | human gut metagenome | biome: human gut; feature: human-associated habitat; material: faeces | place: Denmark | collected 2008/2010 | reverse complement strand
GTTGGGGATTTTTCGGGCATGATAAAGCATGTACCATTCCTTTTCATCCGGTGTAGGGACAAAAGAGGGACTACCCGGTCCGAAAACACTGTCTTCGGGTTGCTGCTCAAAGACAGGAGTATCCTGTTTCTTCCAGGATGCCGCATTGGTCAGGTCACTTCCGGCATCAGCAGTCAGCAGTCCGATGCAATAGTAGGGAGTCCAGCTTCCACTGGCACAGTAGTATATCAGCACTTTGTCCTTGTTCTTCGATTCAAAGAATTGTGGGGACTCGTTGACGTGGATTGGGTAAGCTGTTTTACTGCCATCAGGTGAGATCCATTGACGTTCCCATTCATATTCCGGTTCCGCAATCATCACCCTGTCCGACGAGAGTGTCCACGGATTTTCCATCCTGGCAATATAGATACATTGAGTTTCTGTTTCAATCCGGCGCTTAGGCCATCCACACCAAATGAGATAACGTTGACCCTGATGCTCGAATGTACTGGCATGGATTGCCCAATTATCGTCTTTGTCAGTTTTAATTCGTCCTTTCATCACAAATTCACCTTCCAACGGGTTGGGAGAACTGTTTTCTATGACATAGATGTGGTGATTGTCCATGTTGCCGTCATCTGCTGCGAAATAAACATACCATTTCCCATCAATCCGGTGTATCTCCGGTCCCCAGAGGTGATAAGAGTTGGAGATTTCTTTTGGAATCCATACTTCTTTCCGGGCAGCATGTTCCAGGTCGGTGATGTCATTGGTTTCCCAAAGGATAATTTTATTCTCGGCTCCTTGCGTGTAATAATATTTGCCTTCGTGAAAGACAGCCCATGGTTCTGCTCCTACTGCCAATAGTGGATTGGTATAAGTAGCTTCGGAAGGAATCTCTTTAGTGGCAGAAGCTTTCTTGTTTTGACAAGCCGGACAGCAGGTCAGTACCAACAGGAGTAAGGGGATATGTTTGAGTTTCATAGGCTTTGGGTTTTAACAATATTGCAAATTAAACACGTTTTGGGACGAACGGAGACACGTCCGGCTCAAGTTTAGACTATTTTAACGTGAAATCCCGACCGACATCTTTGCTTTGATATCCCGGGAAGAAAATCCTAACAAGATGTCGTGGCTACCCCGGTCGATGACAAATCTCCGGCTACCCGTATCATAATGTGAGAATGCTTCTGCCGGAACAGTAATTTCTATACTCTTTGTTTCGCCCGGTTCCAGATATACTTTCCGGAAGCCTTTCAGTTCTTTTTCCGGATGTTCCACTGTCGTATCTTTGTTGGATACATAAAGTTGTACGACTTCTGCGCCTGCCGTTCTTCCGGTGTTGGTGAGTTTACAGGTGACTGTTACCGAACCGTCCGTTTTCGGAGTACCGACAGTCGGTGCCGAAAGTTTAAAACGGGTATACGACAATCCGTAACCAAATGGATATTGTACTTCCCGTTTCAGTTTATCGTATCCACGATATCCGACAAATATACCTTCGGTGTACTCTACATGCTTGTCTCCGTCCGGATCGTAGTAGCTGTGAAAAGTGGGATTGTCTTCCCATCGTTTCTCAAAAGTGACAGGTAATTTCCCCGAAGGATTGAGCTCCCCGAAGAGTGTACGTGCGATTGCCGTTCCGGCTTCCTGGCCTCCGTACCATGCCCATAGTAGTCCTTTCAGGGAAGGTTCCCAGCTTTGCATCTCTACATTGCCCCCTGCATTGACGATACCTACTACGGGACGTTTAGATTGCAGCGTATTCTGCAGTAATTGTGCTTCGTCTTCGGGGAGTTCGAAGGTACGGTCTCGTCCTTCTCCTTCCGTATCTGAGTTGAATCCGATGCAAGCCACTACTAGGTCGTTTCGGTTCAGTGCTTCAACGAATAAATTGTTTGAGGCATTCTTCTGTTTCCATATAAAATTGACAGCAGCACCTCCGCCTTTCTGGAAGTATTCTATCATCAGGTCATACTTTTTACCGGCTTCCAGCATGCAACGATAAGTGGAATTGCGGAAAGCACCTTCGTGCCATTCGTCTGCGATGAGTTTTCCATCGATATATAGTCTGTATCCATCGTCTCCGCCAAGGGTGAACAGGTATTCATCTGTTTCTTGTGGACAGATAGTTCCATTCCATCGGACGGAGAATTGCTCTTTGGGCATCTCTTTTAATCCCGTACCACCCGCCCAGGAATAGTTTATTTTCGTCTCAGTCTGTTCCACTTTCGGAGTGCCTTCTAAATTCATGTTATCGAAGTACTGAGCACGGAAGCCTTTTTGCTTTCTTTCAGTATCGGTAAAAATAATAGTCGGTAAATAGTTGTATACATCCAGATATTCTACCCGGATGCCTCTTTCGGCGGCTTCTTTGCGTATACCGTCCAATACGGATACATATTGGAACGGATGTACTTCACCACTGCCGCCTCCGCAAACATATCCTTGTGCGTTTTTACCTACTACAGCGATTGTTTTCACTTTGCCGGAGCGGATCGGAAGGATCTGGTTGGTATTCTTCAGCAATACCAAGCCTTCACTCGCCACGTTCAAAGCGGTTTGGGCACATTGCGGATTGTTCAGTGGGATATGAGTATCCGGCTGCTGTGTTTCCCGGAATCCGAAAGCAAGGAGAGTTTGCAGGATGTGGCGTACCTTTTCGTCTATCATTTCGATTGTGATATCACCTGTTCGTAAGTAGTACTTCAGTTCTTCGGGTTGCATCTTGCTTCCGGCAGGCATCTCGAGATCTAGCCCCCCTTTTACGGCAGGGATGCAATGATGAGTCGATCCCCAGTCGGACATCAGGATTCCCTTGAAGCCCCATTGCTGTCTTAGTACATCTTTCAGCAGCCACGGGTGTTCGGTAGTATAAATTCCGTTCAGCAGATTGTAGCTTGACATCACTGCACCTACTTCGGCTTCTTGTACGGCTGCCCGAAAAGAAGGGAAATAAATTTCGTTTAGAGTTCGTTCATCAATATCCGAACTGATATGATCACGATCATAATCCGAGTTATTGGCGATAAAGTGTTTGATGGTAGCCATGACCCCTTGCCCTTGTACGCCTTTTATATATCCGGTTGCCATGCGTGAAGTGAGATACGGGTCTTCTCCCATATATTCGAAATTACGTCCACACATCGGAGCACGGTAAATGTTGACTGCGGGACCTAAAACGACATGTACTCCTCGTGCGCGGCAATCTTTACCCAGGGCGCTTCCGTATTCCGTAGCCAATTGTTCGTTCCAGGTGGCAGCCAGCATCAGTGCACACGGATAAGCAGTAGAGGGCCCGTGTGTTCCCAGCCCTTGTGGGCCATCGCTCATCTTCAGTTGGGGGATGCCGAAACGTTCCAGCGGACGGGTATACATCCAATTGATACCCCCTATATAAGACAGTTTCTCGTCAAGGGTCATTTGTGAGAGTATTTTTTCCGCTTGTTGTTCCACATCGGCAGTGAATCGTTTTTGGGCGGTGCTAAAAAGACATTGAAGGATGAGTATTCCCCATAACAGGAGTCGGCGGCAAGAAGTTGCCAAGGAGGTAGTTGCTTTCATTTTAGTAAGATTATTGGTTTGTGCAGGTCTGTTGTGAATTTACCACAAAGTGCACGGAGAGCATGAGAGGAAATCTTCTTTGAGATATGCTGACTTGTTTAACAGTAAGCTACAACTCCGTGTCCTCTGTGGTAAATCTATATTAGAGTTCGCTGATTTCCGAGTACAGTTCAATCATGCAGGAATTTTCCAGCAAGCTTTTGAACTTGTCTTTCCGGTTGCCCGACCAGTCGTTGTTCAGCAGCCCGTTTTCATCGCGGGTGTACTGCCAGGCATAGTCTGCATTGTCGATCATAGCTTTTACATAAGTATCGTTTTTGTCAACTTCGTAAAGGGCTTTCAGACCACGGAAAAGGATGACGTTGAACCATGGGCTAGACGGGAAAAACTTCATTTCTCCTTTTACCGTTGGTTGCGGTTTCAGGAAATGCTCGTAAGATCCCTTGGCCGTTTGTTGTGCATCTTTCAGGTATTGTTCGTCACCGGTGGCCTGATAGAGCAATACACCTGCCTGAATCATCTGTCCGCTGTTGTACGTATATTTGGCATAACCGATCTTGCCTTGCAGGTTCTTGTTGTCCCAATAGACAAAATCCGACGGATCGCGCAAATTATCGCGTGTCCACTGGTAAGTTGCCATTGCCTGGTCGAGGTATTTTTTATCTTTGGTCAACTTGTAGAGCTTCATGCAAAGAACCGTTGCAGGTGCGTTCGAGCAAGTATTCTTTGATTCCTTTTTCTGTTCGCACCAGTAGATTCCACCTCCCAGTTCGTCCGACCACCCGGAGTAGATGTAGTCGTGCAGGGCGATGGCTTTCTTTAAGTACTCTTTGTTCTTTGTCACGGCATAATAGTCGCAAAAGTCAATCGCTACCCAATCGTTGTCATCATAGTAACGGTCGTTTTGTCCGGCGAAGGCCGGATAAGACTGATAACATTCCGGCTGGCGGGTGGTATCCCAGTACAAGTCGAGTCCGGGCTTGATCTGTTTGTCCATCAGTTTTTTGTACTTCTTGTTGCCGGATGTTTTATAAAGCGATACGCAACCTGACACCATTGCCGAATAAGGCCATAAGAAGGATACTTCTTGTTGAGTAACTTCCGAACCGGTGTTGGCTGTATATGTAATTTGTTGTTTGGGATTCCGTGGATAAGTCTCCATCAGCAATCCATACTTCTTTACCTCATAAAGAGACAGTACTCGTTGAAGGAGTGAATCGGCTCTCTGAAGGTAGATTTTACCTCCCAACTGTGCCGACAGACAAGCCGGAACGAGCAGGAAGGTGAGGGCAATGAATAATTTTCTCATACTTGTATTTAAATAATAGCAATCAGTAGTTGAGTCGGGGGTACGGTCTTTACAGGCCACTATCCGGTTGTATACCCTACACCCGACAACGACTCAACTATTGATTTGCAAAATAATAAAATAGCAGATAACAGTTGAAAGCCTCCCTTTCATGAAAGTATCCCATCACAGGTAAACAGATTTCTGCAATGTCCCCTTATAGGGAGGCACTCCTTTTATTTTATTTTCTCAAAAATAGCTTTGATTCGTTTCATATCCAATTTCGGAGTACGGTCATAATAGTAGATACCGTTTTTCTCCTGTTCCACGTCAGTCAGCTGAGTATAGCAGAAACCTGTCACATGCGGTGAGTCGATAAAAGCATCGATCTGACCTTCCAGACGCTTGTAGAATGCTTCTGCATTTTCAGGCATACCACCGTATCCCCATGAGTTTTTGCGGTCTTTCTCTGCCATCCAGGGGATACCGCCGAATTCGTCAACCATGTAAGGTTGTCCCTCGTAAACGGCCAGGAAGTCCTTGTCACGCGCATTGCGGTAAGGCTCTTTACCTTCTTCCATTTTTAGCTGTTCAGTCAGTTTAGCACGATCCTGCTCGTAGTTGTGTACGCTCCAGATATCTGTTATCACATGGTTATCACCACTGGCGTCGTTTACCGGACGAGTCGGGTCGATGGCTTTGGTAATGTTGTATACGTCACGTACCAAGCGGACATAAGCATCCGGACCGCCACCCCAGGTTTCATTGAAAGGAGTCCAGGTTACGAGTGAGGGATGATTGCGGTCACGAACCACTACTTCGCTCCATTCACCCAGGAAGTTACGCGCAGCCAGCTCCTTGTTTACATCGAGCATCCAGCTTGCCGATTCTCCCCAGGTGATGTATCCCAGTTTGTCGGCCCAGTAATAATATCTCTCTTCAAATACTTTCTGGTGAAGACGTGCCCCGTTGAAACCGGCTTCTTTTCCCAATACGATATCGTTCTTCAGATCTTCATCGCTCGGAGCTGTCCAGATACCTTCCGGATAGAATCCCTGATCGAGTACCAGACGTTGGAAGTAAGGCTGGTTGTTCAGATAGAAACGTCCGTTGGCTGTGTGCACTTTGCGCATACCGGCGTATGATTTCACCTCGTCCAGTACGTTGCCTTTGGCATCTTTTACCTGATAAACGAGATCGTATAAGAACGGATCTTCCGGCGACCACAGTTTCATATTCTTCACCGGCAGAACTACTACCGAACTGTTGGCACAATTTACACTTTTCTTGGCAACGGTTTTATTTCCGTCTTTCAAGGTGATTTCCAATGTGTTGGCCGATTCATTATAAAATTCCGGTTCGATGACCAACTGTTTCTGGTCGATGTCCGGGCGTACGAATACTGACTTCAGACCGTCGGCTGAGACAGCTTCCATCCATACAGTCTGCCAGATACCGGTAGTACGGGTATAAGAGCAGCCTCCCGAATAATAGTTACCGCATTGCTTTCCTCCGGTTTGTAGTCCGGAACGGAGATCATCTTGTACGAATACCACCAGATTGTGAGTCTTTCCGGGGGTAACATAGCGAGTCAGATCTACGGCAAACGAAGACGAACCGCCGAAATGACGTTGTACGAATTTACCATCGACGTAGATCTCCGCACAATAATCCACAGCACCGAAGTTCAGGAATATCTTTTTTCCATTCCAGTCCGATGGGATGGTAATATTGCGTTGATACCACATCTGTTCGATGAAATCGGTATAGCCTACTCCCGAAAGTTTACTTTCCGGGCAGAAGGGTACAGTGATGTTCTTATCAAACTTCTCTGCCGACTGCAGACGGCGGTCTTTTCCTGATTTACCAAAATCGAAATCGAATGTCCAAGTCCCGTTCAGGTTTACCCATTGTTCCCGTTCGAACTGTGGACGGGGATACTCCGCTCGCGGAGTATCTGCACTGAAACAGGACCAGCTGTTCAGCATGAATAGCATTGCTGCTGCTAAAAGTTTTTTCATTGTAATTGTGTGTTTGAGTCTTTCTTTCCCCTCCACTTGCAGGCAGGAGAGAAAGGAGGACTTGTGTATGAATATTGAGTTATTATTATAATGGTTCGGAGTGATTATTCACCTCTCTATCGGGAGGCTCCCACTACCGGAAATTCCGTTATTCTTAATGTAGTGCATCCATAAGGAATCAGGGTGATTTCTGTTTCCGGCCCTTCGCCTCCGCTACAGAAAGAATAAGGTTGAGGCCCTGCCATTTCGTTGTAAAGTTTCCATGAAGGTACCAATCTTGCTTTCATCCGTATTTCTATCGGGGCATTTTCCTTATTCCAGGGGAATACGGAAGATTGCTTTTCCGTATGAATCGTTACACGGGCATGTTCGTTCGCTTTGTTACGATTGAAATCAACCAATCCATAGTTCCATGGTTCGGTAGGAGTCACTGAGTAATAATACGGACCATACCACGGCTCTTCAAACTCTTTCTTCTCCCATTTTTCTTCCATCTTCAAGGCAAATACCAACGGACCGCGTTCAATGGTTACCGAATTTTCATACCAGGTGCTGGCAGTGACTTCCATCGGCAGATGGAGTTCCACCCGGTCCCCTTTTTTCCAGTTGCGGTTGACAATGGCCATCCGGCCTCCTTCGGCATGTTGAAGAAGTTGTCCGTTGACTGATATTCCGGCTTGTCTACACCATTTCGGGATACGTAATTGGAGAGCGAAGTTTACTTCTTTCCGTTTTTTGTCCATCGATTGGAGGGTGAAACTTATTTTGTCATCCATCGGATAATAGGTTTCTTCACTGAAAGTTACCGTACACCCATCCGCTACTTTGGCCGTCACTTCCGATGGAGCGTATGCTGTAACAGCCAGTCCGCCGTCAGGAGTGGCATACCAGAGGCTTTGGGTGAATTTAGGCCAACCTTGGTGCATGTTCGATGCACAACAAGGATATCCCGTCAGCAGCCCGAAACAGTTGTCCGTTCCTCCGTGATCCTGATCGAAATTGCGACGATGGCGTGATACCATCACCTGGTTGGCTTGTTGGAAATATTGTTTTGTCATAAAATCGTCTGAAATCTGGGTGGGCAGTGCGTTGAATGCAATCCTTTCCAGATGGTCGGCGAAGTCGATATCTCCCGTGATCTCTACCATTTTTTCCAGCGAGTACATCAGTTCCACAGCTGAGCAGAGTTCTGAACCTTGGGTCGGATTGTTGCCATGCAATGCCTCGTCACCACCATACATACCCTGCGGTTGTCCGTGGAACTGGCGAATGTCACGAAAAGCACATTTAACCGCATCGAGATACATTTTGTCGGGCTCTTGCTGATAATAGATGACAGGCTCTTTGATACCTTGTGCCAGGTTGACACAGTGAATCGTATTGATACGTTTCAGGTCTCCCTGGTTCACCATATCTACAAAGCTGAAACTTTGTTGATGAATCAGTTTGCCGAGATCGAGTAGGAATGAATCACCGGTGATATTATAGAGCCAGTATACGGCCTGAAGATTATCGCAGGCACGGAACTCTGCCCAAAAAGTCCAGTTGCCGAGCGGCTTTTCCGGTAACGTTTTCAGTTGATAACGGAAATAGTCGGTCATAAACCGGATGACCCGTTGATCGTTCGTGGCAGAATAATATTGCTGGAGTATTTTCAGCATCACCATACGCGGCCACCAGTCGTGAGAGTTATCCCGTTGTATGCCGGCCTCTCCGGGATAGTCTTTGGCCGGACCGAAGAAACCGTCTTCCCGCTGACTTTTTAAAGCCCATTCTATCCAAGGTTGCACTTTAGCTTTCAGTTGCGCATCGTCCAGGATATATGCCAGAGGAAGTAAACCGTCAATCCAGTATGGTCCTCTTTCCCATTGATCACCGTCACCGCCGAGCCAGCCGTTGCGTTCGCCCATCACCAGCGGATACAGTTTGTCCATTTGCCCGGTTGCCCCGTTTTTCTGCCTTACCAACATTTCCTGCAACCATCCTTTTGCCTTAATGCTGCCTAACGGTAGTTCCATCAAAGGTTTGCGTACCAATGGATAGCGGTTGTTGGTATAGTTCTCGGGGGTATCGGCCCGGAGCCCGCTTTCCAAGGAAGAGAAGCAGAGGCCCAGTCCGATGAGCAGATATGTAAATGTATTTTTTTTCTTCATGAGTGTCTTTCGATTAATGCTTTATCACCGGGTATCTTTTATTCTCTTGTGTTCGGGAAAGCCGAAACCCGCAGTCTGGCTGCTCCCATCGGAATCAGGGTGATTTCTTCTTTTTCCCCTTTCGGAGCGTCCATTTCAGGAAGTTCGCTACACAAGTCGTATTGATCGATAACCCATGAAGGAACCTTGCGTCCGATAGCTTTTACCTCGATAGGTGTACTTGCGACCGTGAACGGGAAGTTGTCAGCCGGCCATTCTTTGTGTACTACTTTAAAGTCTTTCAAAGGTTCGTTCTTACCGAGTACCAATGCGTAGTTCCAAGGAGTTTTTGCATAGATCTCGTATGTCGGCCATTGGCTGGCGTCAGCGCCTTCCTGCCATTTAGAGTCACCGATAGCCGTAGCGCGGCTGTCCTTTTTCACATAATCTTCGTCAATTTTCAGTGACATTGTCAACGGACCGTAGTCTACGCTTACACTGTTTTTGTTCACTTGCCATGTACGCATCGAAAGTTGCATCGGCAGTTGAATCTCCACTTGGTCATTGTCTTTCCATTCGCGATTGATGCAGGCATATTGTCCGGCTTCGGGGTTAGCCGCTACTTTTTTGCCGTTAACAAAGATAGTTGCACCCTCTGTCCATGAAGGGATTCTCAGATAGAACGGGAAACTTACAACTTTCGGAGTATTTACCGTAAACCGGATGGTTTCCTCGAAAGGATAATTCGTCTGCTCGTGAAGGCTTATTTCGTTTCCGTCACCCACTTTCACCGTTGCTTTGCAGGCGGCATACATGGCGGCCGCTACACCATTATCCGGAGTAGCCAGAATCAGATGCTCGGCATAATAAGGCCATCCCTGTGCGTGGTTATGCTGGCAGCAACGGCTGCTGAACGGGTTCATTGCCAGGAAAGGTCCCCGGTTGTCGATGCCCGGATGATGATTCTTTGAGTCGCTGACCGTCTGGTTAGGGCAAGTGATGTAACGTAATCCTTTGAAATCCGGCATCACGGCAGCCGGATAACTGTTGAAAGCCACTTCTTCGCAGTGTTCTGCCCAAAGCGGATCACCCGTCATACAAAGCATCAATTCATCGGAAGCCATCTGTTCTACCAATCCGCAGGTCTCTACTCCCTGACGTGGGTCGATAGAACCCATGCGGGCATTTTCGTCGGCACCGAACATACCGCCCGGTACTTGTCCGAAAGTACGGCGTATCAGATTGTGTACATTATAAGATGCTTTCAGCATGGCTGAATCTCCTGTCATCATATAATAGGTAGCCGGCTCGCGGAAACATTGTGCGATGTTTACATTGTGCCAGTTCGGCAGTGCCGACGGGCGGGTCCAGTCTGCTGTGTTCCGGTGTATCTTCTCAGCCAGTTCCAGTAAGAATTGATCTCCTGTGCGGTTATAAAGCCAATATACGCTTAACAGGTTATCTCCGCCACGGCTGTTTTCCCAATAGTCCTCCAGGAATTGTTCGTCCGGTACACTTAACTGCCATTTAAAGTAATTGGTCATCAGGTCGATTACCCGTTGGTCATTTGAATATTCATAATAGGATTGCAGACACCAGAGCATAATCATCTGTGCCCACAATTCTCTTTTTCCGTTCCGCTCGTTGATGGGACCAAAGTATCCGTCGGGCTGTTGGCTGGCGAATGCTCCTTCGAGCCATACTTTAGCTTCATCAATCATTTTCTGATCCTTTAATATATAAGCCAGGTTTCCGTATCCTTTCAGCCAATAGGGGACTTCTTCCCATCCGTGATCTCCTCCTTTGGTCAGCCAGGCATTATTCTCTTTGCCCAGCCATGCACTGATCTCATTCAGGTGACCGGTCAGACCGTCTTTCTGTAATTCGAGATATTTCTTCAACCATCCTTCGGGCTGAATACTTCCGACGGGCAGTTTAATGAAATTCATCGGTTTCAGTGGCAAGCGGTTTCCTACATAGTTTACGTTGGTTTGTGTACAGTCGGGGCGGTTCACGATGGTTACTGCCGACGATGATTGATCGGAAGTACACGATGCTGCCAGTAATCCGGCTGTAAATAGGATTCCGGCCAAGCCTCCTTTCAGACTTTTCATCTTTTTCATGTTTGGGTGTTTTTACTTATGGTTATTATTTAGGGGTTATTTCAATACAAATCAGTAGCTTCATCTGATATCATGCTACAAAGTTTGTGAATTCTGTATGAAATGTGCGACACAAACTATTCAATAAATAGCAATTACTGACCAATACGATGCGAAATGCGGGTTATGTGAATATTAGAAGTATAAAAAGAACAGATTCTTTTGTTTATTGAGCAGTATTTATCCCTTTATTCAACGAAAATGTTTTTTCTTTGTAGCATCTTAATAACAGAAAGCTATGAAAACAAAGATCTACCTGCTATTTATTACTACCTTATTCTTCTGCGCCGGTTGTGGCAACAAGAGCGGCGGACAGAAACAGGAGTCGGTAAGTGCGGCAAAGGATACATATGTAAATCCTTTGTTTCCGGAAGGGGCCGATCCGAGTGCTCTTTTCCATAATGGTAAGTATTATTATACCCATGGAACGGAAGATAAGATCATGCTTTGGGAAACGTCCGATATCACTGATATGGCTCATGCGGTTTGCAAGATAGTGTGGCAGCCTCAGGATCCATCCAACAGTTGTCATCTCTGGGCACCGGAGATTCACTATATCAATGATAAATGGTATATATATTATGCAGCCGACGACGGCAATACGGATAATCACCAGTTGTACGTACTTGAAAACTCTTCACCCGACCCGATGGAGGGAAAGTTCGAAATGAAAGGAAGTATCATAACCAATCCCGAATGGAATTGGGGGATACAGGCCACCACTTTCGAACATAAGGGAGTCCGCTATCTGGCCTGGTCCGGATGGCCCAAAAGGAGAACCAATGCCGAAACTCAATGTATCTATATTGCCAGGATGAAAGATCCGTGGACACTCGATTCACCCCGTGTCCTGATATCCAAACCCGAGTATGAATGGGAACGGCAGTGGGTCAATCCGGATGGCAGCCGTACGGCTTACCCCATTTATGTGAATGAAGGGCCTCAGTTCTTCCATTCGAAAGATAATAAGACGTTGATTCTATATTACGCTGCCAGCGGTTCGTGGTCCCCCTATTACTGTGTCGGGATGTTGACTGCCGATGCCGAGAGTGATTTGTTAGATCCGGCTTCCTGGACAAAGAGTTCGGTTCCGGTATTTCAGCAATCGTTGGAGAATGAAGTTTATGGTCCGGGTGGACTCTCCTTTGTTCCCTCGCCCGATGGGACTGAATGGTATATGATTTACCATGCCCGTCAGGTGACCAATGGAGACACCGGGAGTCCTGAAACCCGTAATCCGCGAATACAAAAAATAGGATGGGATGCCCATGGAATGCCCGATTTAGGGATTCCGGTTCGTGCAGGTGTTGCCTTGCCAAAACCTTCGGGTACTCTTTTGAAATAAAATAGTCATTTAGAACATTTTTTCCTTAGTCTGACAGGTAGCCGCCTACCTGTCCCGGGGATCGTATTGCATCATTAATAGGTTAAACATAATTTGAAGACAATGAAAAAGAGCATTTTAATTGCAGTTCTGACAGCGTCGATAGCTACTTCCGCTTTTGCACAATGGAAACCGGCAGGAGACAAAATCAAGACAAAGTGGGCTGAGCAGGTGAATCCTGAAAATGTATTGCCCGAGTATCCACGTCCGGTGATGGAACGGGGAGAGTGGAAGAACCTGAATGGTTTGTGGAATTATGCCATCACCGAGAAAGGAGCTGCTCCTTCAGCTTACGAAGGTCAGATTCTGGTTCCTTTTGCCATAGAGTCCAGCCTTTCGGGTGTTGGTAAGAAAGTCGGCCCCGACAAAGAACTCTGGTATCAGCGTACTTTCACAGTACCTGCTTCCTGGAAAGGTAAAAAAGTGATGCTGAACTTCGGTGCTGTAGACTGGAAAGCTGATATTTGGGTCAATGACATTAAGGTGGGACAACACACCGGAGGATT
>OGPS01002123.1_pt1 | contig 13083 bp, 10 predicted proteins | sample 1552931 | NCBI WGS metagenome assembly OGPS01 (sample SAMEA2580252, study PRJEB22360) | human gut metagenome | biome: human gut; feature: human-associated habitat; material: faeces | place: Denmark | collected 2008/2010 | reverse complement strand
GAATTAGCATCTAAATTGGAAGATGCCCCTTGGCCGGCAACTAAGGACGAGCTGATAGATTATGCCATGCGTTCGGGTGCTCCGCTTGAGGTTATTGAAAACCTGCAGGAAATGGAAGATGAAGGCGAGATTTATGAAAGTATTGAAGATATTTGGCCCGATTATCCCAGCAAAGAAGATTTCTTCTTTAACGAGGAGGAGTATTAATACGCTTTGATTGAATTTTATCCGCCGATTTGAGGATAAGACAAATTATAGGAAGAGGTAGTACGAAGGCCTTTGCTATGGCTGGGATACTATCTCTTTTCTTTTTTTCATAGCATTAATGATGACACAAACAGGAGAGGCACCCCGTTTGCCCGAATTGAAAGAACGCCATTTGCCCGAGAACTGCCGGCAAGGCGTAACGGAACTTTTGAAAGATACGTATGGTTACGACCACTTCCGTAACCTTGAGATTTACGCAGACTTGTTTAGGAGCAGAGAGACGCTTTGTATCTCTCAGGGGCAACTGATTGAGAATGTGATCCGGGAAGCGGAAAAGGCGCAGAAAAAAGAGGCAGAGCCGGAGAACATTCTGCTGACTGCTCCGACTGGTTCGGGAAAATCCTTATTGTTCCAGCTTCCGGCTATTTATTTGGGGAAAGAATATAATCTGCTGACCATTGTTGTTTCTCCTTTAAAGGCTTTGATAGTCGATCAGGTAGAGGGCTTGCAGGATTTGGGCTATCAGCGTGTGGCGTATGCATCTTCCGACCTTTCGCCGGAGCAGAAAATGGAAGTTTACCGGGCAGTGCGTGAAGGTGAAGTCGATTTGTTTTATCTCTCTCCTGAACTGTTGCTTTCTTATGATATAAAACACTTCGTAGGCAACCGCCGTATTGGTATGGTTGTTATTGATGAGGCGCATACGGTAACCACCTGGGGCAAAGAGTTTCGTGTGGACTACTGGTTTTTGGGGCGTTATCTGAGTGCCTTGAAGCAGAATCTCGGTTATACATTTCCTTTGTTTGCGTTGACTGCCACTGCCGTATGGAATCCCAAGGGTGGCAATGATATGGTATTCGAAACTATCCGTTCGTTGCAAATGGAGCCTTGTGTGCTTTATGTTGGTACGGTGAAGCGTAAGAATATCGGTTTTGATATCCGGCAGCTTACGCTGGAGGAGGGAGAAACTTACGACAAAGGAAAACAGCGTGTCATATCCGAACGTGTGGAAAACTTTCTCGACGGACATAAAACGCTGCTCTACTATCCCTTTGCAGGTGGCATAGACATGCGTATAAAAACCTGGGTACGTTCTGCCGACTGGCGTTTGGTGGCTTCTTATTATGGCAAGAAAGACAAAGAACAGAAAGCCGCTATTGTACAAGAATTTAAGGAAGGCATGAAACGGATGATTGTTGCCACAAAAGCTTTCGGTATGGGAGTAGATATCAGTGATATCGACCGCGTCTACCATGTGGCGCCTTCCAGTACTTTCGTCGATTATATTCAGGAAATAGGTCGTGCTGCTCGTGATGCGGATGTTCAGGGTGTTGCTGCCACCGACTATCATGAACGCGACTTTTATTATATGAAACGCTTGCATCAAACCGGCAATATTGAGCAGGACCAGTTGGCGTTGATCTTGAAAAAACTCATGGAAGTATACCGGATGAAGGGGGAGAAAGAAGAAATTCTCGTATCGCTGTCCGACTTTGAGTTTGTGGTAAAGCTGCCGCGTACAAAAAACAAGCTGGAGTATGAATCCGAGTTGGGGCAACTCATCAAAACCGCCCTGTTATGGTTGGAGGATGATCTGTCACAACGTTACGGAAGGCGTCTGCTGGAGGTGAGCCCGCAAAATCTGCTGACGGAGGGATACATCCAAGATAAAACAGGTGATGCCTTTGTGCGCGAATTCCAGGCCTATCTGACGAAAGTGGAAGATGAAGAAGGCGTTTATCGTGCACGCTTGGATAGTCTTTGGGAGGAACGTTTTCCTGAATTGGGGTATAGGGAGTTCAAACAGAAGCTGAATAACGGAACGTTATGGGAAGGCTCTCGTGCTGTCTCCGTTGGCAAGCACGAGGTGTTGCTGAAAGAGAATACGGCGGTGATCCGCCAGCGTATGGATTCACTGTTCAAAAGTTTGGTGACGATGCTGAAAACCGCTTTGTTGAAAACGAAAGGCCGTTTCGATGAAGAAGAGCTGCGCGCGGTGTTTGCCGAGCATGGCATGGATGTTCCCTCTGCCAAACGTTTCATTGGTTCGTTGCTGGAGAGCCGTACTGAAGAAGGGCGCAGCGTGAGCTACATCAGCAGTGTCAAGAAGAAAGAATCAAATGAGCTTTCGTTTACGGTTACCAAAGGTTTCGACCTGCTCTTGTCGCGTTATCAAAAACTGTTTACTCAGCGCATTGCAGGTACTAAAGGCGAGCGTTTGCAGTTCTATTGCACTCCGTTTTCCGATTTGAATATGCTGCTCAATCTTCTTTCTATGCTCGACTGTCTTTCGTTCAGCGTAGAAGGTGGTGGAACGCCTTGTGTGCATGTCCGGTTCAATGACCCCGGTCTTCTGCAACAGTTGGCAGATTCCAATGAATACCATAATCTTATTTTGGACACGAACGAACGTATTTTTGAAGAACAGATAGACTTGTTTTCTTCTTTCTTTGGCACTGACATCTTGACGGACGATCAGCGTTGGGATTTCGTAGAGGAGTATTTCACCGGAACGAGTGTGGAGGAGTTGAAAAAGAAATACATAGGTGAATGAGTGTTCTATTTCTGCCTTTACAGTTTTTGGAAAGCCAGTCGTTCATCTCCATTTAGCAGGTAGATGATGCCGCAGTATTGGAAGCCGTATTTTTTGAGGATATATTGCAGGATGTGGTTGTCACGATGTGTGTCTGCACGTAGATTGGGTATTTGGCGGTAGCACCATTGCAGGCAGGCAGATGCTACGCCTTTGCTGTCTTCCGTACTGGCCAGACGGTGGATAACGCCGTAAGGTTGTTTGTCATCTATCCATGCACCGTCATAGATGTGTGCATAGGTAGGGTCATCTCCTTGTATGAAGGCGAAGGTTCCCACTATTTTCTGTTCTTCATCAAGGCATACATAGCTGTTCCCGTTTTCAATATCTTTTTTGATAATCTCTTCGGTAGGGTAGCCGCCGGTCCATTGTTTGGTGTTCCCGTTTTTGCGCATGATGCGCTTTCCCTGTTCAAAGATATCCATAAGGATGGCAAGTTCTGTGATTTCGGTTTTTCTGATTTCTATCATAATCTGTAATAAAAAGGAATGTGATCCTGATAAAGAATGTTTCTGCAAAGGTAGTCAATCTATGTTTTCCGGCAATGCGTCGGGCTATTTTCGGTTACTTTACATATAAATTTTGAACTCAAGGCCGGCTGGTAAAAGACATGCGGTATAATCGGTTTCTACAAGCGGTATATTTGCTTTATGCGTAGAATAATCACTGCAACAACAGGCAGGTAAATAAGAGAATTTAAACCGAAGTCCGGGCAGGATATACAAAGGCAATGTGTTTGAAGTTTTGCCGCTACTATGAACAATTTGGGATGCTCATTGTTCTTTTTAGGGATATTTTACATATATTTGTCCCGAAAATTTAAACATATTGAATTATGAAAAAGATTTTTAGTGCTTTTATGATGGCTGTATGCTGTTTGGCAATGGCTATGCCTGCCCAGGCTCAACTTATTAAGTTTGGTGTGAAAGGCGGAGTGAACCTGACTAAAGTAGACTGGGATGGTGGATATGATGGTAATAAGGATAATGCTACTGGTTTTTTTATCGGTCCGATGGCTGAAGTAACAATCCCTATTGTCGGTTTAGGAGTAGATGGTGCTTTGTTGTTCTCTCAGCGAGGTAAGGATGATGGAAAACAGACCGGCTTGGATATACCTATTAATTTGAAATATACTATTGGCTTAGGCAGTATGTTAGGTGTATTTGTCGCTGCGGGTCCTGATTTCTTCTTTAACTTTAGTGGAGATAAGAAATACATGGATGAAGAGATGGAATTGGAAAAGAAGAAAGCAATGGTAGGTATCAATATCGGCGCTGGTGTAAAGTTGATTAAACATTTGCAGATAGGAGTTAACTACAATATTCCGTTGGGTGATTCTTACAAATTGAAAGAAGTGGGTGAAGCCGTTATCGGCGCAAAGAATAAAACTTGGCAGATTTCTGCTGCTTACATATTCTAAAAGCTGAATAGTTGATAATATAAATAGCGTTGTACGACAGAAGTCGGCAACGCTATTTTTTTATTCTCTTACCCTCTTCTTTCTGAAAAGTGCTATCTTTGCCGCTATAATGGAAAAGTTCGTTGATGTCATATTGCCCCTTCCCCTGCATAGCAGCTTTACGTATTCTCTTCCGGAAGAGATGGCGGGAGATGTACAGATTGGTTGCCGGGTGATAGTGCCTTTCGGGCGGAAGAAGTATTATACTGCGATTGTGCGGAATATACATTATTCTGCGCCGACAGAGTATGAGGTGAAAGAGGTGAGTGCCTTGCTGGATGCGCATCCGATCCTGTTGCCCGCACAATTCAAGTTTTGGGAATGGCTGGCTGATTATTACCTCTGCACTCAAGGGGATGTTTACAAGGCGGCTCTTCCTTCGGGATTGAAGTTGGAAAGCGAAACAATGGTGGAATACAATCCCGACTTCGAGCCGGATGTGCAATTGTCGGATAAGGAACTGAAAATCTTGGATCTACTCTCCGCAGAACCCGAACAATGTGTTACGAAGCTGGAAAAAGAGAGTGGCGTCAAAAATATTCTTATTGGACAAAGAAGCCATTTTCGTAAAAGAAGAATTGAAGCGCACTTACAAGCCAAGAACGGAAACCCGCGTGCGTCTGACGAAAGCGGCAAGTAATGAGCATCGTTTGCATTTCTTCTTTGATGAATTGCAGCGTCGTGCTCCCAAACAATTGGATCTGTTGATGAAGTACATAGAGCTATCCGGCTGTTTGGGAAAGGTGCAGAAGGAGGTAGCGAAGAAAGAACTTTTGCAACGAGCTTCCGTTACTCCTGCCGTATTTAACGGATTGGTGGAACGGGGAGTTTTTGAGGTCTATCAGCAGGAGATTGGCCGATTGAATACAGCTTTTGCCGGAAACACATTCTCCCTGAATCCCTTGAATGGACATCAACAGCGTGCACACGATGAGATCGTGGATAGTTTCCGGACTAAAAATGTTTGCCTGTTGCATGGAGTTACATCCAGTGGAAAGACTGAGATTTACATTCATCTGATAGAGGAGGTCATCCGGCAGGGGAAACAAGTGTTGTATCTGTTGCCGGAAATAGCATTGACTACACAAATCACCGAACGGCTGAAACGGGTATTCGGTTCGCGCCTCGGCATCTATCATTCCAAGTTTCCCGATGCCGAACGGGTGGAGATTTGGCAGAAACAACTATCGGATAGCGGATACGACATTATTTTGGGGGTGCGTTCTTCGGTCTTTTTGCCTTTCCGCAATTTGGGGCTGATTATTGTAGACGAGGAACATGAGAATACTTATAAGCAACAAGATCCGGCTCCCCGTTATCATGCACGTAATGCAGCTATTGTGCTGGCTGCATTGTATGGCGCCAAAACTCTGTTGGGTACGGCGACTCCGTCAGTGGAAACCTGGTACAATGCTACCTCCGGCAAGTACGGACTGGTAGAATTGAAAGAAAGATATAAAGAGATACAGATGCCGGAAATTATTCCGGTGGATATTAAAGAATTACAGCGCAAGAAGCGGATGAACGGCCCGTTCTCTCCTTTGCTGTTGCAGTATGTTCGTGAGGCTTTGGAGCAGAAAGAGCAGGTTATCCTGTTTCAGAACCGCAGAGGGTTTGCACCGATGATAGAGTGCCATACGTGCGGATGGGTGCCTAAATGCAAGAACTGTGATGTGAGTTTGACATATCACAAGGGGCTGAACCAATTGACATGCCACTATTGCGGATACACCTACCAACTGCCCCGCATCTGTCCGGCCTGTGAAGGGGTGGATTTACGCAATCGCGGTTTTGGTACGGAGAAGATAGAGGATGACGTCAAGCGCCTGTTTCCTGAGGCGGCCGTTGCCCGTATGGACTTGGACACAACCCGCACGCGTTCTGCTTACGAGCGTATAATTGCGGATTTCGAACAGGGAAAAACGGATATTCTTATCGGGACGCAAATGGTTTCTAAGGGATTGGACTTCGACCACGTGAGTGTGGTGGGCATCCTTAATGCCGATACAATGCTGAATTATCCGGATTTTCGCGCCTATGAGCGTGCCTTTCAACTGATGGCTCAGGTGGCAGGGCGTGCAGGGCGGAAGAACAAACGGGGAAGGGTGGTGCTGCAAACCAAGAGTATCGAGCATTCCATTATCCCCCAAGTGATTGGTAACGACTATGAAGGCATGGTGAACGGACAGCTTGCCGAACGGCAAATCTTTCATTATCCGCCTTACTATCGGTTGGTATATGTGTATCTGAAGAATCGCAATGAAACCTTACTCGATTTAATGGCGCAGACTATGGCGGGCAAGTTGAGTGCTATTTTCGGAAACCGGGTGCTGGGGCCGGACAAACCGCCGGTGGCGCGTGTGCAAACGTTGTTTATCCGTAAAATCGTGGTGAAGATTGAAACGAAAGCACCTATGGCGCGTGTTCGCGAACTGTTGTTGCAAGTGCAAAGAGACATGGTTATGGAAGACCGTTTCAAGTCATTGATTGTGTATTATGACGTGGATCCGATGTAGGAAACTATAAATAGCAAACATGTTTGATTATGAAAGATAAGAAAAAAATACTGTTTGTTTGCCTCGGCAACATCTGCCGTTCTTCTTCGGCAGAAGGGGTGATGAAGCATTTAATAGAGCAGGCAGGGCGTGAAGACGAGTTTGTCATTGATTCGGCGGGTATCCTTTCCTACCACCAGGGAGAACTGCCCGATAGCAGAATGTGTGCCCACGCTGCACGCCGCGGTTACAACCTGACACATCGTTCCCGTCCGGTACGTACGGATGATTTCTACAATTTCGATTTAATCATCGGAATGGACGACCGTAATATTGATGATTTGAAAGAGCGGGCCCCTTCCACCGAAGAGTGGAAAAAGATACACCGCATGACAGAGTATTGTACCAAGTTCACCCATGCCGACCATGTTCCCGATCCCTACTACGGAGGAGCCGAGGGCTTTGAATATGTGCTTGACGTCTTGGAGGATGCGTGCGCAGGGCTGCTTGAAGCCATTAATGATTAGTTGTCACTTCCTGATTCACAGCTCGCCACTTCCTCTTTTGTCCTGATAGAAGCGTTTGTTGTCGTTGAGGCTGCATGTTGCATCCACTCCGGCTTGTTGTAACCGTTCGGCAATTTCGTTCAGCCTCTTTCTCGAAACCCTCCCGATATAAAAAAGACGGTAGCGATAGTCTTTGTCGAGCAATTCCATGATGTGCGTGAACGTCTGTTCGCGGGCAAAATCGAAATTTACTTTTCGCAGGTCCGTATAGGGGTAACGGATTGTTCTTCCTACGCTGTGCACAGTAAGGGCATCATTGTCCAATGTCAGGTAGCAGAACCGGGTCATCAGCATGCAAATGAAGAAAAGGCTCAGTCCGAAGGACAGGATGGCCGGAATGAATCCCCACCATGCATCGATGCCGACGGAATAGTAACCCAATATCAGAAACGTGAGGAATAATATAAAGAACCAGAACATATACAGAGAAGGGCGCTGATAGGTTTCTGCCGGAAGCGTGCCTTCACTCCGGTTGCATGGAGAGTAGTTGGCGAAAGGTATTCCTTGCGACACAAGAAAGCGGACGAGTGATGACGGATGTTTGAAAGGCGGCATATGCAGGATTCTGTCCTGTTTTTCTTTTAGATGAAAGACGAATATCCCCGGACCATACCGGTCTTTTCCTCCCGCGATATTTTCGTGAGGGTCCCGGCGATACCGTTTCATAAAACTGAAACTTTCAATCTGGTGCAATTGGATCCGTTGGCTTTGCAACAGATGTTCTGCTCTTTGGCGTTCTTTGGCGCTGACTTCCATAGGTTCTACTTTTTAAGTTCGGGATAACTGATGCGGGTGTGGTAGATCGTTTTCAACTTCTCTTTGAAGACGTTTTTCACTGTCGCTATGTCTTTGAAAGTGATGGGACATTCCTTGAAATAACCTTCCTCTACCTGTGAATCGATTATTTTGTCTACCAGATTGCTGATGCTTGCCTCCGTATATTCGGGCAGGCTGCGTGATGCCGCTTCTACGGAGTCTGCCATCATCAGGATAGCTTGCTCCTTGGTGAACGGATTGGGACCCGGATAGGTGAATAACTCGTCGTTGGGCTCTTCGTCGGGATGTTCGTTCTTCCAGGATATATAGAAATATTTTGTTTTTCCACGACCATGATGGGTTGTGATGAAGTCTTTGATGACTTTGGGAAGATTGCTCTTTTCCGCCAGTTTCAATCCGTCCGTTACGTGGCTGATCACGACCTGTGCGCTCTGTTCGTAGCTGAGGTTCTTGTGTGGGTTGACGCTGCCCGACTGGTTCTCGGTGAAGAACACCGGGTTCTCCATTTTGCCGATGTCATGGTATAGGGCTCCCGTACGCACCAACTGGCTTTTCGCTCCGATGCGGTTGGCGGCTTCGGCGGCAAGGTTGGCCACCTGCATGGAGTGCTGGAACGTGCCCGGTACAGTTTCCGACATGCGCCGCAATAGGCTGTTGTTGATGTTGGACAGTTCCACTAAAGTGACGTTCGATGTGAAGCCGAAAGTCTTTTCCACCAGGAAAAGCAGCGGATAGGTAAAGAGCAGCAACACGCCGTTTATTATGAAGTAGGTGTACATGCTGCCATTCAGTTTCGACAGATCGTTCTCGGTTATCAGTTCAAAAGCAAAGTAAACGGCCATATAGGTCAGGATTACCAGAATGGCTGTGCGGAACAACTGTGAGCGTTGCGACAGCTCTCTCAGACTGAAAATGGCGATCAGGCCTGCCGTAAGTTGCAGCAGGATAAACTCATGCGGATAGCGCAGGCAGATGGAGCAAATCAGTATGGTGACGACTTGCGTGAGGAAAGCGGTTCTTGAGTCGAGGAACACGCGTATTATGATAGGCAGCATGGCATAAGGAATGATGTAGACATTGAATATGTTGTTGGCTACCATAATGGCCGTTACCACACAATAAAACATGATAAGGGCGAAAAGCAGCGAGAGGCTGCCCTTGCGGTTGTAATAGTCCTTGCGGAAAAGGTCGAGATAGAGCATAAAGCAGAGCATGAAGATACTTACGTACAGCACCTGCCCGGCCAGCATCAACCGCTTCTGGCCGATGGATTCACTGCGCTGGATGGATTCTTTACGCAGGCTTTCGAGGATGTTGTAGGTCTCTTGGTTGACTATCTCGCCCCGGTCGATGATTTTCTGCCCGCTCAAGACGATGCCGTTGGCCCATGAGTAGTTGTCGAGGACTTCTTTCTTTGCGGTCTCTGTTCGCTGGACGTCGTAGGTGAGGTTGGGCGACAGGTATTCGTTGAGGGAGCATTGCCGGAGTATGTTCGGCTGGTAATGCATGGTGTCGGCGGTGAGAAGATAAGCATACGCCTGCTTGACGGAATAAAGTTTGTCGATGTCCCGTTGGCTGGCAAGTTTGTCGTTTATCACCATGATGGCGGATGTGCTGTCCTTGTGCAGTTGCCCCAGTTCTTCGGTGGAGAGTATCCCTGCCCGGTACACTTCGGAGAGTATTTTCTCTATATGGCGGATGTAATCGGTAGAAGGCAGGACATCCCGCAAATGCGTCTGGTAATCGTTTTTCAGCTTCTTGATCACTTCTTTTTCTGTGTTCTTGTCCAGTTGGAAATAGGGTTGGAAAGAAGCCAAGATGCTGTCCTGCTCTCTTTTCACAACTTGGTCGTCTTTGTAGATGGGGAAGTCGAAGGTGGCCATCAGTTGTCCGTACTTCCAGGGTTTGTCAATGTCGAACTGGTAGTTGAACTTGCCGTCCCTCGGCAGAAAATAGACAATAACCCCGACGGTGCCTATGAAAATAAGCGCCTTATATATCAAATCTCTGAACGAGAACTCTTTGTTTTTTCCTTTGAAATAACTCATATCGGTTGAAATTTTTGCGAAAAGTACAAAAAAAAACAATAGTGTGGAAAAAAAGGTTTAATTTTGCCGTCTAATTTATTCATAAGTAAGATAGATTATGACAGAAAGAAAAGTCAGAGTCCGTTTTGCCCCAAGTCCTACCGGGGCGTTGCACATCGGCGGTGTGCGTACTGCGTTATATAATTATCTCTTTGCGCGTCAGCATGGAGGAGATTTGATTTTCCGTATTGAAGATACTGATTCTAACCGGTTCGTACCGGGGGCGGAAGAATATATATTGGAGTCTTTCAAATGGTTGGGCATTCCTTTTGATGAAGGTGTCAGCTTTGGAGGAGAACATGGGCCGTACCGACAGTCCGAACGTCGTGAGATATACAAGAAGTATGTACAGGTGCTGCTGGATGCAGGCAAGGCTTACATTGCCTTCGATACTCCTGAAGAGCTGGATGCCAAGCGTGCGGAGATAGCCAATTTCCAGTATGATGCCTCTACGCGTATGCAAATGCGCAATTCGCTGACGCTTTCCAAAGAAGAGGTGGACGCGTTGATTGCCGAAGGCAGGCAGTATGTGGTTCGTTTCAAGATAGAGCCCGATGAGGATGTGCATGTGAACGACCTGATTCGCGGCGAAGTGGTGATCAATTCATCTATCCTTGATGATAAAGTTCTTTATAAATCGGCAGACGAACTGCCCACTTACCATTTGGCAAACATTGTGGACGACCATCTGATGGAGGTTTCCCATGTGATTCGCGGTGAGGAGTGGTTGCCTTCGGCTCCGTTGCACGTTCTGCTGTATCGTGCTTTCGGCTGGGAAGATACGATGCCGGCTTTTGCTCACCTGCCGTTGTTGCTGAAGCCCGAAGGTAACGGTAAGCTCAGCAAGCGCGACGGTGACCGTCTTGGCTTTCCGGTGTTCCCGCTGGAATGGCACGACCCTAAAACGGGTGAGGTGTCTTCCGGTTACCGCGAGTCGGGATATCTGCCCGAAGCTGTTATCAACTTCCTTGCTTTGCTGGGCTGGAACCCGGGCAATGACCAGGAGTTGATGTCGATGGACGATCTTGTGCGGCTTTTCAATTTGAGCCATTGCAGCAAATCGGGAGCTAAGTTCGATTATAAGAAAGGTATGTGGTTCAACCATGAATATATTCTTCAAAAATCGGATGAGGAACTTGCGGAACTTTTCAAACCGGTGTTGAAAGAGAACGGCGTCAATCCGGACGCATACAGCGATACATTCCTCACTACGGTGGTGTCCTTAGTGAAAGGGCGCGTCAACTTCGTGAAAGAGTTGTGGGATCAAGCCCGCTTCTTCTTCACCGCTCCCCGGCAGTATGCCGAGAAGGACGTGAAGAAGCGCTGGTCGGAGGATACCCCGCGCATCATGGAAGAGTTGATGGAAGTGCTCCGCGGCATTGAGGACTTCTCGTCAAAACCGTCTGAGGATATAGTGATCGGCTGGATTACGGAGAAAGGGTATCACATGGGCAATGTGATGAATGCTTTCCGTCTGGCGGTGGTGGGTGAGTGCAAGGGCCCGCACATGTTTGATATTACTGCCTTGTTGGGTAAGGAAGAGACACTGGCCCGCATACAGCGTGCTATCGAAACGTTGAAATAAATAATCAAGAATGAGGGATTTCTTGTCATACCGTTTTCATTCTTCATTATTCATTCTTAATTAAGATAGTATGCTTTATAACTTAGCGATAATAATCTACGATATTGCGGTGCATCTGGCTGCCCCTTTCAGCCGTAAGCCACGAAAGATGATGAAAGGGCACTGGGTGGTGTATGAGCTGCTCCGGCAACAGTTGGAGAAGGATGCACGCTACATTTGGTTCCATGCGGCTTCCTTGGGCGAGTTTGAACAGGGGCGTCCGCTGATTGAGAAGATTCGTGCCAAATATCCTGATTATCGTATTCTGCTGACATTCTTTTCGCCGTCGGGCTACGAAGTACGCAAAAACTACCGGGGGGCGGATATTGTGTGTTACCTGCCTTTCGACAAGCCGCGCAATGTGAAGAAGTTCCTTGATTTGGTGAACCCCTGCATGGCGTTCTTCATCAAATATGAGTTTTGGAAGAACTATTTGGATGAGCTGCATAAGCGCCGTATTCCTGTTTACAGTGTGTCTTCCATTTTCCGTCGCGGACAGATATTCTTTAAATGGTATGGCGGTACGTACCGAAACGTGCTGCGTAACTTTGACCATCTGTTTGTGCAGAATGAACGTTCCAAACGTTACCTGGCCAAGATTGGCATCAACCGGGTGACGGTAGTGGGCGACACCCGTTTTGACCGCGTGCTTCAGATCCGGGAGGAGGCTAAGGACTTGCCTTTGGTTGAGTTGTTCAAGAATAATACGATGACTTTTGTCGCCGGAAGTTCCTGGCAGCCCGATGAGGACTTGTTTATTGAATATTTCAATCAGCATCCGGAGGTGAAACTGATAATTGCTCCGCACGTTATCGATGAAAATCATTTGGTGGAGATAATCCGTAAGCTGAAGCGCCCGTATGTGCGTTACACTCGTGCGGATGAAAAGAATGTCCGTAAGGCGGATTGCCTGATAATAGACTGCTTCGGGCTGCTTTCCTCGATCTACCGCTATGGAGAGATCGCTTATATCGGTGGAGGATTCGGGGTAGGCATTCACAATACATTGGAGGCTGCTGTATATGGAATTCCGGTAATCTTCGGACCGAAATATCAGAAGTTCCAAGAGGCTATCCGGCTTTTGGAGGCGAAGGGCGGCTTCTCCATCAAGAGCTATGAGGAATTGAAAGCGCTGCTCGACCGTATGCTGGAAGATGAGGAGTTCCTGCGTGAGAGCGGGATGAATGCCGGGCTCTACGTTACCGACAATGCCGGTGCAACGGATAGGGTGCTGAATATGATAAACTTTTAAACCGGTTTTTGCTTTCTCTTTCC
>OGPS01002118.1_pt1 | contig 13124 bp, 9 predicted proteins | sample 1552931 | NCBI WGS metagenome assembly OGPS01 (sample SAMEA2580252, study PRJEB22360) | human gut metagenome | biome: human gut; feature: human-associated habitat; material: faeces | place: Denmark | collected 2008/2010 | reverse complement strand
CAAATGCCTCCAATGAGTCGAAAAACGATAAAATTCATTGATTTACGATAATTATTTTCTACTTTTGGAAGTTAGTAAACCAACTATATCACTTTAACATTAACGTATATGAAAAAACTTATTCTATTCTTATTCTTAAGTACGAGCCTGTTCTGTTTTGGACAAGGCAAGAGTGCATTGAAAGACATCCAGTCTATCAAGTTCTATGGAGTGGACTACTCCCAAGCTAAAGTTTTCGGTGCAGATGAATCACCGATACAATTCAAAGATGCTTTCAGACGTATCAATGAGCTGTTTATCACAGAAGCAAAAAAGTATAACGTAGGAAAACAGTTGAAAAAAGAGGTAACGGAAATCTCATTGGATGCAGTCAATCAAGTGAACGAAAACATTAACTTGGCCGAGCTGATGACTACCAAAAGAGAATATAGCCTTAGTAAAGAACAAATCAAAGCGGCTATCGAAGCATTACCTATTCAGAAAACGCCGGGCGTAGGTATGGTATTTATCGCACAGTTCCTGGACAAATCAAACAACAGAGGTACGTATGAAGTCGTATTCTTCAATACTGAAACAAAGGAGATCATTGAAGAATGGATAACAGATGGAAAAGCACGTGGTTTCGGATTGCGCAACTACTGGGCAGGATCTGTTTATAGCGCACTCAAGAAATTATAAACCAATAATATATATAAACATGAGAAAACTACTATTATTGCTGACTTTACTGTTAAGTATCAGTACTTATGTCGCAGCACAAAATTACACAGAAGTAGTGTATTTAAAGAATGGCAGCATTATCAAAGGAGTTATCATTGAGCAAGTGCCCAATGTTTCCTTAAAAATTAAAACAAGTGATGGCAGCCTCATCATCTGTCAGATGAGTGATGTGGAGAAAATCACTAAAGAAGAACGGTATACAAGAGATTACCGCAAAGAGGCCAACAACCGCAAAGCTGCAAGAAATACATTAAAAGGCTATAAAGGTTTCGTGGACTTTGCATACATCGGTGATGTCAGCGACTACAATGCCTCCAAAATTGAATTATCAACCTCACACGGTTATCAATTCAATAATTATTTCTTCGTTGGTGGTGGTGTTGCTCTCAACTACTATACGGATGCTGATCTTGTTGCTGCACCAATCTATGCTAACTTCAGGGCTAACTTCATCAACAAAAGAGTGACGCCTTTTGCAGATGTAAAAACCGGATATGCTGTAGGAGACATAGAAGGAGCGTATGCTTCGATAGGAGTAGGAGTACGTTTTTCTTTAAAAGGGAAAAAGGCCTTGAATTTAGCTTTGATGTACAACTTCCAAGATTATGACACCACAACTGATTATAGTTACAGTTATGGAGGTCATTATTATCATGACAGCTGGGATGATACATGGGAGTTACACGGAGTAGGAGTCAGGTTCGGTTTTGAATTCTAAATCTACTGTTTGTCTGTACCTTTTAACAACAAACAAACAATAAATCAAATTCGAACCATGAAAAAGACTATCACAACACTTCTACTATTGAGCTGCATTACTGCATTTTCATTTGCGCAAAGCATTGTTATGACTTCAGGAACTATCGACTTCATCAAGGACCAACAAGTGATACAATTCACTTTCTCTTATGATGAAATGCTGGTAGGAAAACTGACAGAAAGCGAATATGTAGATAAAAAGAGCTCCGAATATAATGCAAAAGAAGAAGGCAAAGGAGATCAATGGAAAGCTGCCTGGTATGGCGACCGTAAAGAACGATTTGAGCCAAAGTTCTTGGAACTTTTCGATAAATATATGAGCGAAGTTGGTATCACAGCAGGTACGGAAGGCGCTCAATATCGAATCGAAATCAATACAGACTTCACCGAGCCGGGCTGGAATGTGGGTGTCATGCGTCAGAATGCATCTGTCGACCTAAGCTGCAAAGTGAAGAAGATTGAAACGGGTGAGCAAGTAGCCTCTATCAGAATCCGTAATGCTTCTGCCAACAACTTTTGGGGTACTGATTTCACTTCCGGGTATCGCGTTCAGGAAACGTATGCCAAAGCAGGAAGAGAATTAGCCAAGTTCTTTATCAAAAAGGCGAAGTTACGCAAGATAAAAGACTAACTGGCTTGAACCACATTTGCCTACTATAAAGTTGAAAAAACATAGAAGTATCTGCCACCTGCAACAAAAAGCGCGTAATACGCTAGCTGACAAATAGTTGTAGCGTTGCAGATACCTGCGGCAGATACGTTGCAGATAAAGTATCTGCAACGCGTTATATAACCAAAGAAAACCGCTTGGTTTCTATATGTAAAGCTATAAGATAGTTTTGGTATCCATACGGAGAAACGGCAGTTTCCATACATAGGAACTGTCGTTTCCTGCCTTGGAAACGCTCGTTTCCTACCGTGGAAACTACAATTTCTAATACCGGAAACTCCAGTTCCCCGCCTGGAAACTGGAGTTTAATGCATTTAATAAACTTCCGTACTCATAGGAAATAGGTTTATGTATAGATTATACAGTGTGGCAGATACTCTATCTGCAACGCATCTGCAACAGGTATCTGCAACGCTACAACTAGTTGTAAACTAATATATTATACGCGTTTTGTTGCAGGTGGCAGATACTTCTATGTTTTTTCAACTTTATGGAGGAAAGAATATATCACGATTATGCTCATAACTGTAAAACAGTTGGATGAAGCACTCTCCCATCCGTTATTGAGCTAAATAAATGCTCTCATTAAAGAGTAGTATTAATGAATATAAAGAATATTAGGCACCTTACGCTCCCCAGCATGGTCAAACCGCCCATTATCACAAGGATAATTAACGACTCCATCATCCGATGCACCGGACAGCCAAAGGGTAGTAGACCCGCCTCCATCCAAATTTAACGCATCCTCACCTCCTAAAATACGAATCAAATGTGCCAGTTCCGGAATATTCACTCCTTCGGCTTGCTCCGGGAAACGTCCGTCTACGGTTATCAACAATATTTTCCCCTCCTTAGTGGTGGCAACAGCACTACGAGGATGCTTGGTTCGGATAAAATTCGCACCACATGAATTCCAATCGCAAATCTGTCCGTCTTTCAGCATCAGCGGACCGGAAGCAAGTACCATACCTGTTTCCCCTTCATATTCCTTTTCTATCTGTTTGCTCCAAGGGATTAACTTTATCTTCCCTTTGCGCACATTAATAGCTCCTGTAACACGCAGTTTAAACTCACTCTGCATCGTTGTATCAATAATCTGGCGATCCGCCTTCAGGAAGCAGACCGAGTTTCCCCGTTTCATGTCAAAATAGGAGCCATTAATGGCTGCAATGGCGTTATATTCAGAAGCAATCTTACTTGTTTCTTTCATTTTATCCGAAACGGCAACACCGACTTTCAAACCTGCAACAGGATCAATTTCTATCAGGCTGATAGATTGGGGACCTTGATATAATTGAGGGATAGAAGCATACTTATATACAATTCCTTTTTGAAAATTTTCTATCTTCCAACAAGCAGATACAATTGCCAATGAATCCGCTACTGTCTGCCCTTTTACCATTTCAATGGAGCATACAGCCAGGATAACGACGATTAACAAGTTTTTCTTCATAAACTAACGAATAAATGTGTTAAGTATAATATATATTAGTCTTAATGACCAGTAATGTCCGTATTATAATCTTCCCGATTATATTGCCATAACAGAATAGGATATCCTTTCGCATTTACCTTGTAATACCATGAGTTTCCCCATCCTGCATCAAGGTAGTTCTGCATATTCGATAAGAACTCCTTCGACTTAGTTTCCCCATCGTGAGGTTGCTTCACACCGACTAATTCACCGGAAAATTCGGTTTTAGGTACTCCGGCATTCAAAATCTTCATATCGTCTGTTGCCCAACAATCAACAACCGTCATATTAGCTGCTCCCATGAAGGCGGCAATACGCCCCAAATTTACACCATTTTTCTTATTTTCCACTAATTTATTCAAAGCAACGCATCTTTTAGGTGCAGTATCAAAATAAGCTCCGATACCTGCTGCTCCGGAATTCATTGAAATAACTTCACCTGCCGCATAGCAATTCTCCAATATACCACCAGCCCAGACAATACCTACTATCCCCCCGGCACGTGAATTTCCTGTTTCATTCTTCGCTGTAACCGTAGCAGTAGAATAACAATTCTTAATGGATGAATACACAGAGCCGCTCGGTTTACCGATATTACCAGAAATACCGCCAATTATATCAAATCCCGATACCTTTCCGCTCGTATAACAATTTTCTACACTTCCGGTAAATACGTCCGAAGTCGGGATTTTTATCCCTACATAACCGGCTAATATTCCGCCTCCATTTTGTGCCACAATATCTGCATCCACAATTCCCAAATTCTTGCAGACTCCACATAACACCCCGAACAAGCTGGCATAGTTACCTTGCGATTTCAAGCCTTTTATAACATGCCCGTTTCCGTCAAAATGGACGAATCTGTCATAAGGCTCACTCACATTCAAAGCCTGCCAATCAATCCCTGACATATTCACATCGGCCTCCATTCTGAAATAAACCATTCCTTTAGAATAATTGACCTTATGCATATCCTGCATATGTCTCGCCGTTTTTATAATATAAGGATTATCCTCCGAACCGTCACCAGAGTCAAACAACTGCCCGTTGCTATGCTTCTTTACCAAGATGAAAGTCCTGACACTGCGTTGTCCGTAATGATCGAACTTTTTATTATCACACGGATAGTTGACTACATCTGTGACTGAAAGATTACTGTCGCGTATATACATCGTTGTAGACCCTCCCCCGTCTACGTTCAAGGCATGCTGTGGTTTAAAATACTGGTTTATAAAGGAGGTAAGCTCTTTGGCAGTCATTCCTGCCGCCAAATCCGCACGACCGTCCACTGTTACCAACAAAAGCTTATTCTGTTCTGTCAAAGCCACAGCGGTACGGGGATGACGTACTCCCTGATGTCTTCGGTAATCCTCTCCATCCAAGGAATTCAGGTTGATTCCGGTTATATCTCCAATAAATGTTTCCCCTACCGGTTGATAATCATCTATCAAGACTGGTGCTCCCGAGAATATGTTAGGCATTGAATTATAGGAATATGATTCCTTTGTTCCATATCCAATTTCAACCTTATAGCCGTCATAAGCTATGGCCCCTTCATGTTTCCAATATCTTAAATGCCCTTCGGGAAGAGTGATCGGTGAAATTATTGAGCCATTGACTTTTACGAAAGAGGCTTCAAGTTCATACGTACCATTAATTCCGGCTACCGCATCATGTTTCAGAGCAACGCTTGACAAAGAATCGAGTTGAGGAGCCGAAACAAACTCCAATTCGTAATCAGGACTCGACAGGTCGATTTCAAGCACATTTACTTGTTGTTGGGCATTGAAAGCCCCTTTATTATAGGAGTACCATATAAAACTCTTTCCGTCAATAGAATCTATTTTCCAGCCATCTTTGTCCTTCAATGTCGGTTCTTCAACCGGGATAGGAGGAGGAGTATAATTCTGTCCCTTTCCTATCATATCGCTGAAATCTTCATTGTCCAGTTGGCTGGAGCAGCTGATAGCTATTATAAAAAGCGTAGAAACTAGTAATATCATTATTCTATATTCTTTCATGACCGATCAAATTAAAAGTTTAAATTATCATTCCATCCCGGATTCTGTGTCAGAGCTCCATTTGTCAAAATACGGTCCTGCCTTGGAATCGGGTATAAATAGTCCCGTTCTTCATTCCACTGGCGAGGAACATCTTTATAGCAAATCACATTCCCGGATTCTCCTTCTGTCAGTTCTACCGTAACTCCAATCTCCAGATATTCAAGCGCATTGACACCACCAGGCTTTGCTCCTTTATACAGACAGACATCAATAGTCCCGTCATGATTCAGGTCATAATTACCCGGACCGGGGAAATACATTCCCAAAAACTCATCATCCATACAACTCCCCGCTTTCCAACGCATTAAATCATAATAACGGAAGCCTTCCATTAACAATTCTATGACTCTTTCACGACGGATTTCCAGTATGACTCCTTTATTCGTTTCAGAGACATTAGGATAGACATTCAGCAGATAAGGATCGGGGTCCGTATTAGCGTCACTCATATTCAGGTTCGGCATTCCTACCCTATCCCTTATTAATTTAATCGTCCTGTCAATATCATTCTGTTCCAACGTTCCCCTTTCCGCTTTGGCTTCCACATAATTCAAAAAAACCTCCGCCGTCCTGAAAATAGGAAAATCATTCTCAGACGTGTCACCTACATCATATTTGGTGGCACCCGAATATTTAATTAAATGATACCCAGTCATTGCCGAAGAGAAATTAGGACCCGACTGTTTCGTTTCTCCCGGACGTATATATCCGGGAGTACGGATGGTCTGTGCCAAACGAGGATCTCTGTTCTGACATTCATCAAAAAATACCTTAGTGGCATATCCTTGCATGTCCGTAAAACGAGAACCGTTCTTATTCAAATACATATTTACAATCTTTTTCGATAATCCGGGTCTGCCTTTCGAAGCTGTATTTTCAAAACCTTGCACGTCGTGACGGATATTCAGTGTCCCATTATAGTCTCTAGCCAAAACAATTTCCTGCTGAATGGCATTCAAGGAAGAAAAAAGAGTCTGATAAGGAGTACTGCCTGTTTTATACAAGCTATATCCACTATTCTTCATAAAGTCATCGGAAGCAGTAATGCACGCATCCAAATATTTTTCGTAGTCTGCTATCCCATGATACTTACGGAAAGTGCCTTCAAACAAACAAACTCTTGACTTCAGTGCCAATGCAGCCCATTTACTGACTCTGTAAAGTTCTTTTTCTTTGGATAAAGTAGTAATAGCAAAATCCAAATCTTCAATGATTTTCTGCATCACAAACTCTCTGGAATCCCGGGGGTTATACAACAGTTCAGCATCAGATGAATCCAGTACTTTATCATACCAGGGGACATCTCCAAATCGCTGTACTTTCTTAAAGTAAAAATAAGCCCTGAAAAAACGGGTGATTGCATCGTACTTATTACGTACATCTTGATCTTCACAATTATGAGAATTCTCTAACAAGAAATTAAGACTTCTCAATGCCTCCCAATTCCATCCTCCACCCGTCGATGGAATGATCCGTTGCCCAGTTACCTCATCATCCAACGGAGAAACAATCAATACATCTGCATTATCTTTATAAATATCTGCTGCAGTAGGCAGTATATTATAGTAAAACTGATTACTATACAGTTGAAGTTCGTTTTCATTCTTGAAATAGGTGGTTGGAGACAAACTGTCTTCAGGATAAAGGTCCAGTTTATCACACGATATAAAAAGAATGGTAAACAACCACATAAATATGATACTAAACTTGGTTTTCATATATAGATATATTAGTTATTATCAGAATGTAATATCAATACCAAAAGAATAGGTCTTTGAGAACGGATAAGAGAGTGCATTAGTCTTACCTGTTTTCCAATTTGTTCCGGCAGCAGCCGCTTCCGGATCAATATAATCCGTATCCAGCCTGTCTAATGTGAGCAGATTCTCACCACTGAAATAGAGACGGGCTTTCTGTACATGTATCTTTGATAACCATTTAACAGGTAACGTATATCCTACGGTCAGGTTTTTCAGTCGGCAATAGGCAAGACTTTGCAAGTATCTGTTATTAACCGATGACAAGGAACGGCCATCAGTCCATGCGATATATCCTCTGGGACGGGGGAAATAAGCATCAGGATTGTCTACGCTCCATACGTCTGCCAGAAAATCCTTCGGAATGAAACTTGGTGCTGGTGAACTATACGGTCCCCAAAAGGCAAATGCATCACTGGATGGGTACCAGTCTTGTTTCCCCACTCCCTGAAAGAACACGGAAAAGTCAATGCCATTCCATTCTGCATTAAGTCTGATGCTGTACGTATAGCGCGGAAGAGAATTACCTATAATCCGTTGGTCCTTAATATCATTAGCACTGACAGTTTGTTCGATCTTATTATTGCCATCAAGATCGAGATATTTCATGTCTCCAGCATGCAGTCCTCTATCGACAACGGCATTATTGATGATATAGTTTACGACACTCTGGTCTACTCCATAATTAGCTGCCTCTTCATCTGTCGCAAAATAGCCATCAACCATATACCCCCATATATCTCCCAGTCTCTGACCGACATAAGGAGAGCTGATTTCTTTATTAGGGTTATCATATTTCGTAATCTTGGAGACATTATCCCCGATTCCAAACGAAACACCATAGTTAAAAGGTTTGTCCATCACATTAAAACGGTCATTCCAGGCAACGACCAATTCCCAACCTTTGGTCCTTAAGTCAGCAGCATTCATATTAGGAGATTTTGCGCCATAGACAGACGGTAATGCTTTGCCGGGCATTAGCATGTCTTTTGTATCCCTTATATAAGCATCTGCCGAAATATTCAATCTATTATTGAAGATACCGATATCAAGACCAATATTTTTAGTAACTACGGTTTCCCATGTCAAGTCGGAAGCATTAGGAGCGGTTTCATAGGCATACGAGGCTTTTTCTTTATCACCAAACGAATAATTAAGAACTTTTCCTGTTTCTATTTGCTGCAGATAATCATAATAACCAACTTGCTGATTGCCCAAAGTTCCATAAGACAGTCGTAACTTTAGGTTATCTACTGTATTTTTCAATGCTCCATAAAAAGGCTCTTCGCTAATGCGCCATCCGGCGGAGAACGATGGGAAGAAGCCGTACCGATGGCCTTTTTTAAACCGGGAACTGCCATCGTATCTTCCGCTCGCCTCAAACAGGTATCTTCCTTTATAATCATAGTTTGCCCTATAAAAGACACCAAATAAAGCATATTTATTCTTTCCTCCGGTGACTACTGTATTTTCTCCCTTAGCCAGATTAAAGTCATTCAATTCATCAGATAACAGTCCATCTTTGCTCACAGTCAGATCTTCATAAGATTTTGTCTCATAGTTGATACCGCCTGTCAGTTTCACATTATGAGAGCCGGCAAACAAGTTACCATAAGTTCCGTAAGCATTATATGCATAATACAGATTTTTTGTATTCAACACAGTCAGTTTATTCCCTCCGCTTGTACTCTCGGGCATGGTAATCGTAACACCCGGTACCTTGGAGTATTGCATGTCTACACTTCTATTGGTACATTTCTTGTCATATTTCGAATATGTGTAATTCCCTATGATTTCAACATGTTTTACCGGATTTATAACTACTTCAAATGTGGTCATAAACTCGTCTATCTCATCTTTATTATTATGTTTCTTATTAGATAATGCAACAGTGGTACCCGCCAAAGTATAGTTCATGATATTAGTTTCATACACCAGTGTACCATCAGGATGTACAGGCACTAATATAGGCAAGGCACGATAGCTTGCATTCTTAAATATTGTATTCACTCCACCAAGTCCCGGATAGGAGTAATTCGATTTGAAATAAGAGGTATTATTACTGACGGATAACCATGGAGTCACTTTGGCTTCCAGCCTTGATTTGAAGTTATAGCGTTCATACTTGTCCGGTTGTATTTTAAGAACTCCTTTCTGATTATAATATCCTCCGGAAAGCCTGAACTTCAAATGTTCACTTCCACCGGAAATGCTTACATTATGTTCATGCGTCGGACGTTTATGGTCATATAAATAATTATACCAATCAAAATTCCCATAGTATTTATACTGTCCGTTTTCAGTTACTACCCAGGGCCGTTCGGGTTGTTCCGTCTTATCATTTCTCCTGATCCACAACTCATGATAATCCTTTTCCGTATATGTGAGCAATGGTGTCCCTTGCCAGGTAGAGAAAAACATATCACTAATACCGGCCGCATAATATCCACGGGTTTCATAATCTGTCGACGTAGTTACATCACTAAAGCTATATCGTCCGTTATAATTAAGAGTGACTTTGCCTTTTTCTCCCGTTTTTGTAGTTACCAGAATAACTCCATAGGCGGCACGTGCTCCATAAATTGCCGCAGACGACGCATCTTTTAAGACCGAAACAGAGGCGACATCATTCGGATTGACACGATTCACATCTCCCTCCACTCCATCAATAAGGACCAACGGTTTGGCAGAACCACTAATGGAATTCACACCTCTGATATTAAACGAACCTCCATCTCCTGCACGACCGGAAGAAAAAGAGACAGTCATGTTAGGAACTGCTCCTTGCAGTAATTGAGACATAGTCGAAGCAGAACGCCCTGCCAATTGATCCCCCTCTACCACAGACACGGCACCTGTCAAATTGACTTTCTTCTGTGTTCCATAACCTACAACCACCACTTCTTCCAAAGATCTGGAGTCTTCTTGCATGGTTATATTGATAACCGAATTATTCTTGACGGGAGATTCAACGCTCTTATAACCTAAAAATGAGAAAACCAATATACTATTGTCCGGAACCTCGATAGTATATCTTCCATCCATATCGGTGATGGCTCCTATTTTCTCACCTTTAACAGCCACATTACAACCAACAATAGCCTCTCCCAAATCATCTTTCACAGTTCCTGTTATCTTCCGACCGAGAGTTACGTTTTTCATTTTCTCCATACTTTTCACCAGAATAATATGGTTGCCTTCCATCGTATACGAGAAACCTGTTCCTTGCAAAACTCTATTAAGAATTTCGGCAACCGTGGTTTCCCGAGTAGATACTGCTATTTGTTTGTCCAAAGCAATCTCATGCTCATTATAGATAAACAAATAGTCTGTTTGTTTTTCAATCTGCCTGATGATTTCGGCGAATGTTGCGGTTCCTTTATTCATCGTAACTTTTTGATTCTGAGAATAGCCATCCAGGGCATACGTCTCAAAAATAATGAATAACAGGAAAAAGACAGTTAACCTCATAATTCTTAAAATTTGAGTAGAGTGTGTTTTTCTATGGACAATACGTCCACACCAAAGATTATTTTTCATATCTTTGCCTAGAGTTATTAAGTTAATACATAAAGATTTGGAATGAAAGTCGAGTCTTTTTTATTGACTTCTCACATATCGGTAAATGTTGCAGCATTTACCGATATTTTCGTTTTAAACAGACAGGTGCTCTTGTTCTCATGTTTTTCATTTTAGGATTCATACTTCTTTATCAATAGATGATAATCTGATTCTTCTCATCATCCTGCATATAGTTAAATTTAACGTACTTCTGCAATACCTTCATCACGTGTTCAATACCTTCTTTCTGCCGGAACTTACCTGTACACGGACGGGAAGCTATCTCTTGATTATTGTTGATAATCTTCACTTCATAATATTGCTCCAATTTCTTGAATACCGTTTCCAAAGGTTCATTCTTAAAGGAATAGATTCCCATCCGCCAGAGGAAATCGTTGTCCGAAGTGAATGCCTCTTTATAAAGTTTACCGTCTCTCGCTTCTACTTTCTCATACGGTTTCAGCACTATTTCGTTTTGCGTATCCGGCTGGTAGACGGTTACTTTTCCTTCTATCAGAGACGTTTCAAACATATCGGAATTCGGATAGGCGGACACATTGAAAGTGGTTCCCAATACCCGGATATCATATTTCTGCGTTTCAACAATGAAAGGGTGTTTCTCGTCGTGCGCCACTTCAAAGTATCCTTCTCCTTCTAAAGCCACTTTTCTGTTTTTAGAGTGGAAGCCGTTCGCGGGGTATTTCAATGTGGAGTTGGAGTTCAACCAAACTGTTGTCCCGTCAGCCAATATCAGATTGGCACGCTGTCCTGCTGGAACGGTCACAGTCTGCATGTCGGTAGAATGCTCCAACCGATAGCCCTGATATTCCTTATGGATGATGAAAGCGAGCATGGCAACTACCGCGGCTATCTTCATCGACGTCCAGAGATACCGCATTACAGGCTTCTTCTTTTCCGTATTCTTCGTATTCTGTCCGTCAACGTTTCCGTTCCAAAGGGTTGCGTTATAAATGCGATGTAACTGCATCAGTTGTTCACGATGTTCTTCGCTCTCTTTCATCCAGCGTATCACTTCCTTCTTTTCTTCGGGAAGTACGTCACCGGCAATATATTTATTAAGTAGTTTTATGTCCATATAACGTTCTATTATACAAAGCATTTATCCGCCTTGTACATAATAGACACACCAGGAAAGAAGTTCACTAGTTGAAAAGATGAAAAAGTGAGTTATTCTTCAATCAACAGGTTATTAATAGACTGGGAATAAAGCAGTACTTTATTAAATGAAGAAGAGATAAAGATAATCTTTCAGATTAACACGTAAGGCTTTCAACGCCTTACCTATATGATAATCGACACCTTTGACGCTGATATTCAACGTATCGGCTATTTCTTTTATAGATTTGTTCTCATAGCGGCTCATTCTAAAAACATTCCGGGTTTGCAGCGGCAATGTATCCAATGTCCGGTTGACAATCCTGTTAATCTCTTCCGAGAAAATATCCGTCGGATTGCAGGCGTCCAAAGAAGAGATGCGGAAATCGAGCTCATAGAGTTCGTCATTCAGGATATTCTCACGAGCTTCCATCCGCAGGTGTTCGTTTCGCAGATGATTCAACGATTGGTTCTTTACTACGGTCATCAAGAAAGCACGGATATTATCCACTTCTTCCGTTTTCATCGTAGTCCATAAGGTAATCATCGCTTCGGAAGCTATATCTTTCGACAGCATTTCATCATGGAGATAGGATTTGGCGAATAGAAAGCAACGTTGATAATACTCTGAATAGATATTATCAAATGTCATATTGAAGTCTGTGACGTTACCCGGCTTTCTCATTTATCAGATTCTTATTGGTGGAGCAAAGATAAACCAAAAAAGTTATCTTCCAAAAATCAACTATAAAAACTAAAAGACACCCCATATCAAACTTCCGGTTTTCCACTGCCCTTGAAATATTTTCGTCTTATCTACTATACACTTCCGCTTTTTTTCGTACTTTTACCCCTTGTTGGGAAGAAGTGCCTTTCCAACCCTTGAGAACAGAAAAAGAAAAAACAATATATAAAATGAATCACAAATGGAATTATCGACCCATTACACCCGAACAGGCAGAGACAAGCCAGACATTGGCCCAGGAATTAGGGATTAGCCCGAT
>OGPS01002112.1_pt1 | contig 13168 bp, 12 predicted proteins | sample 1552931 | NCBI WGS metagenome assembly OGPS01 (sample SAMEA2580252, study PRJEB22360) | human gut metagenome | biome: human gut; feature: human-associated habitat; material: faeces | place: Denmark | collected 2008/2010 | reverse complement strand
ACCACCTGCGCCAACCTGTTCCACTATGCGGGCGACGACGTGGCGGTGGCGTACAGCATCATCATTGATCGCATTATGAGCCATGGCGTGATCCCCAGCTTTGCGGTGAAGTACCGCAATCAGCTTTCGGACGCTAATGCCATTACGCTGACATGGGACGGCAGTCAGTACACCGGTATGGCCACCGACACAAACGGCGTGCTGCCGCAGTATTACTTCAGCACTAATATCAGCGGCGTGACGGTCAATCAGAGTTGGAACACGCTGACCGTGACGGCCACAAAGGACGCAGCGGCGCAGCTGAACGGCTATATCAGCAGCGACTACGGCTACTCGCTGGATGTGGAGGGCACAGAGTCCGTGCTGCTGGAGCCCAGCAACGGCAGCGGCTACCAGGCGTGTGCGGCGCTGACCTCACTGCCCGACCCCGTGTGGGCGTACATTCACTTCAAGGTCAAAATTGTGGAGGAGAAAGGCAGCCTGACCATCAACAAAGTCGATGTGGAGACCGGCAAGGCGCTGGCGGGCGTGACCTACCGGCTGTACGACAGCGCAGGGAAAAAGGTGGCGGATGTGACCACCGGCGCGGACGGCAAGGCAGTGTTCAAGGATCTGCCGCAGGGCAAGTACAGCTATCAGGAGATCAGTGCTCCCTCTGGCTATGTGGTGGACAACACCAAGTATCAGATTACCATTACGGCCACGGCACTGAACATTACGCACAAGCGGACAAATGCGTTGGCAAAAGGCAGCATCACCGTCCGCAAGGTGGACGTGACGGGCAGTCCGCTTGCTGGTGCGGAGCTGATGCTGGAGACTTCTGCGGACGGCAAGACATGGACGGAGGTGGGCAGAGTGACCACTGACAATACCGGAGTCGCCAAGTGGAGCGACCTAAAGGTTGGCGCGCAGTATCGTATTACCGAAACCAAAGCTCCCGCAGGGTATACGCTGCTGACAGAGCCGCTGTTCACAGGAACGTTGGACAGCAATAACCGAGACATTACCATCACTGCCTGCAACAATGCGGGATTTGCCCTGCCGCTCACGGGCGGCACGGGATTTACAACCTATTTCCTGTTTGCAGCACTCGCTCTCATGGCGGGTGTTTATTTTTGCAAAAAAATCGAAATGAAGGAGAACACCAAATGAAAAAGATCCATCGCCTATTGGTGCTGCTGATGGCGGCGCTCATGGTCATCAGCCTGATGACTACGGCTTTTGCCGAACCGACCATCGACCCCACAAAGGAAGCATCCCTGAGCATCTACAAGTACGACATCACCAAGGCCAGCAATGACGGCGCGTGGAATGTGGAGTCCTATGTTTCTACCGGCCTACATGATGACGCCGTTATCGACAAGCTGGCAAAGTACGCCATCCAGGGCGTGGAATTCACTTATATCCGCGTTGCTGATGTCACCATGAGCAGTGAGGTCGTGGATGGTCAGCGTCAGGTGGGCGTGCTGTATGGCTTCGACAGCTCCGACCGCAGCAACGCCGTGCTGTCTGCCATCGGCCTGACCGGCGCAGACGCTCACAAGACTGAGGATGACGTCAACTACTTCACCAGCGATATGCTGAACAACAAGCTGGCCGCTGCGCTGGCTGCCAATGCCACCACCGTGAAGAATGAGCTGGAGGCCGCTGTCAAGAACGGCGGCGTGGCTATGACCGAGACGGATGCCACCGGCCACGCCTATGCATCTGACATGGAGCAGGGTCTGTACCTCATCGTAGAGACTCGCGTCCCTGAAAATGTGACTTCTACTTGCAATCCGTTCTTCGTGTCTCTGCCCATGACCACCATTGACGGTGCGGCATGGAACTACGATGTGACCGTCTATCCCAAGAACCAGACCGGCAACCCCGACCTCGAAAAGACCGTGCGTGAGGCCAAGAACTCCACCGGCAAGAACACCGGCAGCCTGACTGACATCACCGATGGGTACGCGCACACTGCCACCGCCTCCGTGGGCGACACGGTGGATTATCAGATCATCAGCACACTGCCCACCATCACCTCCAAGGCATCGGCTCTGAGCGAGTATACCTATGTGGATACGCTGAGCAAGGGCATCCGCTACAACAAGAACGACGTGGTCATCGAGTTTTTCCGCGACGCTGGCTGCACCGACAAGATTGCCACCTGGGCGGTGAACTCCGGCAAATTTACCGTGGGTTACGATGATGCCGCCAACACCATGACCATCCGCATGACCGAGGCTGGCCTGAGTGAGATCAATGAGGCGACCACCGTGTATACCGACAGCGTCAAGCGCGGTTACAGCGATTGCACCATGCGGATCACCTACGCCGCCACCCTGACCGCAGACGCTCAGATGGGTGATACCGACAACCCCAACGAGGTCGAACTGACGTGGAAGCGTACCAACACGACTTACTTTGATACCCTCAAGGACTGCTGCCATGTTTACACCTACGGCGTGGATGTTCTCAAGCAGTTCAGCGACAACGGCGGCAAGGTGCAGAACGTCAAGTTCCTGCTGCACAACGACACCGACGATGTGTATGTCATTGCCGACCTGAAGGATGGCGTGTACTACGCCAAGGGCTTTGCCGCCAAGAAAGCGGACGCCACCACCTTTGTCCCCAACGCGCAGGGTCATGTGGTGGTGAAGGGGCTGGAGGATGACACTTACTCCCTGACTGAGACTGCCACGGATAAGGGCTACATTCTCCTCAAGGAAGCGGTCAAGATCGTCATCACCACCAAGGAAAACGGCGCTTGTGAGCAGTGCGGCGCCAAGCTGCCGACCGCCACTGGCACCGTCAACGGCAAGGCCGTCAGCATGACGGAGGGCAACGCCATCGTGCCGCTGACGGTCATCAATAACCCTGGCTTTGATCTGCCCAAGACCGGCGGCTACGGCACGTGGATGTTCACCATCGGCGGCGTGGCCCTGCTGGGTGCTGCGGCGTTTATCGTGGTGAAGTCCCGCAAGCGTAACGAGCAGTGAAGCGCTGGCTGTTGGCGGCGGCTTGCGGCGTTGCTGCGCTGGGGCTGCTGCTCTATCCGTTAATCAGCGAGGCAGTCAATGCCAAATACCACTCTGACATCGAAACCGCCTACACCGCCGCTATTGAAGAAACCGACAAAGCCGAGCTGACTGCACAGCGTGAAGCCGCAGAGCAGTACAACGCCATGCTGTCCGGCGCGGCAACTATTTCTGAGGGAGGGGCTTCTGCCCCTCCCTTGCCGTATGCGGAACAACTCACGGTGGGAGGCGTCATGTGCTATGTTGATATTCCTAAAATCAATGTTTATCTGCCCGTGCAGCACGGCACGGACGCGGATACGCTGGAAAACTCAGTTGGCCATGTGGTCGGCACATCTCTGCCGGTAGGCGGCAGCAGCACCCACGCGGTGCTGTCGGCACACAGCGGAATGGCAAGTTCCAAGCTGTTTTCGGACATAGACCAGCTTGCAGTGGGCGATATGTTCTATATCCATGTGCTGGGTGATACGCTGGCATACAAGGTAGACGCCATCCACACGGTACTGCCCACAGACACGAGCCTGCTGCAAATTGAGGATGGCAAGGACTATGTAACGTTGGTGACTTGCACACCGTTCGGCATCAACACTCACCGGCTACTGGTGCGAGGGCATCGTGTGCCTTATACGCTAGAACAGGAAGCGGAGGTTGCCGAAGCACAGAAGGTCACTTCCTCGTGGACGCGACATTACCTTACCGGCTTAGGCACCGGCCTTGGCACAGTGGCCGTAATTGGCGGTGGGTATTTCTTGATAAGGAGGGGGCGTCATGCGTAGGACATCTCTTGTGCTGGCGGTGCTGCTGGCCGCGGCGGGCATCTGCGTCATGCTGTGGCCGGTGGTTACAGGGTACAGGCTGCAAGCCAACACGGATGAGGCTGTGCAGAGCTTCCTCGAAGAACGGAAGCCGGAGCAGCAGCACACTGAGCTGTTGGCGGCTCTACAGGAGTACAACCGGCAGCTTTACACAGGAAAGCAGTGCAACCTCACCGACCTCGAAGCCTGTGAGGAGCCTGCCGCCGACCTGACCACCTACGGCATCGAAGATGAGATCATCGGCGTGTTGGAGATACCCGCTATGGAGCTGACCATGCCGGTCTATCTGGGCGCGTCCGACGCTCACCTTGCCGCAGGCGCGGCGGTGTTGGGAAACACATCCGCGCCCATCGGCGGCGACAACACCAACTGTGTCATCGCCGGCCACCGAGGCTGGCGCGGTGCGGACTACTTCCGGCATATAGACCGCTTACAGATTGGCGATACCGTTACGCTGACAAACTTATGGGAGACGCTGACCTACACGGTGGCTGACATTCAGATCATCCAGCCCCACGAGGTGGATAAAATCAAGATACAGCAGGGCCGTGACCTGCTGACGCTGCTGACCTGCCATCCCTACGCCAGCGGCGGGCGACAGCGGTATGTGGTGTATTGCGAGAGGGTGTTGCCATGAAGAAGATGCATCCCATTGTTTGGGCAATTCTTTGCCTTCCGGTTGTGTACTTCGCAATGGTGACCGCCAGCGTCTATATCCCAGGAGAGAATATTTTTGCACTTTTGGAGCGTTTCAGCACTATGGTGAGGCGTCCCGACCTGCTGCGATGGACAGCGTATACGCCGCGTTTTTTGCTGGTGTTTCTGCTGCTCTACGGCGGCGGTGTTCTTTTATACTACGCCGATCATGAAAACCGCCGCCCAGGTGAGGAATACGGATCAGCCAAATGGGGCAATGCCCGCGAACTAAACAAGCGGTATGCAGACCAAAACGGGAAAAATGTCATCCTCACAAAGCGCGTTTCCATTGGACTGGATGGCTACAAGCATCGGCGCAACCTCAATATCCTTGTGGTGGGCGGCAGCGGCTCCGGCAAGACGCGATTTTTCTGCAAGCCTGGCATTATGAGCGTCAACTGCTCCTATCTGATCGTTGATCCGAAGGGCGAGATGCTTCGCAGTACCGGGTATCTTTTGAAGGAGGAGGGATACGACATCAAGGTATTTGACCTCATCCATCCCCGGCAATCGGACGGCTATAACCCCTTTACCTACATTCGGGACGACCCGGATGTGCTGAAGCTCATGGACAATCTGGTGAAAAACACCACACCGCCCAAGGGCGCATCCAACGATCCGTTTTGGGAAAAGGCGGAGATCGCGCTGGACTCTGCGCTGATGCTGTATCTGCTCTATGAGGCACCTGTGGAGGAGCAGAACTTTGAAATGCTGATGTTCATGCTGGAATGTGCGCGGGTCATGGAAGAGGACGAACAGTACCAAAGTCCACTGGATCTGCTGTTCCAAACTTTGGAGGAGCGTGACCCGTCACATATCGCCGTGCGGGAATATAAGGTTTACAAGCAGGCGGCGGGCAAGACCGCCAAAAGTATTCTTGTGACGGCATCGGTGCGTCTGGCAGCGTTTATCTTTCCGCAGTATGCCGCCATGATGCAGACCGATGAGATGGATTTTGCTTCGATGGGTGAGCGTAAGCGCGCAGTCTTTTGCGTTATTCCCGTCAACGACGGCAGCATGAACTATCTGGTCAGTATGCTGCTGACCCAGTGCTTTCAACAGCTCTATCTGCGGGCGGACGAGCGGTATAACGGACGGCTACCCATGCCGGTGCGCGTGATACAGGACGAGTGGGCCAACGTTGCCCAGCCGGACAGCTATCCCAAGGTGTTGGCTACCTGCCGCAGCTATAATATCGGCATCAACATCATCGTGCAGAACATTCAGAGCATCAAGGCACTGTATAAGGACGAGTGGGAGGGTATCATCGGCAACTGTGATACCCTCCTGTTCCTCGGCGGCGGCAACGAGCCCACATCACTGGAATTTGTGTCGAAGCTGCTGGGAAAGGAAACGGTGCATACCCGCACACGCGGGCAGACGAAGGGACGCAGCGGCTCCAGCTCTATGAATTTCCAGCAGACCGGGCGTGACCTGATGACCCCTGACGAAATACGGATGCTGCCCACCAATGATGCGCTGCTGTTCATTCGCGGCGAAAAGCCGGTGCGGGATAAGAAGTACGACATCAAGAAGCACCCCAATGTGCGTCGCACAGCGGATGGTCGGGCGAAGCCTTACAGCCATAACCCGCCTGTACCGGACTACACACTGCCCGACCTTCCTTATGAATTTCGCACATTGGACGACTATACATTTTTGGAGGACGAACATGAAATTGAAGAAACCTAACACCATTGCAAGAGCCGTGTGTGCAGGCGCAGGACTCACTCTCTGCTGCCTTGTGCCGGTCTACGCCACTGGCGGTGATCCGCTGGCCATCGTCAACAATCTGTCTGATTTTATTTTCTCCATTATCAAGGCCATCGGTATTATCATTCTCGGCTGGGGCATCGTGCAGGTGGGCATGAGCATCCAGAGCCACGACGCCAGCCAGCGGACGCAGGGTCTGCTGTGTCTGTTCGGTGGCTTGCTTATTACCTTTGCCAAGGAGATCCTGACGCTAATCGGCGCGGTGTAAGGTATGGACAACAACTGGATCATTGACAATCTCAACTATGCCTTTGGAGTATGGAATGACAAGCTGACGGAGATGTGGTCGCTGTTGACCCAATCGCCGCAGGCGTTTAAGGGCGGCACGATATGGCAGACGATTCAGACCGTTAACGGAGCCATGCAAGGCATCGGCTACGGCCTGCTGGTGCTGTTTCTGGCCATCGGCATCTTCCGCAGCAGCGCCAGCTTCCGGGATTTTCAGCGGCCTGAACACGTCCTGCGGCATTTTATCTACTTCGTCATGGCGAAGCTGGCTGTTACCTACGGCATCGACCTGATGGTGGACATTTTCACGGTCTGCGCCGGTATCATCTCCACCGCTGCCGGCAGCGTGGGCGGTATCGACGGTGCAGCCGTGTCACTGCCTGCGGAGATGGCGACTGCTATCGAGGATGTGGGCTTCCTCGCCAGCATCCCGTTGTGGCTGGTGACGCTGCTGGGCTGTCTGGTCATTACAGTGCTGGCGTTTTTGATGATCCTCACCGTGTATGGCCGTTTTTTTAAGCTCTATTTATATGCCGCGCTGTCGCCGGTGGCACTGGCGTCCTTTGCGGGAGAGGGCACGTCCCAAATGGGGCGTGCCTTTCTCAAAAGCTATATGGGCGTGTGCCTGGAGGGCGCGGTGATCGTGCTGGCCTGTATCGTGTTCTCGGCCTTCGCCGCCAGCGACACGGTGGTGCTGGGCGGCGGCTCGGTGGTCACGCAGGTATGGGGCTATTTGGGCGAGGTGATCTTCAATATGCTGGTGCTGGTGGGGCTGGTCAAGGGCGCCGACCGTGTGGTGCGGGAGATGTTTGGAATGTGAGAAAATATCGCCCTATACTTTCTTGCTAATTTCTGCCTTGGTATTAGCAGGAAAGACGCCGTATCTTTGGGTTGCAAACGATTCTGCTGAGTAGTACAATTAGAGAGAAACAAATTGATATACGAAAGGGCTTGTCATCGTGTTAATCAGATGTGCGGAGGAAAAAGATTTTCGGGAACTACGGCAGTTTTATGACCGTATGTGTGAGGTTCTGGGAGAAAAGGACTTTCTGCCGGAAGGCGATAAGGGAGGCTTTCCCTCGGACGAAATGGTCAAAAATGCGATTGCAGAGAAGGATCAGTTTATCGGCATAGAAGATGGCCAAATCGTTGCCGCGTATATCATGAATCATGACTGCGACGAGGCTTACCACACAGTTCGATGGCTGACAGATGCGGAAGACAAAGAGATGGTCGTTCTCCATGCTCTGCGAGTGCTTCCCGAATATGGCGGTCGCGGGTATTCCAAGCAATTGGTGCAGCACGCAATCGATACCGCAAGAGAAAGAGGGCTGAAATCCATTCGCCTTGACTGCATAGAGGGAAATGATATTCCACAGAAAATGTATATGTCGTTTGGATTTGCCTATGTAGATACTGTCGAAATCACATATGTGGACATCGGAATACCGAGGAAATTCCTTTTATATGAGTTTGCACTCTGACAACATCTTACTCATTAAGGTAACAACGAAGAAAAGCACCGGTTTCCGGTGCTTTTCTTTTGCCCAAAAGGAGAATACACATGGAAATCAAAATCAACAAAGAAATTCGCAGCTATAAGGAAACCGTCTACTTTGGCCTGACAGCGCGGCAGCTTATTTGTTCACTGCTGGCGGTGGGTACGGCGGTGGGGCTGTACTTCGCCCTGCGGGGCGTATTAGACCGCGAGACGCTGGGCTGGCTGTGCATCGTGGGCGCTGCGCCTATGGCGGCGGCTGGCTTCTTCCACTACAACGGCCTGACGCTGGAGCAATTCCTGTGGGCATGGTGCAAGACCAATTTCCTGCTGGCCGGTCGGCGGCTGTGGCACAGCGAGAACTATCTATACGATCTTTGGGAGAGGGAGGACAAGAAGTGAGAAAACTATTCAAGGAACGCAGCACGGAACGGGACGCTTTCCGCATTCCCCGCAGTGTGCAGCAGTCCATCCCCATCAAGCGCATCTATAAAGACGGTATCTTTCGTGTAAGCGGCAGGTTTTCCAAGACCTGGCGCTTTTTTGACATCAATTATGCCGTGGCCTCGCCGGAAAAGCAAATGGAGCTGTTTCTGGGCTACTGCGGCGTTCTCAACAGCCTGCCCATCGACGCGGGCATCAAGCTGACGCTGGTGAACCGCCAGCTCAACCGGCAGGAGTTTAGGCGAAACCTCCTGATGGCCTACCGGCAGGATGGCCGCGACTATATGCGCCGCGAATATAACGGCATTCTGCTGGACAAGGCCAGCGGCAGCAACAATCTGGTGCAGGAGAAGTACATCACCGTGTCTGTGGCCAAGCGCAGCATCGAGGAGGCCCGCACCTTCTTCGCCCGCGTGGGAACCGACCTGACCTCTGGTCTCGGTCGCATGGATTCCGGCATACGGGAAATCACCCTCAACGAGCGCCTGCGGCTGTTCCATGACTTCTTCCGTGTGGGACAGGAATCGGCCTTCGCCTTCGACCTGCAAACCGCCCAGCGGCGCGGCCACGACTTCCGCGATGCCATCGCGCCGGAAACGCTGCAATTCTTCCACGACCACTACGCCGTGGACGAGCGCGTAGGCCGCACCCTGTTCCTGCGGGAGTACGCCAGCTTCATCAAGGACACTATGATTACCGAGCTGATGGACTACCCCCGAAATATGATGCTGTCCATCGACATTGTGCCGGTGGCCACAGACGAGGCTGTGTCGGAGATGCACCGGCGCATCATGGCGGTGGAGAGCGACATCACCCGCTGGCAGCAGCGGCAGAACCACCACAACAATTTCTCCGCCAATATCCCCTATGATCTGGAGCAAATGCGGAAGGAGACACGGGAGTTCTTAGACGACCTCACCGCCCGCGACCAGCGGATGATGTACGCGCTGGTGACGCTGACGCACCTTGCCGACAACGAGGAACAGTTGGAGCAGGACACGGAGGCGCTGTCCGCCATTGGCCGTTCCCACGGCTGCCAGTTCGCCACTATGAAGCACCAGCAGGAGGACGCGCTGAACACGGTGCTGCCCTACGGCCTGCGGCGTATCGACGCCATGCGGACGCTGACCACGGAGAGCACCGCCGTGCTACTGCCCTTCAAGACGCAGGAGATCATGGACACCGGCGGCCTGTACTACGGCGTCAACGCCGTGTCCCGCAACCTCATCATCTGTAACCGCGACGCGATGCTCAACGGACACGGCCTTTATATGGGCGTGTCCGGCAGTGGCAAGTCCATGATGGCAAAGCAGGAGATCGGCTTTGTGGCACTGAACTCCGACCACGATATTATTGTGGTAGACCCCGAGCGGGAGTATGGCCCTCTGATCCGTGCGCTGGGCGGCGAGGTGATTACTATCTCCGCCTCCAACGGCAGCTATGTCAACGCGCTGGACATCTCCAAAGAATACGGTGACGGGCGCAATCCGCTGGTGCTGAAAAGCGAGTTCATCATGAGCCTGTGTGAACAGCTCATGGGCGCGGGCGAGATCGGCGCAAAGGAGAAGTCCATCATCGACCGCTGCACTGCCAACATCTACCGCAAGTACATCCGCAGATACGAGGGCAATCCGCCCACGTTGAAAGACCTCTACGACGACCTCATGCGGCAGAAGGAGCCTGTTGCCCACGAGATCGCGCTGGCACTGGAGCTGTTCACCACCGGCAGTCTCAACGTGTTCGCCCACCAGACCAATATCGACACCCGCAACCGCATCATCTGCTACGACATTCAGGACTTGGGCGAAAACCTCAAGCCCATCGGCCTGCTGGTGATGCTGGACAGCATCCTCAACCGCGTCATTCGCAACCGGCAGCAGGGGCGGTATACCCACGTCTATATTGACGAGATCTATCTGTTCTTCGCCAGCCCCGGCGTGGGCGGTAAGAGCGCCATCAACAATTACTCCAGCGAATTTCTTTACAAATGCTGGAAGCGATTCCGCAAATACTACGCCACCCTCACCGGCATTACGCAGAACGTGGAGGAGTGCCTGCTGTCCGACACGGCGCGGCTGATGTTCGCCAACAGCGAGTTCTTGGTACTGCTGAATCAGGCACCCACCGACCGTGCGGAGCTGGCCAAGCTGCTGGGAGCCAGCGACGCGCAGATGGATTATGTCAGCGACGCTCCGGCAGGACACGGGCTTATCAAGGTGGGCTCCTGCCTTGTGCCGTTCATCAATGAGCTGCCCCGCGATACGGAGCTGTACCGCCTGATGACCACCAAGCCGGGAGAGCAAAATGCGTGACGTCAAGACCCGCGCCGCCATGGAGCAGCCGAAAACGCGGCAGCAAAACGCCATACCCCGCACGGCGGTGCGTATCTTGCAGCGGCACTACGCTCAGCAGAAGCAGGAACGGCAGACCCAGCACCAGCGTCAGCCGGTGGAATACGCCACGGAGCAGGCACAGCAGGGGACGGCGGATACCGCCCGTCTGACCTTCCGCGCCACGCAGCAGCTTCAGCGGAAGTACGTCCTGCACAAATACCGTACCCAAAAGGTGCGGCAGCGACAGGAGACAACGGCGGCACAGGTGTGCCAGCGGGATATGTGGCGGTCAACGGAGCAGACCGCCGCAGCGCAGCACACTGCCACAGTGCCGCGCCAACCGGCACAAAAACCGCCTGCACCAACCATGACCGCCGCCCAGCAGCGGGCGAAGCAGCAAACCCAACGCGCCGCCCAGCGGCAGATGCTCCAGCAGACAAAAGCCGCCGCCCGCAAAGCGGGGCAGCGGCTGGAGCAGATGGCGCAGGTGGTGGGCAAGACCGTCCGCGCCGGTATCAAGGCGGTAGCCGCAGCGGGCGGCGGTGTGGTGCTGTTCCTGCTGCTGGCCTTGCCGGTGATGGCGGTGGTGGCAGCGCTGTCCCCGGCAGGCGTCCTTGCGGACAGCTACACCATGGAACCCACCGGCGAGGCTATGGAGGTGTGGGAGCGCCTGCCGGACGATCTCTCCATGGAACGGCGCATGGTCGTTACTTACGCGCTGGCGCTGGTGGACAAGGTGGATTACTTTTGGGGCGGCAAATCGCTGGTGCTGGGCTGGGACGACCGCTGGGGCGAGCTGACGGAGGTCACAGCCGAGGGCAGCGACAGCACCGGCACGGAGCAGCCCTACGGCCTTGACTGTTCCGGCTTCGTGGATTGGGCGTTTTACAACGCCAGCGGCGGCAGCTACATCATCGGGCAGGGCGGCGGCGCAGCGGCGCAGCACGCCAACTGCGTGGATATTGAGTGGGACGAGGTGCAGCCGGGGGACTTGCTGTTCTATCCGGAGGATGAACACGTCGGCATCGCCGCAGGCCGCGACTGGCTGGGTCGCCTGTTGGTGGTGCATTGTGCCTCCGGCACGAACGGTGTGGCAATCTCTCGTCGAACCGGCTTCGAGACAGCCGCAAGGCCGGTGTGGTACGAGGATGGATAGAGGGCAGAGGATTTCCTCTGCCCTCTATTTTTCATGTTTAAGACTTCCGACCTTTGAGCATCTTGTCGGGGATCATAGACGCGCTGATGAGATCGGCAGGATCAACTTCCAGTGCATCCGCAATATCGAAGAACACATCCAGCGTGAAGTTGTGTGCCGTTCCGGGCGCTTCGATGACGCTCAGAAGTGAACGGCTGATACCAGCTTTCTCCGCCAGCTTTTCCTGCGACATTCCACGCAGCTTGCGGAGGGTGACGATGGCAATGCCGATTTGGATAAAGCGGTCATTGTTTTTGAACGAAACAGTTTTACTCATGCGGAATGTCCTTGCCTTTCGTGGTATGGGTAAATTATACTGTTTCTCCACGCCACTTTCTGTCTGAAATAGAAAGCGTTTGACACGAGATGGTGACAATAGTATAATCTAAAACAATCAAATGCTTTCCTAATGAGACAAAGATATATTGTTGCAGACAAGGTGAACGATGGAAATGGACAAACCGATACGCTGTGCCATCATCGGGCAGCACCCTATGAGTTTTCCATGGGGCTTCGACGAAGAAGATGAGTCCTGCGGCAAAATGAAGATGGAACTGGCGCAGCAGATCATGGTGCTGCGCCAGAATGGTGTGTCGCAGTTCCTTGTGGCCTGTGACTGCGGTGTGGGACTGTACGCCGCTGAGATCGTCAACGGTCTGCGGGCAACGACCGACCATGACCTGATGCTCATTTGCTACACGCCCCATGAGGAGCAGGCGACAAAATGGGCGCCCTATTTGCGGGAACGGTACTTCGATATGCTGACCGCCTGCACCTACCTGTCTGCTGTGTGCGAAGCTGGCGCACCGGGCGCGCAGCTCCAAGCCTACAAGAAGATCATCGACCCCGCCGATGTGGTGCTGTGCGTCTACGATACGGACATACCGGCCACAAGCAGTGCGGAGGATAGAGCGCTGGCCTACGCAGAGGGGCAGCACAAGTCGCTGGTGCTGCTGCATCCGACAGAACTGACCACAAAACAGATATCCGCTGCCCATGACGCGAGATGACAAAGATCATGCCGTGTGCTATACTGTCGGCATTGAGCCAAGGAGGTGTCTGAGATGCCGTTCCAATACCATATCCGTGAAATGACGGCGGAGACAAGCGCAGAAGAATTCGTGACACGCTTTGTCCGTGTGGAAAAGTTCTTGCCTTTCTGCCAG
>OGPS01002110.1_pt1 | contig 13170 bp, 6 predicted proteins | sample 1552931 | NCBI WGS metagenome assembly OGPS01 (sample SAMEA2580252, study PRJEB22360) | human gut metagenome | biome: human gut; feature: human-associated habitat; material: faeces | place: Denmark | collected 2008/2010 | reverse complement strand
TTCTCTCCTTATTTTCATATACTATTACTTAATAATATATTAATAAAAATAATCTTTCTTAGCAATCTTGTTTTCCTCAGTATTTACTTTATTTCACTCCATTCCTTTACGGAACTGCATTTTGGGCTATTTTATTACATTTTTTTTACATTTTTGTAATATTTGTAATAAATTTTCCTCTAACTCTTGGAAATGAAGTAATCATATGTTAAAAAACATAAATAAAAAGACCTCTAAACTATTTTCTAGCTTAAAAGTCTTTTCCTTATTATTAATCTTTATTTTCTTTCTTTTTCTTTAAAACAGCTATTATACCTAATACTATTATACAACCTGTGATAATAACTCCAACTATAATATATAAAATTCTAGTTTGACCTGTTTGTGGTATATTATTATTTTCTTTTATTATCTCCTGTTTTGGTTCATTTTTTGGTTCGTCTTTTGGCTCATCCTGCTTTTTATCATTAACTATTTTTATAGTAATTATTCTATCACCTTGAGAAAGCAAATTCTTACCGTCATTAGAAGTAATCTGTTTTAATTTTATTTGTGTTTCCATATCGCTTAAATTAGATTTTAATTTAAACTTTATCATTCCAATACCTTCTGCTTCTTTTACTCCAGATGAAATATTAGTAAATAAAACTTTTCCATACTTTTCACTTGTCTTACTGCTATTATACTCATATTCCCATTTATTTTTATTTATAAATTCGATACTTTCAAAAACATTTTCATCGTATTCTAGGTCTGCTTCGATTACATTTATGCCATATGTTCCTGCATTAATTTCACTAATATTCATGTCAACATATACTTCTTCGCCTGGTTTATAAATTTCTTTTTCAGCCTTTGCATCAAATTTGAATGAACTTGCATATACAAAGGCATTATTTAGAACAATTAAACTTAACATTATACCAAAAATAAATATCTTTTTTATCTTCATATTCATCTTTTGTTCTCACTCCTTATCTACTCTTTTATTTATACTATAATTTTATATTATAACTAAATAATATTCAACTATACTTTTCTTATTATTTATCTCCAGTGTCTCTAATCACTACGGAAAATAGAAGTATATGCTTTTTTACAAAAATATTATTTTTTTATTACAATTATTATGAACTTAATTTCATAGATAATAACTTACTAATTCCGCTTTCTTCCATTGTAATACCGTAAACTGTATCTGCTGCCTCCATTGTGCCTTTACGATGTGTAATTACTAAAAATTGAGTGCTATTACTAAACTTTTTCAAATATTCAGCATATCTATATACATTTACGTCGTCTAATGCTGCTTCTATTTCGTCTAAAACACAAAATGGAGCAGGATTTATTTTTAATATTGCAAATAATAGAGCTATTGCTGTAAATGCCTTTTCTCCTCCAGATAAAAGCATCATATTTTGAAGTTTTTTCCCTGGTGGTTGCACTTTAATATCTATGCCGCATTCTAATATGTCGTTTTCGTCGTTTAAGATAAGTTCTGCCTTTCCTCCACCAAATAACTCAACAAATACTTCTCCAAAGTTCTTATTGATTTGCTTGAATTTTTCACTAAATTGATTCTTCATAGTTTCTGTCATGCTTTGTATTACTTTTCTAAGTTTTCCTGCTGTGTTATCTAAATCTAGTCTTTGCTCGCACATAAAGTCATATCTTTCCTTTGTTTTCTTATATTCTTCAATTGAATCGATATTAATACTTCCTAAATCTCTTATTTGATTTCTTATACTCTTAACTTCCTTTTCTGCAAGGGCTATATTTTCAGGTCTTGGATATTCTTCTGCATTATTCGGAGTTATTTCATATTCCTCCCACAATTTATTTATAATTTCTTCTAAACTTTGCTCTGTATTTGTTTTCTTTACATTCATTTTAACACATTGCTCTTTAATATCTTCAATAACATTAAACTGCTGTGTAATTTCTTTTTCAAGGTTTGATAGTTTTTGATTCTTTTGTGTTCGAACTTCTTTTAATTCATCTATTTTACCTGTGCTATTTTGAACACTTAATTTTACTTCTTCAATATCATTTTCAAACTTTATAATTTCTTCTTTTAACACTTTGTTTTCTTGTCTCATTTGTTCTGTTTGCTCTATTTTATTATTAATACTTGATTTTTGAAGGTCAATATCTTGGTTTATTCTAGTTATCATTTCTTCAATTGATAACCCACTTTCATCAAATGAAGATACAGATATTTTTAAATTTGTAATATCAAAATTTAAGTCATCAACATATTTTTGGTTATCTTTATTGTACTGTGCAAATTCTGTTATTTGTTTATTGTATTCCTCAATTTGACTTTCTAAGTTTGCAATTTCGTTTTTAAGACTTTCTTTTCTACTTTCAAACTCTTTTATTGTATCATCTACTTTTTGAATTTCTTCTTTTTGCATTTTAAGGTTTTTCTCTAAATTTTCGATTTTTTCTTCAACTGAAATCATTTTTTGTTTTTCAGTTGCATAAGTAATTTCTATTTCTTTTAAATACTGCTCCAAATCCTCTGCTCTTTTTATAATACTTTGAATAGAGTTTATATAATTCTCTTTTTCTTTTTCTAATTTTTCTTTCTTTTCTTCTAGATTACTTATTTCCTTTTGTAAATCCTCTATTTCTCTACTTCTACCTAATAAGTTGACAGTTTTACTTGGTACAGATCCTCCTGTAATTGCTCCAGATGAATTAATAATATCACCTTTTAAAGTAACTATTCTAAATGAATAATTATTTCCTTTTGCAAGGTTAATTGCTGAATTCATTTCATCTACAACTACAGTTCTTCCTAAAAGATTTAATATAATTTGTTCATATTTCTTATTATATTTAACTAAGTCTGAAGCAATTCCAATAACACCATTTGATTTTAATTTTACTTTGTCTAATTTTTTCCCTTTTACAGATGCTATCGGTAAAAATGATGCTCTTCCCAAATTGTTATTTCTTAAATATTCTATTAATTTTTTTGCATCTTGTTCTGTGTCTGTAACTATATTTTGCATACTTGCACCTAAACACATTTCAATTGCTGTTTCATATTTTTTATCCACCGAGATTAAGTTTGCAAGTACTCCATGCATACCTTTATTTAAACTATTATCTTTTTCACAGGCTATTAATAAAGATTTAACACTTTTTATATATCCGTCTTTTTCTTTTTCTGTTTCAATTAGAAACTTCCTTTTTGAGTCTTTTATTCTTATATCATTACTTATTTGATTAATTAAAGTTTCATATTCTTCTTGCTTTTTACTACATTCTTGCTTTGAAGCCTCTATTTCATTTTTTTCTTTTATTACATTATTTCTTTTTGTTTCCATTTCATAAAATGTTTTTGAAATTTCTTGCTTATCCATTCTTATAGAATCTAATTCAGATATAACTTGAATATTTTGTGTTTTTAAAACTTCTTTTCTTTTTATTAGATTTTCTTCATTTGTTTTAATTGCTGTTTGCTCAGAAGATTTTTCGTATTTTTCATCTACTGATTTTTCTAGGTTTTTCTTTTTTTCTTCAATCTCTAGTTCTTTATTTGACATTTTTGAAGTTAATTTATTTAATTCTTCTTCTTTTTCTTGTAATTCTTTTTGAAACTTTTCTTTATTTATTAACAAGTTTTCTTGTTTTTCTTTTTTTCCACTTTTTTCTTCTTCTAACTCTTTTATTCTTTTTTCAACTTCTTGTTTTTCTTCATCAAGTCTTTTAATATTTGCATTGTTGTTAACAATTTTCTCTTTAGATATACCTATATTTAAATTGATTTTTTCAATTTTATTGCTACTTTCAAAACCAATATTTTGTAATTCTTCTATTTGCATTGTTATATTATCAACTGCTGTTTTCAAGTCTTCTTTGCTTTTTTGCAGATTATCTAGTTTATCTGTTTCATCATTTTTTTGGGCTTCCATTATTTCAATATCTTTAATTAGTTTTTCTAACTTTTGTCTATATTCTTCTATGTTATACACAAAAAGACCAACTTCTATGTTTTTTAGTTCATCTCTTAAGCTTAAAAATTGTTTTGCTTTTTCTGATTGTATCTTTAGTGGTTCAATATTACTTTCTATTTCTGCAATAATATCATTAATTCTTAATAAATTTAATTTTGTTTGTTCTAATTTTTTCTCTGATTCAGCTTTTCTTGTTCTGTATTTTACAATTCCTGCTGCTTCTTCAAAGATATGTCTTCTATCTTCTGATTTATTGCTTAAAATTTCATCTATTTTTCCTTGTCCAATAATAGAGTATCCATCTTTTCCAATACCTGTATCCATAAATAATTCAAGAACATCTTTTAATCTACATGGTACTTTATTTATAAAGTATCCTGTTTCACCACTTCTATATATTTTTCTAGTTACAGTAACTTCTGAATATTCAATTGGAAGTTTTCCATCTGAATTATCTATAACAATTGAGGCTTCTGCAAACCCTAAAGATTTTCTATTTTGTGTTCCTGAAAATATAATATCTTCTGATTTAGCTCCTCTTAGTGATTTCATACTTTGTTCACCTAAGACCCATCTAATACTATCAGATATATTACTCTTTCCCGAACCATTTGGTCCAATTACACTTGTAATTCCTGGTTTAAATTCTAATATAGTTTTTTCTGCAAATGATTTAAATCCTTGTAATTCTAATCTTTTTAAGTACATCTTTTCACACCTTATCCCTATTTTTTTTGCATTTTAAATAATATTTTCATCTTTTAAAAGTTCTAAGCTACTATCTAATTCAAAAATATTTTCCTTGCTTATATTTTCATAGTAACCTTTTAAATCTAAATTGTCACTAATTTTCTTCAAAGAATATAGCGGTATTTGGTATTTATCGCATAAAATTGCAATTGAATGTAACTCCATATCAAATGCCACATGTTCTGTTATATCTGTTTCTACAACAAAGCATTCTGCTGAGTAACATTCTACTTTTTCTATATCTTTATTTTTTAAACTTTCTAACTTTTGACTTCCGGGCATCTAACATCACATATTTTTCTTCACCTGGGATTTCCCACTCATAATTATAACATCTTGTAATATTTACCCATTTACCTACTGGTATATCTGTAGAGCCTGCATATCCAATATTAATTATTAAATCTGGCTTCTTATTTACACATAAAAATTCTGCTAAACTAATAGCAGTTCTTTGTTTTCCAATTCCTGATATTAATAGCTTTATATTTTCATTTTTATATATGTTTTCATCAGTTTTTATTAAATTTAATTTATTTGCAATAGATTTTGCTTCTTTTTCCATTGCACAAACAATTAGTACATTTTTCATTTTTAACATTTCCTTTTTCTTTACTTTTGTTTATTTTATTATATTTCCTTCAAAATATCAAGAGTGAAAAATAATGGTTTTAAAACCATATAATTAGTTTAAAATATTCTCTTTTCCATCACTAAATATAGAATATATCTTATTTGTATAGAATATATTTTGAATATTGTAGGTGATAATTTGAGAAAGAAAAGTTTATTTTTTATAAATGGTATACTACTTACCTTTACATCTCTTATTCTGCGCTTAATAGGAATGAGTTTTAGTATTTACATATCTAATAAAATCGGTAGTAAAGCTACTGGCGTTTTTGAACTTGTAATGTCAATTTACATGTTTTTTGTTACATTTGCTTTATCTGGAATAAATTTAGCATGTACAAGGGTAGTAACTGAAGATATTGCAAATGGAAGCAATGAAAATGTAAAAGCTACTGTGAAAAAATGCTTGCTTTATTCTCTTTTTTTTGGAAGTATTTCAAGTTTAGCTATATGCATTTTAGCTCCATTTCTTTCAAATGTAATTTTGCATAACCAGGTATCAAGCCTTCCTTTTTATGCTATTTCAATATCACTTCCATTTGTTGCAATGTCTTCTTGTATAAACGGCTATTTTTCTGCTGTGAGACATGTAGCCAAAAGTGCATTTGTACAAATTCTAGAACAAATAATAAAAATCTTTTCTATATCATTTTTTATAAGCAGATTTATGCCTTCAACTGTTGACTTTACTATTATTTCGCTTGTGCTTGGTGATTCATTATCTGAAATTATTTCCTTTTTAATTTTATATTTTTTATATAGATTAGAAAAAAGAAAACTTATAGATTATAGGTATAGCCCTAGCAAATTATCAAAAAAAATACTTAGTATCAGCATGCCAGTTGCAATAACTTCATATATAAAGTCTGGATTGTCTAGTCTAAAGCAAATATTAATTCCTATTAGTTTAGAAAAATACGGACTAGGATGCTCAGATGCCTTATCTTTTTATGGTATGATAAATGGAATGGCATTTCCTGTTATTCTATTTCCAAATTTATTAATTATGGCATTTTCAGGACTACTTATTCCAGAGTTTTCTTATTCTAATGCTAAAAATGAAAAAAATAGAATAAAATATATGCTTACAAAAGCATTTAAATATACTCTAATATTCTCTTTTATTGTTGTAATTATATTAGTACTTTTTTCTAAATATATAAGCAAATCTCTTTTTAATGAAGTAGAATTGTCGAAATATATTATATATTTAGCACCACTTGTTATTTTCATGTATCTAGATAATGTTATTGATAGCATGCTAAAGGGTTTAAATAAACAAACAAAAGTAATGAAAATAAATATTATAGATTTATTAACAACTATATTCTTTATACTTTTTCTTTTACCTGTTGGAGGAAAAATAGGCTATATAATTATTTTATATATAAGTGAAATTTTAAACTGTTTGCTAAGCTTAAGAGCACTGCTTAAAACCTAGATTTTAATATTTTAAAATTAACGACATTCAAAAAATTAGATACAACATAAATTTATATTGTATCTAATTTCTCTTTAAATTATATTATTTTTTTGTATCTTGTATTGTCTTAATATACATTATAGTTCCGATACATGCGATTATAATCATTACCATTATTACATATAATATTCTATTTTGTCCTGTTTGAGGAATAACTGGATTTTCAATTTTTTTGTATTTAAATCTTACATATTGATCTTCTACTTTATATTTACCTTCTTCATTTCCTATTACTTCTATTATTTCATATCCATCTATTTCGTTTCTATTTACTTTATAATCTTTGCCTACTTCTCCAGTAATCACATCATCATCGCGTATTTTTTCTCCATTCGGATCTTCGTATATTATAATTATTCTTCCTTTTATTCTCTTGTATTTATATACAATTACTTGGTCTTCTTTTGTATATTTACCTTCTTCGTTTCCTACTACTTCTACTAGTTCGTATATATCTATATCTGTTCTTTCTTGCTTATAATTTTCTCCTATATATCCTGTTGTAATTGTATCATCTTTTAGAGTATTTCCATTTATATCTTGATATTTTGCAATTACTCTTCCTGTTTCTTTTTCTTTTACTTTCTCATACTTATATATAACTACTTGGTCTTCTTTTGTATATTTACCTTTTTCGTTTCCTACTACTTCTACTAGTTCGTATCCATCTATTTCATTTTTATCTACTTTATAATCTTTACCTACTTCTCCAGCAATTATAGTATCATCATGTATTTTTTCTCCATTTACATCTTGATATTTTACAATTACCCTTCCTGTTTCTTTCTCTTCTTCTTTATTTATAATTGCTTTTGCAATTTCACTTTCATTTCCTGCTTTATCAATTGTTTTCGCATATATTGTAACTGTATCACTTGTCATTTCGATTTTATATTTCTCTTCATCAACTTTGGTCCACTTTGTTCCATCATAAGAAATTAATCTTTCATTAATTCCAGATTGTGCATACTCATCAGTTGCTTCTCTATCTCCCTTGAATATAATTTGCAATTTATCTTTTTGTATTTCTGGAGTATATGGAGCTAATTTATCAATATTTTTAACTTTTACTATATTTTTATAGCTCCTTCCTTTTCCATCTGTCATTTGAATTTCATAATTTCCATTTTTAGATATTTCTACTTTATTATTTTTAAAGTTTTCCTTATTTAATTGTGCAATTTCTTCTGAACCTCTCTTTACTGTTGCAGTTATAATATTATTTGTTGTATTTGCTGAAATATTTAAATTTATATTATTTTTTGTCATTTCTGTATTACTTAAACTATAATTTGATGTTGGTCCAAAATAGTCAATATTTATTCCTGTGTCAACTATGTATCCATTTATATATGTCCAAATTTCTCCTTCATCAGTAAGTGCATACACCATAGCATATTTATCTGGTTTTTCGTAGTTGTAGGTGAAATTACTATAATACCCAGTATCCCTACGTGCAGAAGTATATCCCATTCTTGTCAAATATTCATCCCTATATTCTGCAATATCCACAAATTTTGGCAATTCTTCGTTTATTTTTTCTATGCCAATGAAGCTTTCTCCTTCTTTTAATTCTGGAGTTATTGCTTCTTTTTCATAACTTTTACTAAACATTTTTATCGTATTTTGAGTTTCAGAATAAACTCCTCCTACTTCTGCTACATCAGATTTCACAATTTTTCCAGCCGAAACTTCCACACCTTCTTTAACATTTTCAAAATTATATAATTTTCCATCTTTTAATCCAAGATGAGAAGCCACTAAATATTTATCAGTTTGATTTTGTAATTCTTGTACTGCAGATGTATCTTCTTCGTTATCATTTATTAATGAAATAACTTTTCCATCTTTTGTTAATCCTGTACATGAGTCATAAATATCTACAATATTATTTACATCAAGTTTATATACAATATCTACATACTTTTTCTCTGGTATCTGCCTTGAATAAGTCTCAGGTAATGTGAATTTATCATCAAAATAATTATATGTACCGTTTCCATCTTCTGTTATAATATATACTTCTCCTGTTTGAGTAAGTAGATAAAATGTAACTCCATCTCCTACAACTTTTGCATATTTAGTATCTGCTCCAATTATAGATTTTGCTTTGTTAATAATATCCACATTACTTTCAAGATTTCCTTTATTATCAACATAAGCATATTTTAATGCTTTTAATGCTACTTCCACTCTATCATTTGATTTCTCAGTTTTTGCTTCTTCTTCGGCAGCTAATTTTTCTATAACATCATCTGTAACTTCATTTAAATCTTTTATAGAAGAATAGCTTACTGTTTTATATTGATTTGCAATTATTGCATAATCTATATAATTATCATTTTTTATAAGTTCATCTGTATTTATATTGTCATCTTGAATACTGATTATATTATTATTTATGTCCTTATATGTTACTTCTGTTATATCATCTTTAAAATAACAACCTGCTGACCTACCATCTGTTGATGAAAAACTATAAATTATGTTGTCTGCAATGTCTGATATATATTGGAAAAATCCTTTTTTGCCCTCTGTTGGTGTTGTAGCTGTTTTTTCTGCTACATCTTTTGCAAAATTAATTACTTTTACCTTATCATTAAATATTGTATCTTGAGTTCTTCCTGTCGCTCCTGTAAGAATTTCTCCTTGCATTTTTCTAGATTCTGTATTCTCTACTTCTAATTTTCCATCATTATTTAATGTGATTTTTATTATGCTACATTCATATTCACTATTTTTTACTCTTGCATATATTGGCCTAGAATAATCTATTATATCTGAATATTTATTCCAATTCTCACCACCATCTAATGAATATTCAATATTTTCGTCACCTTCTAGTTTTATTTTTCCATTTACAACTGTTGCTTCTGGTACTTTTGTTTCTTTTCTTGATTGTATATTTGTTATATGAATTACCCTTATACTTGTATATCCCTGTTTATCGGTAAATTCAAATGTATATACCCCATTTTCTTTTACTTCATATGTTGTATTTGTATCAGTTACTATGTTTCCATTTGGTAATTTGATTGTATATTTATTATTTGGTACTTGAACTTTTATTATTACTTTGTCTTTAGCCAAAGTACTTTCATCTTTTGTTATTACTATATCATTTACCAATTTATTAGCCTGTACAATTTTTGTTTCAGTTTTTGCACTATTTTCAGCCTCAACATCTTTCATATAGTAAATATTATTATTATTACTTTGATATGTATAATTTCCAAGTTTTTTAACATTAGTAATTTCTGGCTCTGCTTTATACTCTAGTTGTATATGAGCACCACCATCTGTTGTATACTCATGTGGATAGTAACAATTTCCTTTATTTGTTAGTATTGTACCTTGGTTATTAATTTTAAATGAAATTTCTCCTTTATCAATTAAACGTGACATATCAATGTCTCTCGGATATTCACCCCCCTCTACATTATTACATACAATTACATTATTATATTCAAGCACATATATTTTGTTTTCATTTTTTGCAATATCTATTGCTTGATTTGATAATACTTTTCCGCTATCTTTTTGATTCATTATAATTGCTTTACCTGTTTCATACAATACTATTGGAGCTTTTTGATTAATATATGCCGTTTCAATTTTGTTAACTTTTCCTTCTAGTACATAGTCACACTTTTCATAGAAATATGTATCATCTGCATTACGTTTAAGTTTCCAAATATTATTATCATTATCTATTGCATAATATCCACCAATTTTTGCAATATTTGTTCCACCAGACACCATTTGTAAGTCATCATATGATTTGCCTAATTTATATACTTCCCCATCTTTTTTCAAGATAAATACATTATCAAATGCACTTGTTGTTGCTAGTATATTTCCATTCAAAAACTTATCAATTTTATTTTCATTATTTTGTATTAATACTCTCTTTCCATCACTTTCTTTATTATACTGTCTGTCTTCTCCAAAAATATAGCTACTTTCATTTTCATTGTATATTCCTGTAATTTCACTCATTTTATTTAAGTTTTCTTGATTAAATATTTTAAATTCATTATAAAATTCATCTTCATTATAATGAGGGAATGATCCAGTTACAACTTTTATATAAATTTTATCTGCATCTATATTTGGAATTTCAATATCTTTATTGATAGGACTCCAGTTTTTATTATCAAAATAATAATAATAAGAAGAATCAGAATTGTATGTACCGTCTAATAGTGTCAAACTTCAAGTATACTATACCATTTTTTCTTATGATTTTTTTAGTATCATCAATATCATTGACTCCAGTTTTTGCATCATATATTTCATATTCGCCATTTACGCCAGTATCCCTTATAGTTATTTCTTGTGCCTCATTTTCACCTATTTTTACAAATATAGTTTCTGCATCTGTATTTTCAATTGGTTCTGTATATTCTACAAAATCGTCTCCTGTTAATGAATATTTTTTCGTTTCATATGAATTTGATAATATATATATTCTTCCATTTTTTCTTATAGCATTAATTACTAAATCAACTGTTACATTGAAGTTTGCAAGTTCTTTATTAAATAATTTTACACTAATATTATGCGTTCCATTATTTAATAGAATACCATTATTATATTTTATATTTTTTTCAGAATCTATTGAATAATATACATCTACATCTGTAACATTACTATAATTTTTACTGAATATAAGTGTTAATTTATCACCATCTAAGTTATGAGAATCTAAACTGATTTCGTTATCCAAATCAATTGTATATTTAGTACCATTCATAAGTCCATTTTTAATAATTATTGTTGCTGGCACATTACTTACAATAACCTTATCATCTACTATTTCACAGTTTTGTGTTTCATATGCCACACTTTCTCCATTAGTATATTTTGAATCTTTTGCCTTTTTTATTATATTTGGTAATTCGTTTTCTTCCTTATATGTTACATCGCTTATTTCTTGATTCTTTAGATTTAAGTTACTTATATTCACATTCTCTAAAGCTGATATGTCTCTTATTTTATTATAGCTTAAATCTAAGTTGTTTAACTTTGTCATTTTAGATACATCAAAATTGCTAATATCACTTATCTCATTATTACTTATATTCAATATTTCTAGATTAACAAGCTTTATTAACTCTTCTTTGTTATTTAATTTATTATTACTTAAATTTAATTTTGTTAAATTACCCAATTCTACAATTTTGCTTACATCATTAATATTATTATTAGATGCATCTAATTCTTTTAGATTTCTAAAGTATTCTATACCTGTTAAATCACTAATTTTAGAATTTGAAATATCTAAATTTATTATTTTATCAATATTTTCTTGCAAAATTGTTATTATATTATATTGATCATCTGATTTTAGAATTGTATTTTCTTCTATTTGATTTTTTATTTTGTTATATAAGTTTTTATCGCTAAATTCTATATCAGAAAAAGTCTCATATTTTATGTTGTTTTCGGTTGCATATTTTACTATACCTGAATTCACTGGGCATAATAATGTTAAATCTTCATTACAATTTTTAAATACATCTTCAGCTAAAGAAGTATAACCGAAAAAAACTACCATCTTTAAATTAGTGCAATCATTAAATGCACTTGCTTCAATATTATCTATTTTTTTGTCAATTATAACTTTAGTTATATTACTTGACATAGAGCCAAATACTCTACCACCATTGCCAATACTTTTTACTTCATATTCACCTAACTTCGATGGTATCTCAATTGTTTCTCCTAAAGTTCCACTTTCATATTTTAATCGATATGCTTTATTATTGCTATCAGAAGAAAATGACCACGTTACTCCATTATCATCGCTACATGTTATTCTATCTAAATAAGTATAATTATATCCTGCATTTTTTAGCGCATTCTCAGCCTTTGAATCTCTTTTTACAAATATTGTTGGTGGGTAATACGAAAATGCTCCCCATTCTATACTTGTTACTCCTTCTGGTATAGTTATACTTTTTAAACTGCTACAGCCATCAAATGCATAATATCCTATACTAGTTACGCTACTTGGAATTTTTATACTTGTTAAACTGCTACAACCATTAAATGCATAACTTTCTATACTCGTTACGCTACTTGGAATTTTTATACTTGTTAAACTGCTACATCCCATAAATACTCTATCCCCTATACTCGTTACACTACTTGGGATTTCTATACTTGTTAATTTGCTACAGCCTTCAAATGCACTATCTCCTATACTTGTTACACTACTTGGGATTTCTATACTTGTTAATTTGCTACAGCCTTCAAATGCACTATCTCCTATACTTGTTACACTACTTGGGATTTCTATACTTGTTAATTTGCTACAGCCTTCAAATGCAC
>OGPS01002093.1_pt1 | contig 13214 bp, 14 predicted proteins | sample 1552931 | NCBI WGS metagenome assembly OGPS01 (sample SAMEA2580252, study PRJEB22360) | human gut metagenome | biome: human gut; feature: human-associated habitat; material: faeces | place: Denmark | collected 2008/2010 | reverse complement strand
GCGAAAGAAACGCTTGAACCTCCGGACAGTCAGAGCTACAATGCCAACACCTCATCGTGAGGACAAACTGATTGGAGGTCAAATGATGAATTATGAAGCAAGCCCGTTTCAGGACTATGAATCCATCACCATTGATGAGCTGAAAGAGCAAACCAACAACTTACTGGACCGGGTAACAGAAGAACAGCACCCGCTGCGCGTATGCATGAATAATGGCAAGGAGTTTCTGCTGTTCCCTCAGGACCTGCTCGCACCAATCTGTGACTCTGACTTTCGCTTGATCCTGCTGTCGGCAATGCGGTATGCGATGGGCAGAAACACATGTATGCCCGCAGTAGTTTCCGATTATATTAAGCGCCACATTCGGTTTCTGGACGATAAGTTTCTTGCGTTGGCTGCCGATGATATTCGGCGGCACCTCGAAGACTACGCAGAGCATGAGCCGAACCCGAATCTTTGGCAGGCTCTTTTAGATGCACTTGAAACAGAGCAGCGAGCGCGTGCTACGCATCAAGCAGGGAAGATTATGTCTGGCCCGATCTGCAGGTAGTCCTCGCTTTGAGTGCCAATCGAAAAATATTCACGATAAAATTGCGACGAAAGTCAACATCGTTTCTCTCGCAGGGCGCAGATACTTTCCCTTACTTCTGGTGCGCTTTCCCTTAAAACGCCCATCAAATTACGGGAATACGATAGTTATTGAAGGGAAGCGAGTTTTATCTTCAGAGAGTAAGGCATGCGGGTATTTCTTTGTCTATAGCGGCTCAACCTTTGAGCTGCTATCCTCCCAGAAAACCACTTGCATAACACCCTGCTCAGAGTTACAATACAGACCACACAGCAATGAGAAACGCTTCCCGTCCGGCATCGGTGAATCTTCACCGGAAACCGGGCGGGAAGCGTTTTTGACCACATAGATTACCACAGACGGCGCTGGAACATGCGGACACAGTGGAGATAAGAGCGTCAAAGAGTAAGTAAAACAAATTAAAAAGCACTGAAAACCGCTATAAACGAGCGGAAAAAGTATTCCCGATAAGTTTGGGAGCATGAGGCCCGGGGTTCGAGTCCCCGCACTCCGACCAAAAAACTTTGAAAAGCCGCCTTTTTATGCGGTTTTTCTGCGTTAAAAGTTCAGTTTTTTCATTTTGCGTTGACCATATAAGTTGCTGAAAAATATGGGTCAAAGTGCGAAAACAGTAATGCGGCGGCAAGTTCAATTTGCCGCCGTTTTCTCATTTGACCCACAACCTGACCCACACAGGCAAAACTGAGACAACCACACGGAATTTGGGGGCAAAAAACGCCTTAAGATGTTCAGATTGAAAATGCAGTCGAAATAGGGTATTATTGGATAACGGTAGGCCTTGTGCCTGCAAAGCCAGCCGTACGGTGTTCCCGTGCGGCTTTTTGTATTTCGCATTCCACATGCAAAACGGAGAGATGCTGTAAAGCAGTATCTCGGTGATGAAACGGCCCCGTGCGTCCTTGGGTATCTGCTCGGCGGCAGCTGACAGCGGACCGCTTTAAGATGAATATCGTCAACTGTGCCCTGCTTGGCGCACTCGTCCTGTCCATGCCAGAACGGCCGGACGTGGAACGGCTGACGGACTTTTACGAATACCCGGGCGGCAGCGGCTATGAAGGGCGGTTTACCCGGTGCGGTATCTGCACACTGATGCAGGAACTGGGATCGTACGACCTGACGCTGGCTCTGTGTCATCCGGACTATACCATGAGTGAGACCGGCGGCGCGACAAACTTTGTGCGGGCGTATACTCTGGCCTCCGGCGGACCCTACTGCGACTGCGGCTATAAAAAATGCGTGAAAAAAGTGCCCCTAGGCCTTCTTGGCGTCCTTGCTGCCCAGGACCTTAATGCCGGTGGTGCCGAACAGCACACCGGCGGCAAACATGGCAAATCTCTTCATGGCAGATCGCTCCTCTATATTTTGCAGCAGTTAGATGTGGCTAACCGCCGCCTGTAAGATAGCACAGCACAGGAAAAAAGTAATACTTTTCCGAAATAAAATTGCCAAAAATACTGCGGAATGCAGCGTGCTTTGCAGGGAAAACGGCAAGGGCGCCCCGCATAGCCGCAAAGCCCACAGGCCGTCGGAGGCGTCAATGACACCTCCGACGGCCTGAAGCAAAGGCAGCGAGATAAAGGAAGGAAGTTTTTTATAAGGAAGGTTTGGTGGGCGGGAGTAGCGCCCATGAAGAAGTTTCTTGCCCGCTGCCCGGGGAAAAAAGCAAGGTCATGCCCGCACCGGTGCGTCACGGCGTATGGCCAGCAGCACCGCCGCCGACAGCGGCAGGCAGGCCGTCAGGCCCCACAGGGGGATGCCGTAGCCTACCTGCTCGATGAGCCGCCCCAGCACCGTGGGCGCGATCAGTGCTGACAGAGATACGCCCAGCACGATGATGGATGAGGCCGAAGCCGTCCGAGTGGGGAACGTCTCGCAGCAAAGGATCACCAGGGCCGGGACCTCCGCGCCCTGCAGCAGGCCCAGCAGCACCAGAAGCACCCGCTGGACGGCCAAAGACGGCGTCAGCAGCAAAACCGCAAACACGCCGGCCGACAAAAAACAGGTAAGCAGATAGAACGTCCGCACCGACATACGCTTATACACCAGCGGCGAGAGCATACGGACCACCAGTGCGCCCAGGAAAAACAGGGTGAGCATGGCGTTGGCCGCGCCGCCTGCCATGCGGTGCACGGTCTTGTAGTAGTTGGGCAGCCAGACGGCGATGCCGTTCTGGAAGCACAGATACAGGAAACAGCACAGCAGATAGAGCCATGCGCGCTTGTCACGAAAGATCTCCGCCGGGTTGGCCACGGACCTGTCCCGCAGGGCCGTCATATCGGCGTAGGGCGTGTGGGGCGTGGCGCGGCGGGACACCGTCCAGAACACCGCGCCCAACACCAGCGCCGCCGCGCCCAGCACCAGATACGGTACGGCAAAGGTGGCGGGGCGGCCGCTGTCGGTAAGCCATGTCACCAGCAGGGGCGCCAGCATGGCGCCCAGACCGTAGAAGCCGTGAACGATGGGCAGCAGCGTGCTCTTCTTCTCGGAAAACACGTCGGCGATGACGCCGTTCATCAGTAGGTCGATCGTGATATAGCCCACACCGCCGATCAGCGCAAACACCAGCAGCAGCCCGTAGCTGTCATTGCCGTACAGGGGCATGGTGCCGATGGTCACACCGGCCACGCCCACCAGCACCGCGCCGGCCAGCAGGCCGTACAGCTTGTGGAGCCGTTCGCCGAACAGGCCCAGCAGCACCGTCATCACGATGCCGCCCAGGGACTGAATGGTCATCACGAAGCCCTGGCGGCTTTCGGTGATGCCGAAAAAGGCCATCATGGACTCGGCGTTGGCGCCAAAGGCATTGAAATAGACGCCGTACAGCAGAAACAGAGCGAAGCACAGGACCGCCAGCAGCGGCAGGGTACGCTTTGCGCCGCTCATGCCCGGCTCCTCATGGCGGCCAGGGCATGGAAGGTCTCCCGCAGGGCGGGATATTGCCGCAGATAGAGCTGGTAGTAGGGCTCATAGGCGCGGCCACATTCCGCATCGGGGTACAGAACGGTATCCGGCTTGACGATGGCATCGCAGGCGCTCTCCACGGAGGGATACACACCGGTGCCAACACCGGCCAGAATAGCCACGCCCAGCGCCGGGCCCTCCAACGCCGCCTTGGCGGTCTGGATGGGGCAGCCGTACACATCGGCCAGCATTTGACGCCAGAATGCGCTCCGCGCGCCGCCGCCGCAGGCCATCATTTCCTCCGTAGGCACATTCATGCCACGGAGCACATCCACGCACTGACGCTGGGAGTAGGTAACGCCCTCCAGCACAGCGCGAATCAGGTGGCCGCGGCCATGGCCGCCGGACAGGCCGATAAACGCGCCCCGGGCCTTCTCGTCCAACAGCGGGGATCGCTCGCCCATCAGATAGGGCAGGAACAACAGGCCGTCGGCGCCGATGGGGGTTTTCTCGGCCAGGGCCGTCATCAGCTCGTAGGGGTCCACACCCTGTTTGGCCGCCTCGGCCACCTCGCCGGCACAGCAGGTATCCCGCAGCCAACGCAGGGACTGACCCGCCGCCAGCGTGCAGCTCATTACCGCCCACTTGCCGGGAACGGCGGAGCAGAAGGTGTGTACGCGGCCCGCCGGGTCGATGGAAACGCTGTCCGCATGGGCAAAGACCACGCCGGAGGTGCCCAGCGTCGTAAAGGCCTTTCCGTAGCGGACAGTACCGGTGCCCACAGCCGCGGCGGCGTTGTCGCCCGCGCCGCCCACCACGGGCGTACCCTCGGCCAGGCCGGTCAGGGCGGCAGCTTCCGCCGTCACCGTTCCGGTCACGTCCACAGACTCGTACATCCGGCCCAGCAGCGCCGGGTCGATGTCCAGCTTGTTCAGTATCTCGTCAGACCACTGCCGCCGGGGCACGTCCAGCAGGTTCATGCCGGAGGCGTCGGATACCTCGGTGGCAAACTGGCCGGTGAGGCAGTAGCGAATGTAATCCTTGGGCAGCAGGATATGACGGCAGGCCTTGTAGACCTCCGGCAGATGCTTCCGCACCCACAGGATCTTCCCAGCGGTAAAGCCCGCCAGGGCGGGGTTCGCGGTGATGGCGATGAGTTTCTCCGCGCCCACAGTCTCGGTGATCTCACGGCACTCCTCGCCGGTGCGGCCATCGCACCACAGGATGCTGCGGTGCAGCACCTCTCCCCTCTCGTCCAGCATCACCAGGCCGTGCATCTGTCCGGAGATACCCACACCGGCAATATCGGCGGCGGCCCCCCCCCTTTTTTGCCGCCGATGGCCGCATGAGCCGCCACGACGGGCGGCGTCGGGAACAAAAGAGTGTCTCCGCGTCGTGCAGCCATCACAGTTTCCTCCTTTATGGGGCTGATTTTATCTGTTTTTTGTGGTATACTGAATTTTAGTGTGAAAGTGCAATTTCCGCACTTCCTTATGCGTATCCTTGGCAGGGGAACTTTTACTGCAGCAGCCAGTAGACGCTGCCGTAGAGAACCGCCGCCAGCGTACCGTATACGATGACCGGCCCGGCGATGATGAACATCTTCGCGCCGGTCCCCAGCACACGGCCCTCGGTCTTGAACTCGATGGCCGCACTGACCACCGCATTGGCAAAGCCCGTGATGGGTACGAGGGTGCCTGCGCCCGCTTTCGCGGCCAGCTTCTGGTAGAGGCCCAGCGTCGTCAGCAATGCCGACAGCGCCACCAGCGTGCAGCTGGTGAGCGTCCCGGCCAGCTCTTTGTCGAGCCCCATGGTCAGATACCACCCGCGCAGAACCTCGCCCAGCAGGCAGATGCTGCCGCCCACGCCAAACGCCCAGAGGCAGTCCCCGCCCAGCGGCGAGGGCGGGCCGACCCGGCGCACCCTGCGCCCGTATTCCTCAGCCGACATTTTCATCCTGTTCGCCTCCCGGGAATAGGATGTCCGCCCGTGTGCAAAAATATACACACCCTCAACAAGAAAGAAGGTCCATTATGAATCCCTCTGCTCCTCATCCTCACCGCCGGCGCCTTACCCGCGCCGAGGTGCGCCGCCGCAGACGCAGCCGTGCCATCCGCCGGGTGGCCGGCCTTACCGTGATGCTCTGCGTCGCCGCAGGCGGCGTCACCTTCCTGCTCACCCACCATGCCGCCATCCCCAGCGCTTCGGCGGCGTCCGCCATCTCCATGCCGGCCCAGAGCATCGCCGATTCCACTGTGAGCTCTGCCGAGAACACCGCTGCGCCTGCCAACGCCCTCGGCCTGACCGCCGACGAGGCCCGCGCCATGCTGGCCGACCCGCTGATGGTGCTGGTGAATCACACCAGCAAGATGCCGGACGACTATACTTTCGATACCAAGGAGTGCGGCTCTGCCACCGCCGTCAACAAGACGCTGCAGACCGTGGCCTGCGACGCCTTCCTCTCCATGCAGAAAGCCGCTGCCGCCGACGGCGTGACCGTCTGGATGCAGAGCGGCTACCGCAGCGTCAAGTACCAGACCGGCCTGTACGAGCGGAAAACGAAGTACTACACCGACCGGGGTTACGATACCGCCACCGCCAAGGAGATGGCCGCCGCCGTCGTCAACCCGCCGGGCTATTCTGAGCACAACTGCGGCCTTGCCGCTGACCTGAACAGCCCCGAACACACCGGGCTGGACGAGGGCTTTGAGAACACCACGGCCTTCCGCTGGCTGTGCGAGCACGCGGTGGAGTACGGCTTTATCCTGCGCTACCCCAAGGGGGCCGAGGATAAGACCGAGATCACCTACGAGCCGTGGCACTGGCGGTATGTGGGCAGGGAGAACGCCGCCAAGATCAGCGCCAGCGGCCTGTGCTTCGAGGATTACATCGCCCAGCTGCACGCCATTGGGGGCTGAGCGGCAAAGCGCGGGCAAAGACCCGTGAAGAAACCGTAAAACTTTACCGGACCCTTTGCATTTTAGGGGGCGGTATGGTAAGATAGCAATGTCCCGGTATGCCGCGTAAAAGAACGCAGCGGGGGACCTGAGTGTAACGAATGCAAAAGAGGGAATAATCCATGAAGAATCGTTCAAAACTGATGATAGTTGCTGCGGTGGCCGCAAGCTGTGTTCTGCTCGCGGGCTGCGGCTCCTCCGCTTCCTCCACGGCAAGCTCTGCCGCCAGCTCCGAGTCGGCTCCCAGCTCGGTGGTCCTGTCGCAGGTGGAGAGCGCTCTGCCCGGCGACGGCACCAACAGCCCCGATGAGCTGGCCGATGAGGTGAACACCCTGCTGGAAGCAAACCCCATCGCAAACCAGTTCGAGATCGCCGCAATGAACATCGAGTACGATTTCGGCCTGAAGGCAGAGGATGTGGCCGGCTATAAGGGCGTGAAGAGCAACGACAACGGCGACGCGGGCCTCGTGCTGGTCATCGAACCCGCCGAGGGCAAGGCCGACGACATCGTGGAAGCGCTGAAGGCCTACCAGCAGGATCAGGTCGCGTTTTATGGCAACTACGCTGAGTTCGCCACCGCACAGGCCAACGTGGAAAATGCGGTCATCGCCAGCAGTGCCGACCGCGTGGTGATGGCCATTGCCTCCAACGAGTGCACGGAGGATCTGACCGACGCTGTCAACGACGTTCTGCTCAAGTAAAAACAACAGTTGTGGGCCGGTGCCATGGCGGCATCGGCCTTTTTTCAAAGGAGGAACACTTTGGTTTTCAGCACCATCATCTTTCTGTTCCGGTTTCTCCCCATCACGCTGGCGCTGTATTACCTTGCGCCCGCAAAGCTCAAGAACACGGTGCTCTTCGTGTGCAGTCTGGTGTTCTACTGCTGGGGTGAAGTCCGGTTTTTTCCGGTCATGCTGGCCCTCATCCTCATCAACTACCTGTGCGGCTTGGGGCTGGAAAAATGTGCGGCCAAGTCCGCCGCCCGCACGGTGCTGCTGCTGGCGGCCTTGGCGGGCAGCTTGGGGATGCTGTTTTACTTTAAGTACGCGAACTTCGTCCTCTCCAGCCTGAACGCGCTGCTGGGTACGGATTTTGCGGCCATTCAGGGCATCAGCACCCTGCCGCTGGGCATCAGCTTCTACACCTTCCAGACCCTGTCCTATACCATCGATGTTTACCGGGGCGAGGTCAAGACCGAACACAACATCATCGACTTTGGTGCCTACGTCGTCATGTTCCCGCAGCTCATTGCGGGCCCCATCGTCAAATACCGCGATGTTTCGGCGCAGCTCCACGTCTACGAGCACCGCTATCACTTCAAGCAGATCGAAGAGGGCATGACCCTGTTTACCTTTGGTCTGGCGAAAAAGGTTCTGCTGGCGGATGCGGTGGGTGCCCTCTGGACCGACATCATCGGCATCCAGAGCAGCCCTTCCACCACCTATGTGGGCCTTGGAAATGCTTCTACGGCGCTGGTCTGGCTGGGCGTCATCGCCTATTCGCTCCAGCTCTACTTCGACTTCTCCGGTTACTCGATGATGGCCATCGGCATGGGCAAGATGCTGGGCTTTGATTTCCCCCAGAACTTCAACTTCCCATATATCTCCCGCTCCATCACCGAGTTCTGGCGGCGCTGGCATATGACCCTGTCCGGCTGGTTCCGGGAGTATGTGTATATCCCGCTGGGCGGCAACCGCAAGGGCCTCAAGCGGCAGATCTTCAACCTCTTCGTCGTGGAGCTGCTCACCGGCATCTGGCACGGCGCGGATTGGAACTTCATCTGCTGGGGCCTGTACTACTTTGTCCTGCTGGCCATCGAGAAACTCTTCCTGCTGAAATACCTTGAAAAAGGGAAGCTCTGGCCCCATGTCTACACCCTCTTCCTCGTGGTGGTGGGCTGGGCCATGTTCGTGGGCAACGATTACGGCGTCGGCTTCGGGGAACTGTTCCACCGGCTCTTCGTCCCCACGGGTGGCGTCTCGCCGGTGTATTTCCTGCGGAATTACGGGGTGCTGCTGGCGGTGTCCGCCGTCTGCTGTACGCCGCTCATCGAAACGCTCTGGAACGCGCTGAAAAAGCGCACGGCCACCCGTGTGGCCACGGTGCTGGTGCTGCTGGTACTCTCCACGGCCTATGTGGTGGGCAGCACCAACAGCCCGTTCCTGTATTTTAACTTCTGAGGAGGACGTGGATCATGGAAAAGAAAAAGCGTTTGTCCTCGCTCAAACAGTATCCGGTGCTGATGGCCTTCAGCCTGTTTTTCATCGCCCTCTTCGTGCTGGATATGGCAACGCCCGACCGCGCATACAGCGAGATGGAAAACACCACCCTCACCCAGCGGCCCAAGCTCACGGCGGTGTCGGTGGACGGGCTGAACAGCTACTTCACCAATTACACGAAGTACGTCAAGGATCAGGTCTTCGGGCGGGATCAGTGGATCGACCTCCAGAGCCTTGCCGAGACGACCCTGTTCCAGAAGACCCAGAGCGGCGGCATCCTGCTGGGCAAGGAGCACAGGATGTTCGCCCGGCGGTACCGCGTGCTGCCCAGCGAGGAGAAGACATGGAACAAGAACCTCGCGGCGGTGAGTTCGCTGTCCGAGCGCTGCCCCGGCAAGGTCAGCTTCATGCTGGTGCCGTCGGCCTCCACCGTCTACCCGGAAAAGCTGCCCCTTGCCGCGCCCCAGATGGACGAGGAAGCCCGCATCAACGAAGCCGCGCATGTGGTGCAGGGCGGGCATTTCATCAATGTCCTTCCGGCTCTGTACGACCACAAGGACGAGTATCTCTATTATCGCACGGACCACCACTGGACGACGCTGGGAGCTTACTACGCCTACGAAGCCTTCTGCAAGGAGCTGGGCCTGACGCCGTTTGACCGCAGCACGCATACAGTGGAGACGGCGGAAGACTTCTACGGCACCCATTACTCCAAGGCGCGGACATGGAACGCCGAGCCGGACACGATCACATGGTACGACTTGCAGAACAAGCTCACCATCTGGAATGTCACCGGCCCCGGCCAGCCCACCGACGGCACCGAGACCGGCCTGTACGATACCGCGAAACTGGATGTTTACGACAAGTACGCCATGTTTCTCCACGGCAACAACGGCCTGAGCCGGGTGGAGGGCGACGGAACGGGGAAGATCCTCGTCATCAAGGACAGCTACGCCAACAGCTTCGTGCCTTACCTGACGGCCAACTATGCGGCCATCGACGTGGTAGACTTCCGCAATTACAACTACGGGCTGGACCAGCTCATCGCCGACAATGACTATGACGCGATCCTAGTGCTGTACAGCTATTCGAGCTTCACCAGCGACCCGTACCTCTACCGTGCGGGTGTCGCGGGCTGAAAAACGGCTTATTGCAGAACTTTTTCACAAAGAATGGTGTTCGTTTTCATGCGACTTTCCGATTTTTCACTATTTTGCACAGAATCTATTGCAGAAAACCGACAGGTGTAGTAAAATGAGCGTACAAAGAGTGAGAAGGAAAGCGGCATGGAAGTTGTATTTGATCGGCGCACAGGCGCCGCCGCAAAGAGGGAAATGACCTATGAAGAATGAACTGAGACTGCCCGCAGATTATGCGGTGATGACGGAAGATGAAATGACCTATACCGAGGGCGGAAGCGCTGCATTTGATACCTTCAAGGTAGCCGCTACCGTCGTTGGCAGCGTGGTGCTGGGTGCCAGCTACGTCTGGGGCATTTCTACCGCCCGCAACTGGCTGAGCAACAAATCCAACCGTAAGGGCAACATCCTGACGATTCTGGGCCGCGCCATGGATGATATCGGCGAGGACATGACCAAGAGTCCCTCCAACTTCCTGCGCGATGGTGTTTCCACCGCCATGGTGGTGGGTTTGGCTCCCATCAGCCTGATCCTCGTTCTGCTCTAAAGAGCCGGGACTCCGCGTCCACTTGTTCCCCATAGCATTTATTTGGAAACTTGCGGTGCAGTGTGCACCGCTTGGGATAGATTGCTTTCAAAGGAGTGTTATTATGGAAAACAAAATGATGATGCCCGCTTGCTACAGTGTCATGACTGAAGACGAAATGACCTACACCTCTGGTGGCGATGCTGGAACCGCTTACGCCGTGGGTTGGGTGATCGGTACTACCATTTCCATTGCAAATATGGTCTGGGGCATTGGCAAGAGTCGTGAGTGGATCCAGAAGAACAAGAAGGGCAAGTCCGTTACCGAGCTGGCAGCCAGCGGTATTGATGCTTTCGCAAGCTACCTGAACAAGTCCGTCGGCAACGCTGTGGTTGGTGTTTATACGGCAATCAATCTGGCCGGCTGGTGGCCTGTCACCGCAGTTGCTTGGGTAACGGCATAATTGCTCTTGACCCGCATCCGCGGAGAAGTCCAAAGAACACAGCAGGGCGGCGGCTCACCCCAAGCGGGCGGGCCGCCGCTTTTTGTGTTGTGTGACCCAGTTACGGAACGGCGGGGGAGTTTTGGGGTATACTAATGCCATCGAACAAAATACTTCCCAAGGAGGTAACCGATATGGAACCCATCACCATTACCAGTGCAAATTTTGACGCCGAGGTGCTGCACAGCGAAAAGCCCGTCCTGCTGGACTTCTGGGCAAGCTGGTGCGGCCCCTGCCGGATGCTGTCCCCCATCGTGGACGAGGTGGCCGCAGAGCGCAGCGACATCAAGGTGGGCAAGGTCAATGTGGACGAGCAGCCCGACCTTGCCGCCCAGTTCGGTGTCATGAGCATCCCGACCCTGCTGGTCTTCAAAAACGGCAAGCTCGTTAACCAGACCGTCGGTGCCCGCCCCAAGAGCGGCGTGCTGGCTCTGCTGGACGTCTGAGAACACCTGAGATCAGGATCACCCCCTTCCCCTGCCGCCGCGCACCCTGCGCCCGGCGGGGGATTTTTTGCTTGCCTTTTGTGCGAAACTATGCTATTTTATAAGTGAAAAGAAATCCATGTAAGGACAAGGGGCGTGCCGCGATGGAACCGAAGAAGAGCTACGAGCGTTATCTCGAAAAAATTGCGGAACTGCGCTTGATGGATGATGATTTCTTTTCCGAGGCGCTGGATGAAAAAATCGCGCCGGTGGAGTATATCCTGAACACGATTCTGGAGCGGGATGATATCAGAGTCCAGCGGACGGAAGCACAGGTGGAATATAAGAGTGCCACGAAGCGCTCCATCAAGCTGGATATCCGGGCGGTGGATGCCGAAGGCAGGGTGATGGACATTGAAGTTCAGCGGGCCGAAAAGGGAGCCGGAGTCCGGCGGGCGCGGTTCCACAGCAGCATGATCGACCGGACGCTTTTGGAAAAGGGCGACGACTTTGAAAGCCTCGTGGATACCTACGTGATCTTTATCACGGAGCAGGATCGTTTTGGTGCAGGGCTGCCGTTGTACCATGTGGAACGGAAGATCACCGAGCTGAACGATGCGATGTTTGGAGACGGGGCGCATATTATCTACGTAAACGGTGCGTTCCGGGATCTGGAGCATCCGGTGGGTCGGCTGATGCACGATATGAATTGCAGGGATGCCAAGGAAATGCTGAACCCTCTTCTGGCCGAAGAGGTGCGATACCTGAAGGAAACGAATGGAGGTCGGACACAGATGTGCAGAGCGTTTGAAGAGGTCGCAAAGGAAGCCGCAATGGAGGCCGCAAAGGAAGCGGAAGAAAAAACGAAGCGCGAAACCGCACGGAATCTGATCGCGTTGAATCAGATGAGCGTGGAGACGATCGCAAAGTGCGTGGACCTTCCGGTGGAAGAAGTCCGTGCCCTTGCAGAGAGAAAGCCCGCGTAAGCGAATATAAAATCAATGATGGAAATCCCCCGCCGCCGCACACCCTGCGCCCGGCGGGGGATTTTTTGCGTTTGCGGGGGCGAGCATTTGCGGAACGCATCATCTGATCCGGCGGTACGATGAAAGAATTTCGCGTTTCTGTACAAACGCACAGAAAAACGGTAAGATAGAGATGAAAAATCTCTCACTTTCATACTTTACAACTTTACCTAGATAAAGTAAAATGATTTTATAAAATATACGCTGGGAAAGAGGCGGCAGGATGGCCGCCGGAACGGCTCAAAACCGAGGAACGGGAGGAAACGGAGATGGAATTTGATCTGTCGTATTTGCAGCCGAAGGAGCGGGCTTCCTTCGGGCTGCGGGCGCTGTACGAGGCGGCGGGGTGCCGCAAATACCACATGGGCCGCTTCGAGGAGTATGGGCTGTATCAGGAAAACCGCAGCTTTTTGTCGTCGGAACAGGTCATCACCTTCACGGACTTGGACGGGCGGCTGCTGGCGCTCAAGCCGGACGTGACCCTTTCCATCGCCAAGACGGCCCAGCCCGCAGCCGATGAGACGCTGAAATATTACTACCACGAGAACGTCTACCGCCCCTCGGCAGAGAGCCACACCTTCAAGGAGATCTCCCAGATGGGCCTTGAGATGCTGGGAGCCGTGGGCGAAGCACAGGTCCAGCAGACCGTCCGGCTGGCGGCGCAGTCGCTGGGGCAGCTGGGAGCTGCATGGGTGCTGGAAGTGAGCCACATGGGCTACCTCTTCGGCTTGCTAGATGCGCTGGCAGTGCCGGAAAACGCCCGCCCGGCCCTGCTGGGATCGCTGCGGGAGAAAAATGCCCACGAGCTGCGGGCAGCGGCCAAGGCTGCTGGGCTGGACGATGCCGGGGCCGAGACCCTGTGCGGGCTGCTGAGCCTCTGCGGCGGGTACGAAGAGACGCTGACGCGGGCCGAGGCCTTCTGCAAGAATGA
>OGPS01002091.1_pt1 | contig 13231 bp, 8 predicted proteins | sample 1552931 | NCBI WGS metagenome assembly OGPS01 (sample SAMEA2580252, study PRJEB22360) | human gut metagenome | biome: human gut; feature: human-associated habitat; material: faeces | place: Denmark | collected 2008/2010 | reverse complement strand
AGACAGGCGTCGGTGGTGGCGGCGTCCATCAAAGAAGCGCAGACTTCACGGGGCGCGCCGCAGAGGGCCGCATGGGTGCAGAACAGCTCCGTACGGCAGTCGGCGGTGTGGGAGTGGGTGTTCATGATGCCGCCCGCCAGCTTGACGAGCTTGCCCACGTGGCCCACCAAAAGCACCTCCTCGAATCCGGCGGAAGCGGCCATATCCAGCGTGTCACCGATGAAGTTTGAGGTCTTCACCACCGGGAGGACGGCAAATTCCGGGTAAGTCCCGTGGAGGTAGTCCAGCCCGTAGTTGCCGGGCGCAAGGATGAGCCGCCGGGGGCCGGGGGCTGCTTTGGCCCGCAGGGCGGCTTGGTTCATTTCCAGCTGGATGGTGTCCAGAATGGCCTGTTGGCTCATGGGCTCCACGATGCCGCTGGTGCCCAGCACAGACAGCCCGCCCTCGACCCCGATGTGGGGGTTGAAGGTGCGCTTGGCCACCTCCTCGCCGCCCTTGATGGAGAGGGTCACAGCAAAGCCGCCGGTGTAACAGGCATTTTCGGCCTCTCGTTTCAGCGCCTCGGCGATCATCTGACGGGGGACATGGTTGATGGCGGCTTCTCCGACCGGCTGGTCGAGGCCGGGTTTTGTCACCCGGCCTACTCCTTTGCCGCCGGAAATGCGGATGTCCGTGGTGTCGGGCAGCAGGGCGACAGAGGCGACCACCGGCAGCCCGGTGGTCACGTCCACATCGTCGCCGCCGTCCTTTTCGATGGCGCATTCGGCCCCGGCGTCCGCTGCGCGGCAGAACAGGGGGGCCACTTCCACCACGATGCCCTTCGGGGTGCGGAGGGCGACGGTCTCCGGGGCGTTCCCGGTCAGCAGCAGCCGGGCTGCCCCCGCCGCCCCCAGCGCCGCGCAGGTGCCGGTGGTGTAGCCGCAGCGCAGCAGCTTCTGCCCGCTGCGGACGTAGTGCTCAAATTTAGGTCTCGGAGGCTTTGGGGAGCCGAACAGGGCTTCGTACTGCTCCCGGCTCAGGTCGTAAAGGGCTTGGATGTTCTCCGGCGCAAAGGCTTCTTTGGCCGTCAGCACGCCGGAAACGCCCTGCGGTGAGACGCAGACCACTGCATCCGCGATCTTCTGGGCCATGTCCAGCTCGTGCAGACTGACGATGACGGCAAGGTGCTGCTGGTGGGCCAGCTTTTGCAGGATGGTCAGCAGCTCGATCTTGCCCTTGATGTCCAGAAACGAGGTAGGCTCGTCCAGCAGGAGGATCTCCGGCTGCTGGCAGATGGCGCGGGCCAGCAGGATGCGCTGGCGCTGGCCGTCGCTGATGCAGTTGAAGTCCCGGTCGGCAAGGTGGGAAGCCCCCACCAGCGCAAGGGCGTCCCGCACGGCCTGTTTGTCCGTTTCGGAGAGGATGCCCAGCCGCCCGGTGTAGGGGATGCGGCCCGCCGCCGCAGATCGAGCTGAAACGGGTGGTCAGCTGGTTGCGGGGGGTGGGGGGCAGCATCAGGGCCAGCCGCTGTGCGCGGGCTGTGCCGGTGTAGGCGGCAAGGTCTTGGCCGCCCAGCAGCACGGTGCCGCCGAGGGGGGCCAACTGCCCGGCCAACGTTTTGAGCAGCGTGGATTTGCCCGCGCCGTTCGGGCCGATGAGGGTCAGGATCTGCCCGCGCCGGACGCCGAGGGCGATGGCCTCGGCCAGCGGTGCTTTGCCGTAGCCGATGGCTAAATTTTTCGTTTCGCAGAAAAAATCGTTCATCGTGCGCCCTCCTGATTCCGGCGGACGAGCAGCCCGATGACCACCGGCGCACCGAACACCGCGGTCACCGCGCTGATGGAAAGCTCGGTGGGGGCGAACAAGCTGCGGGCGATGAGGTCACAGAGCAGACAGAACGCCGCGCCGCCGAGGCAGCACCCCGGCAGGACATAAAGCGGCTTTGCGCTGCCCAGCAGCTGCTTGACGAGGTGGGGTACCGCAATGCCCACAAAGGAGATGGGCCCGGCAAAGGCGGTGACACAGGCGGCCAGCAAGCTGGAAAGCAGAACCAGCGCGCGGGAAAACCGCTTGACGTTGACCCCGACGCTTTGGGCATAGGCTTCTCCCATCTGGTAGGCGGACATGGGCTTCGAAAGGCAGAACGCCGCCGCCAGTACGGGCAGCACCACCAAGGCGGCGGCCCGGACGTTGCCCCACGTCATACCGGAAAAACTGCCCTGCGACCAGTTGTGGAGGTTGACGATGTTCGAATCCTGCGCAAAGGCCACCACGAATTCGGTGATGGCGGAACAGATGTAACCGATCATGATGCCGCAGATGACGAGGATGCTCATCCGCTGCACCCGGCGTGCCACGGCCAGCACAAAGGCCATGGCCGCCATGGCCCCCGCAAAAGCGGCGAGGATGAGGGTGACGGAATTGGTCAGCAGCCCCCGGTTCAGGAAGACCACCATGACCAGCGCCACGGCCAGCTTGGCCCCGCTGGAGATGCCCATGACGAAGGGGCCCGCGATGGGGTTGGCGAAAAAGGTCTGGAGCAGGTAGCCCGCCGCCGAAAGCGCCGCCCCCAGCAGCACGACCATGACCGCGCGGGGAAGGCGGAGCTGGGTGATGATGCCGACGGACAGGGCGTCCTGCCCGCGGCCCAGCAGTGCCGAGACCACGGCCCCCGGCGTCAGCGCCACGCTGCCCCAGAAGATGTTCGCGGCGAAGAGGATCACCAACAGGAGCGCTAGAAGCAGATAGGCTGCGGCAAGGCGTTTTTGGCTTGTCATGAGCGGCTCCTTTCGTCAGGTCACGTGGGTGAGGAATTGCAGGTCGGCGGGGGCATCTTCGGTCAGGACGCGGTGGAGGTCCACTACGAAATCGGCCAGCTCCATGCTCTGCTGGAAAAAGCTCTGGGTGGTGCACCAGACATCGCCGTTCTGCACGGCCTTGAACTCGGCCAGCAGGGGGCACTTGGCCACCAGCTCGTCGATGGTGGAGACGACGCCCTCAATGGTGCTGTTGTAGAGCAGCACGTCGGCATCCTTGGCCCCGGCGTAGAAATCTTCCAGCGGGAGGTTCATGGTGGACAGGCTGTTGCCGCTGTCGGTCAGGTCGGAAAAGACGTAATCGCCGCCCGCCAGTTCGATCATCTGGGCCACATAGTCGCCGCCCTTGCGGACATTGGCGAGGTCGTTGGCCGTGATGGAGAAAAAGGCGCAGGTTTTGCCGGTGGGCGCTTGGTCGGCCAGCACGGCGATGCGCTCGGTCTGTGCGGCAAACAACTGCTCGGCCAGCTCTTCTTTGCCCAGCAGGATGCCCCAGAATTTGATCCACTCCATCCGGGCGAGGGGGCCGCTCTCGTAGCTGGAGCGTTCCACCAGCGCCGGGATGCCGAACCGTTCCAACTGCTCCTTGACCTCCGGGGTGTGGAAGATCATGGTGTTCTCAATGGCGAGGCTGCAATTGGCGGCTAAAATCTGCTCGTAGTCCGGGGCGCTGTACTTGCCCGCGTAGGCGATGCGCCCGGCTTCCATGGCGGTTTTGGCCTCGTCGAGGTACCAGCCCTCGGCTTTGGTGCCGGAAAGAGTGATCGTGTCCAGCGCGTCGAGGTGGATAAACAGATCCATGACCGATGTAGAGACGAGGTAAATGTTCTGCACCGGCTGGCGCAGGACGGTCACGCCGTCGGGGAGGGCGTCCACTTCGGCGGCATCCTCCGGAACGACAAGGAACTTCTGGTCCGAATCAGGGAGGGAGAGCAGGGTATAGCCCCCCTCGTAGCAGTCGGCTGTGAACTGGGCCGCGTAGTCCAGCGGGTAGCTGTGGCTGAACACCAGCTTGTCCGTATTGGCGGGGGCGGACTGCGCTGCGCAGCTGCTGAGCAGAAGGGCAGAGGCGGGAAGGGCTTTCAGAAAATTGCGACGTGAGATCATATCAGTTCAGGGTAAAGGTCAGGGTGTACTCAATCTCGTGGGGGGTGCTCATGGCAACGGTATCCGCCACGACGGAGAGGGGAGTGCCCAGCGCAGCCACGGGAATCTCAAAGGTGGAGTTGCCCTCGGTGTTGGTGGGCAGATACTTCTCGCCGTCCACGATCATATAATCGTAGTTGGGGCTGCTCCAGACGATCGCAGCGGTCATCCTGCCGTCCGCGACGGTCAGGGCAGCGGGGCTGTCCACGCTGGCGCGGCCGGAACCGCCCTCCAGCACGACATTGACGCTGTACTGGCCGTCCGCAGGGGTCTCCGCGGCCTCTTCGGCCTTGGGTTCTGCGTTGCGGACGCTGACGGTGTGGTCGTACCACTTGCCTTTGGTGCCGAGGATGGCGAGGGCAAAGTCCTCGTCTACGGCGGTCAGGGGGATATCGTAGCCGTACACCTCTTCGGTGGTGCCGTCGGAGTAGGTCACGGTGTCGGTGGTGGGGAGCAGCCAGTCGGCCTTGTTGGCATCGGCATCGGCCGCGCTGCCCAGATACAGGTTGACGATCTTCTTGGAAGCAAGGCTGACGTGGAAGGTCATCTGGCCGTCCTTCACGGTCAGGGTGCCCTTGCCATCACAGGCTTCGTTGGCGTGGACCATGCTGCTGTCGGTCTCGAAGTCGGCGGTGTAGACGCCGTCCGGCAGGGTGGCAGCGGCCTCCGAAGCAGCCTCCGAGGTCACGGCCGCGGAAGAAGCAGCGGAAGACGCAGCCTCCGAGGTCGCGGCGGAGCTTGCGGTGGAGGAAGAAGCACCGCAGCCGGTGAGAGCGGCGGCCAAAATCAGGGTTGCGGCGGAAAGCGTAAGAAACTGTTTGCAGCGCATCGATCAAATACCTCAAAAAATCAAAATTTCAGATGGGTGGGAGCCTCCTCCTCATGCGGGGGCGGTTCCCATAAAAATTGCCCGAAAAGATCTCTCCCTTCGGGCAATGAAATGCGGGATATTAGCCGTTCAGGGAATCAATGGCGGCTTTGGTGTGGGCAACGTAGAGCTGCTGGATGTCGTCGATCTCACCCAGACCATTGATCTGGCAGTCGATGGAGTCGAAGGCATCGGCGGCCTTGAACTGGCTCAGCCAAGAATCGGCGTCCTCACCGGCCATATCGTTGTTGGCGTGGTCACCGGCAACGACCATCAGCGGGCGCAGGACGACCTTGGTGTAACCGGCGGCCTTGACAGTTTCGATCACGTTCTCACAAGCGGTCTCCTCCGGCTCGCCTTCGACGGTGCCGATGAAGACGTTGTTGTAACCAAGGGTGCCCATGGTGGTCTGCATCTGGCTGTAGCTGACCTTTGCGGTGTGAGAGGTGCCGTGGCCCATGAAGACGAAGGCCACACCGTCGGCAGCAGCGGCGTCGAGGCTGTCGTAACCGGCTTCCTTCACGGCAGCGGCGGTCACAGCCTTGGCAACGGCTTCCTTGTCGGCGTTGATGACGGCAGCGTCGGAACCGACCTCGCCCAGCAGGGGCTCTGCCACGGCGACGGATTCGAACTTGTCGCGGTAGGAGTCGATCATCTCCATCATCTCGTCGTACTCGGCACCGTGCATCAGGTGGGTGGGCTGGACCACGAGGTTCTTCACGCCGTTGGCCACAGCGCGATCCATGGCCTGCTGCATGTTGTCGATCTTCTCGCCGTCACGGGCCTGCACATGGTTGATGATGATCTGGGCGGTGAAGGCACGGCGGACCGACCAATCCGGGTAAGCTTCCTGCAGAGCATCCTCGATGCCCTTGATGTCGGCCACGCGGCTGTCGTTGAAGGAGGTGCCGAAGGAGACCACCAGCAGCTCATTGTCGCCGATGTTGTCCTCGTTGCGGCTGTCGTCCTTGGAGGCATCGCCGGTGTCGCGGCCAAAGTAATCGGGGTCGGCCTCTTCGCCCTCGACCAGCTCCTTCTGTGCGTCGGTCAGAGCGTCCCAAGCGGCCTTGGCGGCAGCGCACTGCTCGTCGGTGTTGTCGTTGCGCTCCTGCACATAGATGGCGTCGATCAGATCGGCAACGTTCTTTGCAGCCAATTCATCGGCCTCCTCACTGGAAACTTCGCTGGATGCGGCGGCAGAGCTTGCCCCGCTGGAAGCAGCGGTGCTGGATGCAGACCCGCCGCAGCCGGTGAGCACACCGGCACAGAGGGTGAGGGCGGTCAGAGCGGCCGCCGCCTTGTGGATCGTGCGTTTTCTCATGTTCTGTGTTCCTTTCCTGTTTTGGATACATTCGTTCGAACCGGACAGAAGGGTACAGGAAAGAGAACCTGACCAAACAAAAAGGCCCCTTTTGTTTGCGGGATGGCAAAACAAAAAGGACCTTTTCCAGTGATTCAGGCTTTTTGGGTACAACCAATTCCTCGTGATTTGGAGCATACGCTCCCGTACCAACAACCGGCAGGTTTCCTGACTGAAAGATCACCGCCCTCCGCCGCCTTCCCAGAGCAGATGCTCCAGTGACCGGTGCCCAAAGCACCCGGACGGGGGACTCCCTTATCACAGTGACGAGATCGTGCGGGATTGTGCACCCGCTTCCCTTTTAACGTTTCTGCCCTCCGCTTATCAGCAAAATGACGAAACGCACCGACTGTTTTCTATTCAGTTCGCTAGAAAGTATAGCACACACACGAGAAAAACGCAAGCGATCACAGCCATTGCCGCAACACGTCGTTCAGCTTGTTCAGGTCGAGGGGTTTTGCGATGTGATCGTTCATGCCCGCATTGCGGGAGAGGACGACATCCTCGGCAAAGGCGTTGGCCGTCATGGCAACGATGGGGATGGTCTGCCCGCCGTGGAGCGTCTGGGCCCGGATGGCGGCGGTGGTCTCGTAGCCGTTCATCAGCGGCATCTGGATGTCCATGAAGATCAGATCGTAATAGCCGACGGGGGCTGCTGTGAACTTTTCTAAGGCTTCCCGGCCGTTTTCGGCACACTCGATGGAGACGCCGGTCATCCCGATGATCTCCTTGGCGATCTCGCGGTTCAGCTCGTTGTCCTCCACCAGAAGGATGCGCTTGCCGGTGTAATCGCAGCGGGCCAGCTCGTCCAGTTCGTTCCGGTCGGCGGCGTTCGATTTGCCCGCCACGAGATTTTTCAGCGCAGCGGTCAGGCGGGAGCGGAAGAGCGGCTTTGTAATGAAGTCGTTGACCCCGGCGGTGCGGGCCTCGTTCTCGATATCCGTGTAGTCATAGGCCGTCAGCACGATGATGGGCAGTGCCTTGCCGAGTTTCTGCCGGATGCACCGGGTCAACTCGACGCCGTTCATGCCCGGCATCTTCCAGTCCACGAGGACGGCGAAGTAATCGTTGTGTGCCTCGTGGCGGGCCGCGGCGCGGGCGACGGCTTCCTCGCCGGAGGTGGTCCACTCGCCGTCGATGCCCACTTCCTGCAGCATCTCGACCGTGCTCTCGCAGCACAGCACATCGTCATCCACCACGAGGACCGGCAGATGGGCCAGCTCGTCGATCTGCTCGGTGGAACGGTTTTGCAGTTTCAGGAAGATGGTCACGGTGAACTTGCTGCCCTTGCCCAGCTCGCTTTCTACGTCGATGGTGCCGTTCATCATGTTCACGGCGTTCTGGGCGATGGCCATGCCGAGGCCGGTGCCCTGAATTTTGGTGGTGCGCTTGTCGTCCGCGCGGGTGAAAGGCTCGAACAGGATCTTCTGGAACTCCGGCGTCATGCCGATGCCGTTGTCTTTCACGGTGAACTGGTAGCAGCCTACGCCGGGGGAGTGGGTCGGCTGCTCGGCGATGGAAAAGACGATGTGGCCGCCGTCCGGGGTGTACTTGATGGCGTTGCTGAGGATGTTGGTGATGACTTGCTGGATGCGCAGACTGTCGCCGTAGACGTCCTCATGTTCCAGCTTGTGCAGGTGGACATCGAGACTGTGGCCGTGGGCGGCGATGTTGCCCTTGTTGATGCCGATGAGGTCGTCCACCAGTTCGGCCAGATTGAACGCTTCCTCGTTGAGCACGACCTTGCCGCTCTCAATGCGGGACATATCCAGCACTTCGTTGATCAGGCCGAGCAGATGGTGGCTGGACTGGGTGATCTTCCCCAGACAATCGGCCACCCGCTCCGGGTTGTTGATGTTGGCCCCGGCAATGGCTGTCATGCCGACGATGGCGTTCATGGGGGTGCGGATGTCGTGGCTCATGTTGGAAAGAAACTCGGTCTTGGCGCGATTGGCGCGGTTGGCCGCGTCGTAAGCATCCTTGAGGGCCTTGCGGGAGGCGATCTCCGTCTTCTTTTCCTGCGTGACATCCTGTGCGACGAAGAGGGCCTGTTCCACTACGCCGTCCTTCCACGAGACGGGCAGAATGGCCATGGTCTTGAACTGGGTCTCATCTTTGGTGCTGTACTCGAAGCGGTAGATGTCGTCCGGGGTGCGGAGCTGCTGGCGCAGGTGAGCGGGAGAGAGGCTCTCTTCCAGCGTCCGTTCGCCGCCGATGGGCTGGAACTGCGCGAGGAAGTAGGCCACAAGGTCGTGGTAGCAGCCGCTGGAAGGGCGGCTGGCGGCGGAGAGCATGTTGTAGAAAGTGTATTCATCCGTGGAAAGGTTGCACAGGAAGTACCGATCCACGAGCTTGACCGTGCTTTGCAGCAGCATGTCCATGGCCTTGTTCTGCTGGGTCAGCGCGGCGATCTGGGCGGCCTCCTTTTTGGAGTCGGTGATGTCGCGGATGAAGACGATGGCATAGCGGGGGTCTCCGGTGGTCTCGCCGGGCATGACCACGTTCCGCACCCAGCGTTCCTCGCCGTTCAGCCGGAGGCGGCACTCAAAGCTCAACTCCGGGCGGTTCTGCCGGAAGCGCTCGGTGATGTAGCTGCGGTCAAAGATCATGGCCACGGCGTCCCGGTCGGCGGGCGCAATGAAGCGGTCGCGGTAGGAGCAGACCAGCGCATCCCACGAGGGCTGCTCGAAGGCGCTCAGAAAGGAGGGAGCCTCCTTGAGGGGGTCGAAGTGATCGTTCTGGAGATCGACGTAATATTCGCAGAGGTTGGATTCCGTGTAGGCGCGGTGGAAGGCCTCGCTCTTTTTGACGAGAAGTTCCGCCTTTTTCTCCTTGTCCACATTGACGAAAACGCCCACGAAGCGGCGGATGGTGCCGTTCAGGCGGCGGCTGGCCTCGGCGCTGTCCCGGAACCACTCATAATGGCCGTCGGGCAGACGCATCCGGTACTCGACATCGTAGGGGCTGGCACCGGTCCGGTCAGAGAGGGAGCGATCCAGCGCGGCCAGCACCGGGCCCCGGTCGTCTGGGTGGATGAGGGCAGACCAAGAGTCCAGCGTGTTGGGAAAATCCAGAACGTCGTGGTAGCCCAGCATCCGGCGGAACTCATGGCTGTAGACCACGCCGGTGGGGGAACCGGCGTGGTCACAGTCGATGTACCATATGCCGGAGCGCATGACGCTGTTGACGAGGTGGAGGTTCTGGCGGACCCAGTCCATCTGGGCGGAAAGGATCCAAATGGGGGCGCCGTCGCTGTTGGTGGAGTCCATTTTGTACAGCCGTGCAAAAATGGGCACGCCGTCCTTTGTCAGCAGCTGGCCGTCGCCGTCTGCGGTGATGAGGGGCCAGCGCTCCGGCGCCAGAAAGCTCTGGTTCTCGCCGTAGAACAGCGCCCGGAGCGAACAGCCGGTGACACGGCAGAAATCTTCGTATTCGTAACCGAGGTTTTTCAAAAAGAAACCGCTCACATCTGTGATGGTGAGCGCTTCATCATACAGACCTGCCACTACACCGACCGGCTGGCTGCGCTGGACGGTGTTCTGGATGGCGGCGATGCTTTCGGGGGTCAGCTTGGAGGTGTTCTGGGAGTAGAGGACATCCTCCTGCAGAGTGGTACACTCCATATGTAAATCTCCTTCGAAAAATGTCGAAAATCATACCCTTGATATTTCATTTTCATTTTACCACTGCGGCAGGGCCTTGACAAGGGATTCGGCCATTATAATAGGTGTGGAAAGCGGAAAAACGACTGCCGAAACAGAAAGCGGAAAAATTTTGAAAAAAGCTGTCGCAAAGTGTTGACAGGGAAGGTGGGATGTGGTAACATAGAGCCGCAGAACGGAGGCGGACGAAAGAAAGCCTACGGACTGTAGGAAAGGTTTTCTGAATTGAATATCCTCGGCAAAGCAGTCGAAAGGCTGTGACGCAAAGCTATAGGGCCTGTAAAATGGCAGCCAGTTGCTTCTCAAAACGGACACGCAGTGCCCGCCCTTTGAGCGACCTCCATCTAGGAATACTAGGTGTCGATTTGCCGAGTGTGTTTTGGAAAATCGACACCTTTTTTCGTAGGGTCACTCAAAAGAGGGTAATACGATGCGTAACACTACGAAAAACGTCCTGAAGAACCTGCTCCTGTGCGCTGCAATGTTCTGCCTGATGATGGTCATGGCAATGCCCGCACACGCTGCAACTTCCAATGGCGCCGAGCTGCTGAGCCTCATCAACAACGAGCGCGCAGCCAATGGCATCGCTCCTCTGACCATCGGCAGCACCGAGCTGAACGCAGCCGCTCAGGCCCGCGCCGAAGAGCTGGCAACCAACTACTCCTACAACCGCCCCAATGGCAGCCGCGAGTTCACCGTCCTCGCTGAGTACGGCGTCAATGAGATCGAAGTTGGCGAGAACTACTGGGCAGCTTCCGATTCCGCTGAAGATGTCTTCGCAACTTGGAACCGTTACGATTTCTTCCGTGCCCGCATGATGAGCAAGGACGCCACCCACGTTGGCATCGGCTACTACGAAGGCGGCGAGTACGGCAACTACTGGGTCATGATCTTCACCTACGCTCCCAACACCAGCAACAACCAGTTCGCACAGGAGCTCCTGACTCTGGTGAACAACGAGCGCACCAAGAACGGCCTCTCCGCTCTGACTCTGGGCGATGCAAACCTGAACGCAGCCGCTGAGAAGCGCGCACAGGAAGTTGCAAAGACCGCTTCCCACACCCGCCCCGATGGCACCAACTGCTTCACCGTTCTGGGTGAGTATGGCGTCAAGCAGACCGGCGAGGGCGAAGGCGAGAACATCGGCTGGGGCGAAGCTTCTGCTCAGGAAGTGTTCGACTCTTGGATGGCTTCCGACAGCCACCGCGCAAACATTCTGAACCCCTCCGCTACCGAGATGGGCGTTGGCTACTACTTCGATGCCACTTCCGCTTGGGGCCACCAGTGGGTGCAGCTCTTCGTCTGATAAGAGCTTCTTCAAAATGATATCTCCGTGCTTCAAATAAATCCGGGGAAAGGTCCGGCACGAGCATCCGCTCGTGCCGGGCTTTTTCTTTGTGCGGATTTATGCTATACTAAACTTGACCAATTGCAGAAAACAGGAGGAACCAGCGTGGAGGATTACCGCACCGTCCGGGGCACAGCCATCGGCGAATACGAAGAGAAGAAGAGCCGTTTCATTGCGCAGCTCTCGTTTGCAGACAGTGAGGAAAAGGCCGTGGCCTTTCTGGAGCAGGTGCGGGCGGCCAACCGCACGGCGCGGCACAACGTGTACGCTTACCGTCTGCGGGAGGGCAACCGGGAGCGCTATTCCGACGACGGCGAGCCCGCCAAGACGGCCGGCACCCCTGCGCTGGAGGTGCTGCAGCACAGCGGCCTGACCGATCTGATCGTGGTGATCACCCGGTACTTCGGCGGCGTGCTGCTGGGCACGGGCGGCCTTGTCCGTGCCTACACCACCGCCACGGCCCGTGCGCTGGAAGCCGCCGAGGTCGTCACGGTGCGCAGCGTGGTGGAGCTGGAAGTCACGGTGGACTACTCGCTCTATGAGCGGGCGGCTCTGCTCATCAACGGGGCGGGGGCGAAGCTTGCAGACCCCCAGTTCACCGACCGCGTGACCCTGCGCTGGCAGATGCCCGAAGGCACTGAGCTGCCTTTGCTGGAACAGCTCCGGGAGCTGACGCGGGGCGCAGCGCAGGTGCGCGTTTCGAAGCCGTTTTACGCACCCTTTTGATGCCCTCTCAGTCACGCTTCGCGTGCCAGATTCCCCTCTCTGTCGCTAACGCGATATCTCTCCCCGGCCGGGGAGAGTCTTTCCTCAAAGGGGTGAGCCCTTGGCAGTCGGGTATCAGTTTGCGCAGTCGCTTCGCTCTGAGATCGGCAGCGTCGAGCGGTTCGCGGGCAGGTTTATTTTTTGGATTGACAGCGATTTTCCCCCTTCGACAGGGCCGTTTTGCTAAAATAGCGGCGGGGAAGGGGGCGCAGAAACGAAAGCGAGGGATTTCGGATGGATGTACGCCAGCGTACCGAAGAGATCGAGCGGCTGACCTTTGCCCCATGGGCGACCTTCAGTGATGCCAGCCGGGGCCGGGCAAGGCCGGAGCCGCAGGACCCCATCCGCCCCGTGTTCCAGCGGGACCGGGACCGCGTGCTCCACTGCAAGGCGTTCCGGCGGCTCAAGCAGAAAACGCAGGTCTTCCTCTCGCCGGAGGGCGACCTCTACCGCACCCGCCTGACCCACACGCTGGAAGTCTCCCAGATCGCCCGCACCATCGCCCGGGCGCTGCGGCTCAACGAGGACCTGACCGAGGCCATCAGCCTCGCCCACGACCTTGGCCACACCCCCTTCGGCCACGCCGGAGAACGGGCGCTGGATAAGCTCACGCCCGGCGGCTTCAAGCACTATATGCAGAGCCTGCGGGTGGTGGACAAGCTCGAGAAGGACGGGCAGGGCCTCAACCTGACCTGGGAGGTGCGCAACGGCATCGTCACCCACACAAAAGGCACTTGGGCCGCGACGCCCGAGGGCCGCATCGTGCGGATGGCCGACCAGATCGCCTACGTCAACCACGACATCGAGGACGCCGTCCGGGCCGGCGTGCTGGACCCGGCCACCCTGCCGAAGGACTGCACCGCCGTGCTGGGCCAGACGAAGTCCGCCCGCATCACCACCATGATAAACAGCATCCTCGCCCACAGCGACGGGGATGTGGCAGTCGGCGCGGAGGAGAATGAAGCCTTCCTCGCCCTGCGGGACTTCATGTATGCCACCGTGTATGTGGACAAGACCGCCAAGGCCGAGGAGCAGAAGGTGGACAAGGTCATCGGGGAGCTGTACGAGTATTATCTGGCCCATGTGGACCAGATGTCCAACTTCTACGTCCAGCTGGCCTATCAGGACAACCCCGAGCGGGCCGTCACCGACTATATCAGCGGCATGAGCGACGAATTTGCCATCCGGACCTTTGAGGACGTCTTTGTGCCTCGCAAGTGGCACGTTTTGTAAAAAGGAGCGCCGAACATCTTTATGATCCCACACGAATATATTGAAGAGCTGACC
>OGPS01002082.1_pt1 | contig 13270 bp, 14 predicted proteins | sample 1552931 | NCBI WGS metagenome assembly OGPS01 (sample SAMEA2580252, study PRJEB22360) | human gut metagenome | biome: human gut; feature: human-associated habitat; material: faeces | place: Denmark | collected 2008/2010 | reverse complement strand
GCTTATTGAAACCTAATATGCATGCTATTGCGTTCCAATAGCATGCCAATAGCATGGCTAAAACATACAAATAACACGATAAACTGCCTGATTTGATGCTGTAAAGTATGACTTTTTAGCTTGATAGACCACCAAAAAGTCACCATCAGCGGATAATTTTTTTCTATTTCAAAACTTGAAAATTTTGAAATAAATCAACAAAACGAGTTCTTATGTAGTCAGGTCAGCATGGCGATGAAACTACCAGTGAGCTGCCAATTGTCCAGCTGTCACCATGCAGCTTCACCCCAATTTCACCGTTTGAAGGCACTTCTAATCACAAACCAGCCGTGCATCACGAGGGTTGGCAGGTAGCCATAATGCGACGCCATGACGTGAAAACGCTCTTTGAGCGATGCTTGGTGGTTTTGATTGGTCATGCCGCCATCCAGAAAATTTACCACCACTGCCTGCACATTGCGCAATGGCAAGTGCCTACGGGCGGCCTCTTTCATGATTCGTATGCACCAATCAACATCGGCAGAATAGCGATACTTCGTCAGGTAAGGCGTAACCTTGGCAATGTCGGTGCGTGCATAAAAAGCCTGATGGCACACCAGCATGCCGTGTAAGAACGAACGCCAGGTGAGATGGCGCGGTGGCGTCAAGCGTCGACGGCGCACAAACTCGCCCTTGTCATCAACAATATGGGTATCACCATACAACACGGCGGGCAAGACATCGTATGCGCCCACGCTACCAGCCACAAGTTCCAGCGTGTCGTTTGTCGGAAAGCTGTCGCCGGCATTGAGAAACAACACATAGTCGCCCGTAGCCCTCTGCAAGCCTTTGTTCATGGCATCATACAAACCATGGTCTGGTTCTGAAGCCACCACCACCTCGTGTCCGGTTTCCATCTCGGCAGAAAGTGCGGCGTAACGCTTTGCCATTTTCACCGTTTGATCCGTAGAAGCACCATCAACAATCAAGTGTTCTACCTCTTTATATCTCTGTTTCAGCACACTGTCAAGCGTTCTTTGCAATTCTTTTTCTGCCTGATAGGTGCATGTGATGACACTGAATTTTATCATATCTTTTTTTGTTTAGGGAGTTACTGGGAGTTACGAAGGAGTGAACGGGAGTTAACAGACGATAGTTTTTTTATTGAGAAAGTCTAATGTCCGATAACTACCATTAACTCCAAATAACTCCTGATAACTCCGCTCTCTTTTTGTTTTGGGAGTTAATGGGAGTTACGAGGGAGTGAACGGGAGTTAACAGACAATAGTTTTTCCGTGCAGAAAGTCTAATGTCCGATAACTCCAATTAACACCAACTAACTCCCAATAACTCCAGCTCATTACCTTCTGCCTTCCTCCATTGCCTCTCCGTAAACCTCCAGATAGCGCTTTGCCACATGCTGTTGCGCATAAGCAGTTTGCACTTTATGGATGCACCGCCTGCTCAGTTCGGCACCATTGGTATCTTTGTCTAATATCCACGCGATGCCTTCGGCCAACGATGCGGCATCTTTGTAGCGGGCCACATAGCCGTTTTGCAAATGATCAATCATCTCGGGAATGCCCCCCACGTCAAAACCAACACAGGGTACACCACACGACATGGCCTCCATGATGGTATTGGGAAGATTTTCTGAGAGCGAAGGCAGCACAAAAACGTCCACAGCATTGTACACGTCCACTATTTTCTTCGTGTCGTTGACATATCCGAGCGAATAAGCTGGCAAGCTAAAAGCGTCTTTCAACTCTTCCGCATGACCGCCCAACATCACCAATCCCACCTTGTTTTTCATTTCAGGGTGAGCAGCTACCAATTGTTGACAGGCCTCGATGAGGTACTGAATGCCCTTATTTTCGTTCGTAATGCGCTGTGACGCGAACAAAACAAGCTGTTGATCGCTGGGCAATCCCAACCGCCTGGCAGCCGCTACCTTATCGTTAGGCGTAAAGAGGTGGGTGTCGATAGGATTCGGAATGGTTGTCACCATATGGTTTTGCAATAGTCCGCTTGCCTTTGCCTGTGCGGCAAGCCAGTTGCTACATGCCACAAAATGGATGTTGCCCGATGCATATACCTTTTGTTTTCGTTTCCACACCCTGTGCGAGAGGTCGCCATCTGAGCCATGATGAGGCAGATACATGCAGTTGCCACACTGCGTTTGAAAGTTCTGGCACGCCAGGGTAAGGTGACAAATACCCGTTGCCGGCCACATGTCATGCATAGTCCAAACCACTGGTTTGCCACTCTCGAGAATCTTTTGAATGTTGCGCAGCGACAACATTCCTTGGTTAATCCACTCCAAATGAATGATATCAGCCTCTTGAAATTCGGGCAACGACGTGATATCAGTACCCACGTTGGCTACATCAACATGGAATAAATGACGTTTACTGAAATGCAAATGCCAAAATATACACCAGCGTTCCCATAGAAAATGCAACCTTTTCAGTGCTTGATGGGGCAACTGCGTAACGGTGAGATGGTCGGTTTCTTTATCCTTGACCAGCATCTTGGCCTTGACACCCGACTGATTCAAGGCCTGCATCAATCGGTTGGAAGCCACTGCGGCGCCACCCGTTTTCTCGCTGGTGTTCACTATAAGAACGCGCATATAGGTCGTTTTGATTCTGATGTAAAGGTACGCTAAATCGGAAACACCAACAAGTGTTTCGCCTATTTTTAGCCTATTTCATCCTTGAACTTGCGCCATTCTGCCCATTTTCATCGTATGTGCGTGGCGAAAGTGATACCTGTTTGGTTACAACGAAAGGGTAGAAGAAGCTTGATTTTGTACGTTGTGTGCGGACACAAAATATTGACATAGGTCAAGAAAGAGGCATTTTGAACACTAAAATGGCTCACTTATTTGGAACGAGTGGTAAATCTGCCTACCTTTGCAGTACCAAAAAGGTTAATAGATTGTTTAGGTTAGTAGTAATAGATTTAGGTTTTTAGTTATTAGGTTTAAGGTAAATTAAACAGATTGTTTAACAGGTAACAATGAAGGCCGTGAGGTTTTCATTTACTGAGAAAAGATTTTTAGTTAAACATACTATACGCTGCAGCTCGTTGAGAGTTGCAGCGTATTTTTTTTTACTTACGTTTTTTATAAAGCTTTTTGTAGCAGCATTCAACATCACTTACAAACGAATGACATTGCAAGACCGTGCGCATAAGATAGCAAGGCACGGTTGATTCATCTTAATCTTCCTTTACTTTCTTGGGTCCGCGCACCTTTTCGTTCTTGTTCAAGCCGCTTTTTATCTCGATGTTCAGACCGTCGCTCATGCCCGTTTCAACCTTTCGTCGCTCGTAAGTCTTATTGTCTTCATCTCCCTTGACGACATACACATAGGTTTGTTTTCCACTAAACTCGATGGCACTCTCGGGAACAGTCAACACGTTTTGCGCACTTGCCAGCACAATCTCGGCATTGGCACTGTACCCACTGCGTATCTTCTTGCCCTGGATGTTACGAATGGCGGCTTTTATCTCAAATTGGTTGGCACCGTTTTGCTCAACAGCTTTGGGTGAAACATATTCGAGAGACGCCTGCAAGGTGTTGTCCTGCAAGGCTCCGATAGTAATTTTCATGGGCATGCCCACAGACAGTTGTCCCACTTCTGTCTCGTCGATGTTGCCTCGGAAGATAAGGTCGCCCATGTTGGCTACCGTGGCAATGGTGGTTCCGTCGTTGAAAGTGTTGCTCAAGATGACCGTGTTGCCCACTTTTACGGGTACATCAAGAATCAAACCGCTAATGGTGGAGCGAATGAGTGTGCTGCTGGTGTTGGCATTATTCTTCGACACACCGTCGCGAACCACCTCTAAATTGTCTTGTGCAGCCTTCACTTCCTCTTGCGATTGTTGGTAGGCTTGCCGTATTTTGTCGTACTCATCGCCTGCTACTAATCCTTTGTCGTAGAGCTTCTTCTCACGGTCGTAGTTCACTTTCGCTTGCTTCACGTTGATTTGCGCCAAGCGAACGCGTGACTGTGCGTTTGACAATTGGTTCATATCAGGCACCACTTTTACCTTTGCGATAATCTCTCCAGCCTGCACCATCTCGCCCGCTTCTTTCATAATCTCGGTGATGATACCCGAAATCTGCGGCTTCACGTTCACCTCGTTGCGAGGTTCAATCTTGCCAGTGATGACAGTTACCTTCTTCAGGTTCGACATCTTGGGGGTAAACTCGTCGTAAACCTCGGGTTGAGGGCGTGACTTGAACCATAGGAAAACAAATGTTCCGATGAAGATGAGGGCGATAACGCCTGCAACGATAAATTTGATATTCTTTTTCATAATGGTGTAATGTATGGTTCACAATGCGCAACTCGTTCTGCGGTCGGCAGTGTGTATCATGAATAGGTTCTATAATGAGTTTTCTTATTTGAGTTATTCGTCTCGCATGGCATCCACTGGTTTGATGGACATGGCTCTCAGTGCAGGTGCCAATCCTGCCAAAACGCCAAGGATAGACAGCATGATAACAGCACCCACGGCAGTCCAGAAGTTTACTTGGAAGTGTGCAGCAGTAAAGCCATCAGTGGTGGTACCCATCTCTGCCAACTGCAGAATGATGACGGCAAAGAGTATTCCACTCATGCCAGCTACCGCTATCAGGATGATGCTCTCTGCGATAATCTGTCCCAAAATGGTGCGTGGCGTGGCACCAATGGCACGCCTGATGCCGATTTCTGTGGTTCGTTCGCGCACCGTTACCATCATGATGTTGGACACACCGATAGCTCCAGCCAGCAAAGTGCCGATGCCTATGAGCCATACCAAGAAGTTGACACCGGCAAAGAGACTGTCAACCATGCCGTACATCACTTCGGTATTGAACACCGTGATGCCCTTTTCATCGGTCGGATCAATGTGGTGCGCACGGGCGATGACATCCCTCATGGGTTGTGCTACCTTGCTCATTTTAACTCCAGGACGCCCTGTAACACAAATAACGTGTACGGTTTGTCCCAAATTATAGGCTTGTTGCATCAGTGGGAGCGGTATGACGACGCTCTCTTCTGCCGACCCGTTGATGTTCATGTTACCTGCGCTGTAGTCTACTCCTACGACACTGTAGTAGATAGAGTCTATTCTAATGAGCTGACCGCAAGGGTCTCCACCGCCTGGGAATAGATTTTTGTACACTTTCTTGCCTAATATGCACACCTTCCTGCGTTGCTGCATGTCCATTTCGTTGAGGTATCTGCCGTAGTACATGTGCGGTGTTTCCACCTTGGCGTAATCCGCCATCAGGCCTTTGATGTTGCAGTTGCTCTTCTTGTCGCCAAACACAGCGTTTCCACCCCATTGCGACAATCCCGGTGTAACGATGTCTAAGTCGCGAACGTTCGCCTTAATACGCTCCACATCTTTATATTCTAATGTCCATTGTCGTCCCTTCCGATAGCCGTCGTATGGCTTGGTAGTGGGTTGAGCGAAGATGACTGAGGAGTTGGTAGCAAAGCCTTCGAACACTCGATTGAGCAACTCTCTGAACCCTTGTCCACCTCCGATGAGTCCCATGAGCATGAAGATGCCCCAGAAAACACCAAAGCCAGTGAGGAAAGAGCGGCTCTTGTTGCGAGAGAGTGTCTCGATAATCTCTTTGTATGTGTCGATATCAAACTTCATGGCTTATTCTGCTCTTAGTGCTTCAATGGGTCTTACGCGTGCCGCCTTGCGTGCAGGTATGAGTCCAGCGATAGTGCCTGCCACCACCATCAGTAGCGTGGCGTTGATACAAACGTCAAGTCCAACGGTGGGATTAACAAACATGGTGGTGGTAAACATGCCCGAATCAACCTTCATGTTGCCAATGGTGGCATTCATGTATTCATTGGCTGCAATGCCTAACACCATGCCGATGTATCCGAAAAAGGTGGTGATGATGATGCTCTCAATGATGATGAGCCGCAGAATAGACCATGGTGTGGCACCGATAGCCTTGCGGATACCGAACTCGTGGGTGCGTTCTTTCACCGTGATGAGCATGATGTTGGAAACTCCGACGATGCCACTGAGCAGGGTAAAGATGCCCACTATCCATAATGCCGTGCGCAACATGCCCATTCCTGTGTTCATCTGCATGGCTTGCGTGAATCGGTTCCATATCCAAACCGCCTCCTCATCATCGGGCGCAGCACCGTGATTGCCGTTGAGATTGGCACGGTAACGCTGCTCGAAAGCTTCGTTTTGCTGTTCTGTCTCCAAGCCTTTGAATGAGAAAACGATGTTGCCTGTCTTGTCACCCACATTATATATAGTGCGATAGGTAGTGAAAGGGATGAACGCATCGGTACCCATCATGCTTTTGTCTACTTGATAAATACCCACAATGTGAAACGCCAAGTCTTCCATTCTCACGATTTGTCCCAGCATATCTGCCACACTTCCCGTGGGTGAAAGCTCCTTCGCCATGTCATCACTGATAACAATCGACTTCCTGCGGTCTCTGATATCTATCTTATTAATGAACCTCCCGTAGATCATGTCACGCTTGTTGATGATGTAATCGTTGGGATATACACCACTGATGTTGGCGGCAGTGTACTCTTTTCCATGGCTCATGGTAGTGTTTCCATGGTCGAGTTCGGCACCCACCTCTTCCACATTGTCGCTGAATCGCTCCTCGGTGATTTCCATATCACGGTCGTTCAACTCTATCCTGCGCCCCTCCTTTAGTCCTTTGTGTGCCTTTGAGGTTTGTCCGCCAAATATCACCATGGAGGTATTGAGGTATCTATGCGAGTTCTGTTGCGTGGCGTTGATCAGTCCGTTGCCTGCTCCCAACAGGAATATGAGCATAAAGATGCCCCACGCTACCGCAAACCCAGTGAGGGTAGTGCGCAATTTATTGCGTCGTGCGGTGGCCCATATTTCTGTTAAGATGTCTCTCATGTTCGACTTGTTTTAAGCATTATTTCATGATACCTCCTGTCCCGAACGGGCTTGAGTTATGGTCGAGATTCTCCTCAATGCGTCCTATTAGTCCGTCCTTGATATGGATAATCTTGTTTGTCTCGTTGGCGACACCGCTCTCGTGCGTTACCACGACAATGGTCATGTGTTCGTCTTGGTTGAGTGACTTGAGCAGTTGCATCACCTCCACACTGGTTTTTGAGTCCAAAGCTCCTGTCGGTTCGTCGGCTAAGATAATCTGTGGTTTGGTAATCAGCGCACGGGCAATGGCGACACGTTGTTTCTGTCCACCCGACATCTCGTTAGGATAGTGGTCTGCCCATTGTGCCAATCCTAATCTGTCGAGATATTCAAGGGCTTGTTGACGGCGTGTTTTGCGACTTACTCCTTGGTAGAACAAGGGCAATTCCACGTTTTCTACCGCAGTTTTGAAGCCGATGAGATTGAACGACTGAAAGATGAAACCAATCATCTTGTTGCGGTATTCGGCGGCACGCCTTTCGCTCAGGTTCTTAATGAGCGTACCCGACAGCACATATTCGCCACTGTCATAATTGTCGAGGATGCCTAATATATTTAATAAGGTAGACTTCCCCGAGCCCGATGCGCCCATGATAGAGACAAATTCGCCTTCCTCTATGTCAAGCGTGATGCCCTTGAGAACGTGCAAGGGCTGTGCGCCAAAATAGGTCTTGTTGATGTCTTTGAGATGTATCATTTGGCTTTTAGACGACAGCATGGCTTTGAAAGTTGCACCAGCTCGGCTAATTTTTTCTCGATTTTTTCCACCATCACCGTTCTCATGACAATCTTTCCTTCTGGATTGATAAGATAGAAGGAGGGAATCCACTTGATGTGAAAATCCTTTGCCACTTTCGATTCTTTCATCTTCTCGAAGTTGCAAACATGGTATGCTTGCTTGTTTTTCCAATTTTGCTGTACGTATTGGGTCCATGCCTCTTTGTTGGTATCAAACGAAACATGTATGAAAGCCACGCCATGGTCGGCATATTTTGCTCCCAACTCTTCCACTTTCGGTGTGATTTTGCGGCAATCGGGACACCAAGAAGCCCAAAACTCTAACACCACATACTTCCCTCGGACGTCGTTTAGTGATAAGGTCTCGCCGTTGATGGTGGGCAGTGTAAGGGCTGGTGCTGCCGTTCCAACCTCTAAAAGCTGAGTGGCATACTTGGCATCATCATCTTGTGCCAACAATGTTGCAACTGTGCAAAACAGGCAAAAAGTGAGAAATACAATTCTTTTCATGATTAATTATTGTTTTTGTAGATGTAACGTTTGGTCGCAGTAGTCTACTACGGCAGGTCTGTGAGTAATGAATATCACGGTTTTGTCGTGATTAGAGAGAATGTTATGCAAGAGCTGTCGCTCCGTCTCGGGGTCTAAAGCACTGGTAGCCTCATCGAACAGCATGATTGGACGGTTGCGCAACAAAGCTCGGGCAATGCTGATACGCTGTGCCTGTCCTTCGCTTAATCCGCCTCCAGCTTCCGTACAAACGGTGTCTAAGCCGTCAGGAAGCTCCATAACAAACGAGGCACAACTCATTTCCAACGCCGCTTTTATTTCCTCTTCCGTAGCGTTGAGCTTGCCCAATCGCAAGTTGTCGCGAATAGTGCCACTCATCAGCGTGTTTCCCTGTGGCACATACACAAAGTTGCAACGCATCAGGGGCGATAATTCTTTTTGCTCTTGTTGATTGTATAGGATGACTTTCCCCTCATTAGGGTGCAACAGAGCCAAGATGAGTCGTATCAATGTGGTCTTTCCTGCGCCCGTTTCGCCCAAGACAGCTGTGCACGAACCGGGGTAAAAATCAAAATCCAACTGTTCAATCACATTACTGTCGCCATCGTCGTATGCGTAGGTAATGTGCTCCAAGCGCACCCCACACGGTGCTGTCAGGGGGATAGGGTCGCCTTGTTCCTCCAAGGGATTCTCCTCGAGTTCCATCAATCGCTCGGCTGCCGTAAAGACTCCGACAAACACAGGTGCTAAGCGAGTGAGGTCGCGTGCAGGTCCTTGGATACGATTTACTAATTGCAAGAACGCCGTCATGCCTCCGAAAGTCAGCGTTTGGTCAGCCATTCGCAAGGCTGCCCATAGGAAAGCGATGAGATAACCCACAGAGAATCCTGCGTTCAAGATAAAGTTTGATACCACACTAAATGCCGTTCGCTTTACCACCCGATGCCGAAGTTCGCTCTGTGTGCTTTCCAATCGATCTACCATGATGCTGTCGCTCTCCAAAGTTTTGATGAGCATACGGTGCTGAATGGTCTCTTGCAGCACACTTTGCACCTTGCTATCCGAGTCGCGTACCTGTCGGGTGAGCCTTCGCATCTGTCCAATATACAGCTTACTTAACAGCACAAACACTGGAATAATGCCTACGATGACGAAAGCAAGTACTTTGTCCATAGAGAAAAGATACAGGAATGCGCCCACAAACATTGCCACTACCGAAATGGTATTAGGAATAGTTTCGGTTAGAAAACTTACCACCGTGCCAACATCCTGTTCCAATCTGTTGAGTACATCGCCTGAGTGATGCGACTCTTTTCCCGTCCATTCCGACCGCAAAATACGGTCGAGCATGCGTTGCTGCATACGGTTTTGCGCCTTGATGCCCAAGATGTTGCGCACCCAAATGGAACAGATGCGCAGGACGAAGCCGCAAAGAACGAGCAATGCCATCACCCCTACAGACCAGTAGATAGAACCTTCTGCGTGTCCAGAAGCCACATCAATGGCATGCTGTACAGCCCACACTTGTGCTAAGCTCACCACTACGGAGAGCAAACCAATGGCGGCATTGAGGATAGCTTGCAACTGATTGCCACGCCAAGCACGCCAAAGCCATTTGAAAATAACCCTGGCGGAATATTTGGGGGTAGGAATCTTAAACCATTGTCGGATGTTCATAAGCTGCTATGTCTATGTGTTATCCCCTTGTGTCTGCCCCCCACATCATCTTTTCACGCAGGGTTGAGAAGTAACGTTGACCAAATCGTTTGACGAAAAGGGTTGCGAAAGGAGCTTTGCGAATAGTCAGTTGCGTATGCTCACCTAACTTTGTGGAGCGACCGTCAATGGCAGCGAGGAAGTTGTGCGAGCGTGATTCTACCGTAAGGGTAATCACATTGTTGTCGTTAATCACGATAGGACGGATGTTCAGACTGTGCGGAGCCACAGGTGTGAGGCACAAATTGCTGGTCGATGGCACCATGATTGGGCCGCCATTTGACAAGTTGTATGCCGTACTACCCGTAGGTGTCGCAATTACCAGACCGTCTGCTTGGTAGGTTACCAAGTAGTCATCGTTCACGCAAGCACGGATGGTAATCATCGCCGCATTGTCACGCTTCAGGATTGCAATGTCGTTGAGGGCGTAAGGGTTGATGTCTAAGGGTTCTCCGTTGGTTTCTAATTGAATGACCGAATGCCTCTCTAACTCGTAATGGTGGGCGTAAATGTCAGCAACGGCTTCCTTTAACTCGCTCGGAAGGATGTTGGCAAGAAAACCGAGTCTGCCGGTGTTCACGCCTATCAGCGGAATTTGTTTGATGCCCACACGTCGGGCAGCCTTGAGAAAGGTGCCGTCTCCACCCACGGAAATCACAAAATCGGCATCGAAGTCTTGTCCTTCAAACCGCTGTACGGTCTCCGATTTGAAATGAACATCTTGACATAAGAAGTCGTAAAACGTGCTATCGATGCTCACGTGAGCACCGTGTGCCTGCAACTCCTCGATAATTCGCAGGAAGAAAGCTGTTTTCTCAGGCTGGTATTCGTTGCCAAAAAGGGCAAATCTTAGTTTCTGTTCTGACATGATTGCGTATCGTTTTATCTGTCCCTGACACAGCAGTCAAGTAAAAAGTAATGACTGGCATGCCCTAAGCCGCACGGGCTATACCTTGCAAAAATACATATTTATATTGAAAAAAGCGATGAAACGGTAGAAAACAGATTATCTTTTTCGGAGCATCATAGTTGACGGTTCATGAACGATATTCAGATACATTCACCAGGTGTGCGCCTCCCTTTTTATATGTGAACAAATTTGACAGAAAACTAATTCCAGGGATTAATACCACCAATTTGTCAGAAATTCAGAGCATTCTGTGGTAAAATATGTAAATTATTTTGAACTTTTGCTCTATTTTCCCTATATTTGTAACGACAATTAAAACAATTAAGTTATGAAAACAACATTAAAAACATTATCCATTTTCTTATGTGCCCTGCTTTTATCAGTGGGATTTGCAGCTTGTAGTGATGACACCGATCCAGCAGAGGCCGAAGTGTTCACAGACGTTTATAAAGGAAAAATATCGTATGTAAACCTCAAAACAGATAAGAAAATTTCAGCCAATGACGGCAAAGTAACAGTTGTCAAACTGGGGAACAGGTATTCGTTTCACTTCAACAACGGCATTCCCGACCTGACCAACATCAAGTTTTCGAAAAAAGATGACAACACCTTCGTGAGCATAGGCTCGGATGGTTTGAAGGGAATCAAGATTGACGAGTCTAAACTTCATATCCTTTATGTAAAGGGTAAGGAGACCTGGACAGCCGATTGTAACAGGTAGACTGGGAACGAACAGCCTCACCCCCAACCCCTCTACAGCCTCACCCCCAACCTCTCTCCCCTCGGGGAGGGGTAGGGAGTGAGGCTTTCAACTTGTAAACTAACCAACTAGGAATTCTAGGAAAACTAGTATTTCTAGCAAAACTAGCAAAACTAGCAAAACTAGTAAATCTAGACAACTCGTTAAATCGTCAACTAAAAACCTCAATTCTATATTTCCTATTTTAGTATTGTTTTTGGGGGTGATATCCAATAGCATCGAGTTTAGTGTCCAAAGTCATTGAGTTTGATGTCCAATAGCATTGAGTTTGGGGATCAATATCATTGAGATTGGCGAGCAACATATTTTTAACGGTCTGACATGAATCGCATCTAAGGCACAACAAGCAGGTTAGCTGCGAAAAATTCTTCACACAAACTACGAATATAGGATGCTTACTAAGCCCACTTATATGAGTACTATAATGCCTTTGGGGCATAGAAATAAAAGGAGGTGTACGCATGGTCGCACACCTCCTTTTATTTACATTTTATATCACTCTCAAAAATTATTTGATGGAGATAGGTTCATCTAAGGTAGTGATATTAATACCGTTTGTCTTACCATCCAAGTTTTTGGCTGCGTCCTTGATAATATTGCCCTCTACTTTCTCAGAGCCATCAAGCTTATAATACAATTCAAGTCCATCAGACTTAGGATCAACTCCTAACATGAATTGTTTGATTTGCTTCTCGGTACGGGCCACGCTCCATACTCTCATTTCGCTCATATAACCACGGAATGGACGTTCGCCCCAAGGGAATCCTGCCAACTTACCAATGTTAAAGCCTACATCCTTATTAGGATCGAAGCCAGCAATGTTCCAAGTAGACTCTGCCCATTTGGCACCATTCAAGTACAGAACTGTTTTTCCAGAAGGCTGATCGTAAGTAATGGCGACATGACACCACTGGTTAGCGGGCAGCTTGTCAGGCGATTCATAATGCTGGTTTCCTGCAATTTGCAAAATACCTCTACTAATGCCGCCGCCTTCGTCACCAACGCGTAATATCATGATACCTTCGCAACCCATGATGGTATTATTAGATCCCCAGCCAGAAGAATAAACTAAAGCCTCATAGGTAAACGATTTAAAGAAAGTTCCTGCTGGGAATTTTACAGAAATATAGTGACTTGTAAACGTGCCTACCTTGTTAATTAAGATTGGTTTTGCTAAAATAACATATTCTATATCCTCACCAGCAACTGTTGGAACACTACTTGATTTCACTCGAACAGGCAAGATATAAGACTTTCCTGCTTCAAGACTATTCAATCCAGACAGGGTAAGCACTACAGGTTTGGCGTGCGTAGCACCTGCTTCAATCACAGCTTGCGGTGTGTTTATTTTCGCATTTTGTGCATTGAACGGTAAATAGCCAGTACCATGCTTCGCATTATACTCTTTTACCAATGACTCTTCTGCTACCTCATACGATACATTCACATCCGACGACAGAAGATTACTAAGACGAGAGGTGATATTTACATCCATCACATCTTTTTCTTCTTTCATCGTTACCTGATATTCACTGCTCTCGAAGTAAACCTTTTCAGCGAGCAAATCATTTTCGCTCTCATTATTGCATGCTCCTAACAAGAGGGCTAACCCTCCCATTAAAAGAGAACGGCATATATGTTTGTTTTTCATTGTTATCTCATTTTTGATGATTCTCTAAACTTAC